>Ga0334722_10002948_pt1 | contig 18712 bp, 17 predicted proteins | sample C3_bottom_MG_FD_207210 | JGI IMG/M metagenome (GOLD analysis project Ga0334722, IMG submission 207210) | Sediment microbial communities from Yellowstone Lake, YNP, Wyoming, USA - C3_bottom | ecosystem: Environmental > Aquatic > Freshwater > Lake > Sediment | place: USA: Wyoming | collected...
CCGTAACGTTTCTGCCATTCCAACAGGGTTATCTTGGGCATCTTCATAACAAGACCTCCTTCGCTGTAACGATCTGATCTTGTTATGTAATATAAGCATTTTGCTGAGTTTTATTTAGAGCCACTATAATTAATTATTTTCTCACTTTAAGTTCGGGCATTTCATACGGGAAGCACCATCCGCAACCCGGAGAAGTCTCGCCGTTCAGTTGTTTTTCTGACTGCGGCTCGCCTCTTTCTTCAGATAAATCATCCGATTCAGGGCGTTCAGATAGGCCTTGGCAGCGGCGGTGATGATATCGGGGTCGGCGCCCTGCCCGATCACCACCTGACCGTCATCCTCGATCCGCACCATCACCTCGCCCTGGGCATCAGTGCCGCCGGTGATCGAACTCACCGAAAAATAGAGGAGCTTACTGGTGGTACCGGTCAGTTCGGCAATGGCCCGGAAGGTGGCATCAATGGGGCCGATGCCGATGGCCGCCTTCTCCACCTCGCGGTCGTCAATCTTCAAGCGTACCCCGGCGGTGGGCATCACCCGGCTGCCGCTCATTACGCCCAGGGTCTGGAGCTGGTATTTCTCGGCAACCCGCAGCACCTCGTCCATCAAAATGGCTTCTAGGTCCTCGTCGAACATCTCCTTTTTTACGTCGGCCAATTCCTTGAAACGGACAAAGACGCGGTTCAACTGTTCCTCGGTCAGGGCATAGCCCATGGTCTCAATCCGGTCCTTCAAGGCGTGGCGTCCGGAATGTTTACCCATGACCAGGTTGCCCTTGGACAGACCAATATCGCAAGGATTCATGATCTCGTAGGTGGTCCGCTCTTTCAGCATCCCGTCCTGGTGGATCCCCGATTCGTGGGCGAAAGCGTTGGCGCCGACGATGGCCTTATTGGGCTGGACAACCATCCCGGTAATGGTGCTGACCAGACGGCTGGTGGGGTAGATGTGCTCGGTGGTAATTCCGGTGGTCACCGCCATCTGGTCCGGTCGGGTGCGGATGGCCATGACCACCTCCTCCAAGGCAGTGTTGCCGGCCCGCTCACCCAGACCGTTGATGGTACACTCCACCTGGCGAGCGCCATTGTTGATGGCAGCCAGAGAGTTGGCTACGGCCAATCCCAGATCGTTGTGGCAGTGGACGCTCAAGACCGCCTTGCCGATGCTGGGGATATGGTCGGCCAGGTAGCTTATTTTCCGGCCAAACTCGTCCGGTAGGGCGTAACCGGTGGTGTCGGGAAAATTAAGGGTAGTGGCCCCGGCCTGGATGACCGCCTCAAAGACCCGGCAGACGAAATCGAGATCGCTGCGCGAGGCATCCTCGGCAGAAAACTCGACATTTGATGTAAACTTTGCGGCGTATTTCACCGACTCTACAGCCAGGGCCAGCATCTGCTCCCGGTCCATCTTGAGCTTGTGTTTCAGGTGGATATCGGAGGTGGCCAGGAACAGGTGAATCCTGGGGTTCTCCCCTTTCTTCAGGGCCTCCCAGGCAGCATCAATGTCCTTGCGATGGCAGCGCGCCAAGGCCGCCACCTGCACACCACGAATATTGTCGGCAATATTTTTAACACACTCAAAATCACCAGGAGACGCCGCCGGAAACCCGGCCTCGATGACATCGACCTGAAGTTTCACCAGATTCTGGGCCAACCGGTACTTCTCCTGAATATTCATGCTGGCCCCGGGCGATTGTTCGCCATCGCGGAGAGTGGTGTCAAAAATGATGATTTTATCCTTGGCAGACATTTATATTCTCCCGCGCGCCGCCGTCAGCAGCCACGCAAAAATTATGGTTATTTAATTGGAGTTAATCAGCGGCGGCAAATCGGTTTATCGTGCCCATCCAAGGCGTTACAGTCAGGAACCATCAACCTATAGAGGGCACGGCAGGGGCCGGAAAGTACATAAATAACCGCCAGGACAAACAAAGTCACCTGCGGCTCAGTGGCGATGACCATGAGCAACAACACCATGGCAACCATCATCTGAAACTTTCTTGTCCGGGTAGTTTCTGGATGTTTAAAACTCTGATAGCCAATGGAACTGACCATGAGATAGGAAAGACAATAAACCATCGCCAACACCACCAGACCGATAGTGGGGGGGCCGACTTTGAAGAAATCACAGAAAAGAATTGTAGTGGCAATGGTGCCGGCCGCCGCCGGACAAGGCAACCCGACAAAATTTTTCGCAGAGCTACAATCTTGGGTGTTAAAACGGGCCAAACGTAAGGCGGTAGTAGCGACGTAGAGAAAGGCTGCCAACCAGCCATAGCGCCCATATGCCTCCAGCGCCCACAGGTAAGTAATCACCGCCGGGGCAACCCCGAAGGCCACTAAATCACAGAGAGAATCATACTCCTTCCCAAAATTACTGGTGGTTCCGGTCATCCGGGCAACCCGTCCATCGAGGCCATCAAAAACCCCAGAAACGATAAGGGCCACGGCGGCATTGAAATACAGCCCATTGATCGCAGAAATTATTGCATAGAAACCACTGAAGAGACTAAAAGTTGTCAAGAGACTGGGAAGCAGACAGATGGTCCCGCGTGGCCCATCCGGGCGGGCCATTGGTGTTTCATTGTCATTCATTGGCTTTCCTCCGCCATATCCTGGACCAAACCATGAAAAAGCAACCCAATACTAAATAAAATATCGTGATAAATACAGGAAAATAACGGAATCACTTCAGGGCAAGATATCCTAGTAACGTCTCACCAGCCCTGACTTTTTCCCCTACCTTCACCTGCAATTTGGTGTCAAGAGGCAGAAAAAGATCAACCCGTGAGCCAAAGCGAATTAGGCCAAAGCGTTCGCCCTTTTGCAACTTATCCCCCCCCCCTGCCCAACATACGATCCGGCGGGCAATGAGTCCGGCAATTTGGACCACCGCCAAGCGCCTGCCACCTTCAATGGTCATGATCATGGCACATGATTCATTCTCCAAGGAACTGCGCTGGGTGTCAGCGGAATAAAAAGATCCGGCTTTATAAATCACCTTTTCAACTTGCCCCGTAACCGGCACCCGGTTGACGTGGACATCAAAGATATTCATAAAGATGCTGACTTTGATTGCTTCCGCCATGAGAAAGCGCTCATCAAATACCTTCTCGACGATTATTACTTTGCCATCGGCCGGTGATATAAGTGAAGCAGGATCCTCGTTTGGTGTCCTTTCCGGGTCACGGAAAAAATTCATCACAAAAGCCGTGAGCACCAGGGCAGAAAAGCTGGACCGATCATGACCCAATATTGCCAAAACCAGGGCCAATAAGGCAGCAAAAACGATGAAGGGATAACCTTCCTTGGCAATCGGCACTCTTGGTTCTTTCATTGCTGGCACCTTATTTGGACGAGATGAAGAGTGCTGAGATCAAAAAAATAGACTGATTTCCGATCCGGGTAACCGTCGGACCAGCAACCAGTCTATGGGCGTAACTCGATAAATGGAGAAAATTTTCAGGTAGACTTCTTGGCCCGGGCCATGGCGATGGTGCCGGTCCGGACAATCTCCTGGATGCCGATAGGCTTGAGAATATCAATGGCAGCCTGGATTTTTTCGTCATCACCAGTTAACTCGACTGCATAACTTTTAGGGCTGACATCCACCACCTTGCCTCTAAAGATATCTACGATCCGCAATACCTCAGCCCTGGTTGCAGCCTCGGCCTTGACCCTGATCAGGATCATCTCCCTTTCGACACACTCAACCTCCTGCATATCGGTGACCTTGATGACATCAATAAGCTTGTGCAGTTGCTTGGTGATTTGCTCGATGATGGAATCCGGAGCGGTTGTCACCAAAGTGAGACAGGAAACCTCAGGATCAAGGGTTTGATTCACCGCCAGGCTTTCGATATTATAGCCGCGACCGCTGAAAAGGCCGGTGACCCGGGACAGCACCCCCGGTTTATTCTGCAATAGCACTGAAATGGTATGTTTCATTGATCTACCTTATTGTATGCTCTGTTTTTAATTGGGGTCAAAACGTCTCCGGCAACGTCCAAGAGCAGGCTCGCCGGGTAATCCTTTCGCCGGCTTAAACCAGCAACATTTCAGTGGTCGCTTTACCTGCAGGAACCATTGGGTAAACACCCTCTTCCCGGGAAATCACGAAATCCATGATCACTAAGTTGTCTGTAGCCAAGGCTTCCTTAATCACCGGTTCTACCTCGCTTGGTTTAGTGGCACGGAGTCCAACTGCGCCATAAGCCCTTGCAAGAGCGACAAAGTCCGGCGCTACATCCAGGGTGGTGTTGGAATAACGTTTGTCATAGAACAGCTCCTGCCATTGGCGAACCATCCCCAGGTAATTGTTGTTGAGGATAGCAATTTTGACCGGGCAATGGTACTGCCGGGCCGTGGCCAGTTCCTGAATGTTCATCTGGATGGAGCCATCGCCGGCGATATCGATGACCACCTTGTCCGGCGCCGCCATCTGGGCGCCGATGGCGGCCGGGAAACCGTAACCCATGACCCCTAAGCCACCGGAGGTCATGAAATGGCGCGGCTTATTAAAGTGATAAAACTGGGCGGCCCACATCTGATTCTGCCCGACCTCAGTGGTAATGATGGCGTCGCCGTGAGTCAGTTCGTGCAGCTTCTGAACCACGAACTGGGGCTTGATGACATCACCTTCCTCGACATAACCTAGAGGGTGCTTTTGCTTCCAGACCCGGATCTTGTCGAGCCAGGGTTCATGGACCTTGGCAATCTTATCGCGATCGAAATCCTTAGCACGATTGAACCAGGAATTAATGGCTGCCACAGCTTGCCGACAATCGGCTACGATTGGAATATCCACCTCAACGTTCTTGCTAATTGATGAGGGATCAATGTCTATGTGGATGATCTCGGCCTCAGGGGCAAAAGCATCTACCCGGCCGGTAACCCGATCATCGAAGCGAGCGCCAATGGCGATCAACAGATCACACCCGGCAACCGCCATATTGGCGTAGTATGTGCCGTGCATACCCAGCATCCCCAAGGACAAAGGATCGGTACCCGGAAAACCGCCCAAACCCATGAGGGTCATGGTAACCGGGATCGAAAGCTTCCGGGCCAGTTCAGTAACTTCTTCATTGGCATTGGCGGAAATGACCCCACCTCCGATATAAAGTACGGGCTTCTTGGCAGTTAGGATGGCTTGACAGGCTTTCTCTATCTGCCCTGGATGGGGTTCATTAGTGGGCCGGTAGGTCCGCATCCGAATTGGTTTTTCTTCCGGGAAATGTATTTTCGCAGCCACTACGTCCTTGGGCAAATCAATCAAGACCGGCCCGGGGCGTCCGGTCCGAGCGATATGAAATGCCTCACGGATGGTGGCCACAAGATCATTGGGGTCCTTGACCAGATAATTGTGCTTGGTGCATGGCCTGGTGATCCCGACAATATCGACCTCCTGAAAGGCATCATTGCCGATCAAGGCGGTGGGCACCTGGCCGGTGAAAACCACCATTGGTATAGAGTCCATATAGGCCGAGGCAATTCCTGTCACTGTATTGGTAGCGCCAGGCCCAGAGGTCACCAGGGCGACGCCAACCTCCCCTTTAACCCGGGCATAAGCGTCGGCAGCATGGATCGCCGCCTGCTCATGTCTAACTAACACATGAGTCAAATCCTCGTTACGCATTATCTCATCATACAGATCAATGACTGCGCCGCCGGGGAAGCCGAAGATCACGTCAACATTCTGTTCTTTCAGGCATTTCATTATTGCCTGGGAGCCGGTGATTTTCATAGAAGATTTCCTGTAGCTGTTTGATTGACAATAAATAATAAGAGATATCAGGATTGATCAAAAATAAGGTTGCAGATGAATAATACCCTTAGCCAACTGGCTATCTCCAGGGAACTTTTTAATTTAATGATTTGCCTAAAAAACCGCAACTCGAAAAACTACCGCCCCGGCAAAAAGACCAACCTTTTGCTTGCGGGATTATTTCATTAATTATGAAGCTCTCCGATCTTTCAATGCCATTTTGCTAGAAGGCAACTGGGAGATGGTCGGCAAAAGGCCCGTCTTGCTCCCCATTTCCAGAAGCATCTCTATGGCGCGGCCACCTTCCGCTCCAAGTTCCAACGAAAAAGAATTAACGTAGAGTCTGATATGCTCGGCAATCACGCGCTCATTCAGCTCCTGGGCATAACACCTGATATAATCGCGGGAAAGGTCGGGCCTTTCGAAGGCCTGTTGGACACTACTGCGGATCAACCTCTCTATGAGTCCCAGACGCTCATGCCCAAGACTTCGGCGCGCCACGATGCAGCCCAAAGGGATTGGCACCCCGCTGATCTCTTCCCACCAAGCTCCGAGATCGCGAAGACAATATAATCCATGCTGACGGTAGGTAAAGCGGCTTTCATGAATAATTACCCCGGCACCAACCTGCCCGGCAGCCACGGCCGGCATTATTTGATCGAAGCGCATTGGCACCAATTCGGCACAAGAAGGGGCAAAAAGTTTCAGGAGCAACGCCGCCGTAGTCAGACGCCCGGGAATGGCTATTCGGCATTCTGCCAGGTCCATGTCTGAAATTGGTTCCCGGGCCACCAGTAAAGGACCACACCCACGGCCAAGGGCTGCACCGGCCCCCAAAAGCTGGTACTCATCCAAGACATATCCCAAGGCATGACAGGATATTTTGCTTATGTCAAGTCGACCTGCCAGAGCCCATTCATTGAGGGTTTCAACGTCGGCCAGCAGAGGCACACCAAGACTAAGACCGGAAGCATCAGCCAGACCATGGACTAGACCATGAAAAATAAAGGTATCATTGGGACAGGATGAATAGCCCAAAGCCAAAGGTTTAGAATTCAATCGACAAACCCTCTGCTATAATGGCGGCCGCCTGACTACAGCGCCTGGCTGCTCCATTGATATGCCAAACTTGCTCAGCCCGGTTTACCGCCATATTACTGATACAGCGGAATTCTAAGAAAGGGATACCGAAACCTTGACAGACCCTGGCCAGAGCGGCACCCTCCATATTTTCGCAAATGGCGCGACAGCTATCCCGTAATGATTCGGCCCGCAACGTTGTCCCGCTGACTCCGGCCACGGTGGCGAACCGCCCGGTTCGGAAGGGCATGCCAGCTAACGTCAAAGCTTTAGCGGCAGAGGCAAGGAGAGGAGGATCACAGACAAACTCGCTGGCGGGGGCAAATGACGAAGACATGGCTTCGACCCGGTCCTGGTAAACTATACCAAAATCACCGAACACCTCTTCTTCAGCCAGACAGAGATCGAGCAATTCAAGACCGCAGCTAGGATAAGCACCAGCCAACCCGAAATTGACCACTACATGCGGCAGGCTTGGGAGATGCGCTAACAATACGGTAAGACTATATGAAGCCTCCACCGGACCAACGCCAGAAAGCAAGGTGAGACACTTAGGGCGCTCTTTCCCAGAGGCACAGAAAGGTTCCAGTTCAGTCCTGGTCGCAGCAACCATTAACAGCATTGGAATCATTGCTCCTCATGATAACTGGGGGCAGAGCCAGGAAATCATCCAATAGAAATGCGGCACGTATCACCCGCTTTACCGAACCGGCGGAAGGTGCTGGGAGTCAAAATTTTTGACGATACGATTATTCTGATCGAGCACGGCGATACGTGGCCGGTAGGCAGACAATTCGTCCTGAGTGTACAAGGCGTAGCTGACAATTATAATCAGATCACCAGTCAATCCTTTACGCGCCGCCGCCCCATTCAAAGCGATGGTCCCGGAACCAGCCGGACCTTCAATGACATATGTATCAAATCGCTCGCCATTGTTGATATTGTAGATCTTGATTTTCTCGAATTGTATTAGCCCCACTTCATCCATTAATTGGCGATCGATGGTCAAACTACCTTCGTAGTTGAGATTGGCATCGGTGACTCTGGCCCGATGGAGTTTGGACTTCAGCATATATTGCAGCATTATTTCACCCGGATTATTCCATCAACATGGCATTATCAATCAACCTGGTACCGCCTACCCAGACCGCCATAACTAACAGCGAGTCACGACCTATCTGGACTTGCGGCTCCAATTTGACCGCATCAACTATTGCCGCATAATCGACTCGCACGTTCTCCCTAACTTTAATTACTTTATTGACCTCGTCCAGCAGATGGGCAACCTCAACTTCTCCACCAGCTACCAACCCCCGAGCAACGCCGATTGCCTGACAAAGACAGACAGCATCACCCCTTTCCGCAGTGGAAAGATAGCTATTGCGCGAACTCATGGCCAAGCCGTCATTCTCCCTGACTATAGGGTGAGCAACAATATCAACCCCCATGTTGAGATCGGCATTCATGCGACGAATCACGGCCAGTTGCTGAAAATCCTTGCTACCGAAAACGGCCACCCCTGGCCTGACAATATTAAACAGCTTGTTAACGACCGTACAAACCCCGGCAAAATGTTCTGGCCGGGAAACTCCGCATAGTCGGCCACTGAGACTCGTCACTGTGACCATTGTGAGGGGTGGCTCGGGATACATCTCGGACACGGTCGGGGCAAAAATGACATCAACACCGCACATTTCAGCCAAGGCCACGTCTTGATTCAGGTTTCGGGGATAACGGGCCAAGTCTTCCGACGGGCCAAACTGCAGGGGATTGACAAAAAGGCTAACCACCACGTGGTCAGCCATGGTTTTGGCCTGGCGCATCAGGCTAAGGTGACCTTCATGAAAAAAACCCATGGTTGGCACCAAGGCGATTTTTCTACCCGAAGCACGCCAACCCCGGGAGCAATCATTCATCTTATTGGTGACCGTAATTATTTCCATGCGCGTACGATTTGGATATAGTGCATTTTAAGCGAAATGGCCGGAGTCTCAAGGACCCCGGCCATTTCGAACATCACTATTACTGGTATGATCAGTTGCCCTTCCCTTGGCCGACAGCTTGGAGGCTGTTGATTTTCTCGGTAAGAATACTGCGGCTCTGCCCTGACAATTCCTGGTCTCCTGTGGCCTCTTGGTACATCTTCAGGGCACCTGCCTTATCCCCCTTAAGTTCGAAGATCCTTCCCTGGGCTGGAAGAGCAACCACCTTATAGCTTTTGTGTTCAGCCAATTTCCGATAAAAGTCCAGGGCCTTGTCAAGCTGACCCAGGTTTTCGTGGGTCTGAGCCAAAACGAACTCAAGCATTGGTTTCAGGGGGCTATTACCGGGCAGATCGTTATAAACTCCAGTGTAAATTGTCAGGGCATCCTGGTATCTTTTGTCCTTGGCCGCTAGATCACCCTGCTCCAAGCGCCCCCAAAGCGCCGCCCCGGTGCCACCATATTCTTCCACCACTTTGGCCAGGTTCCGCTGCCGCCCGGCGTCATCCTTCTCCTTGACAGCATTCACCAATGCAAGAGAGGCCTCGTTTTGTTTGGTTTGAGTATAATGGTCATAATAAGACCAGGCGCCGAGTAAGACGAAGAAGCCAACGATGCCGATCTGCAGATACAAGGCATTGGCCCTGATAAAACGGATCGCCTTTGGATGCAGATTAAGTTCCTCAAGCAAACCGTTCTTCTTTTCGATGTCGATGATTTCAGTTTGCAAATTTTGCGGGATATGTGCTCCGGCCATCAATTCACCTCGAAAGTTCATACAGTTCTGTATCGCCAAAAAAACAGATCGCCAATATAACCCATACTAAAAAAAAAGCACTTTGAATTTCCCGCGATTAGACTTCCCCGTCTGAGTAAACTGGATTATATGTGGAAAGATAATGTTCACCACACTCCGTGAAGCTGCTGCGTTAAAAATCGCAAAATTATCTAGCTGACTACAGCACATATCACAGTCAATGTTCACTTCGCATTCCGTTAAAATTCAAACTGTCAGCGAGTTAACTAGCTCTATACGTGGGTTGCTGGAAACCGCTTTTCCCTTCGTCTCAGTGGCTGGGGAAATCTCAAATCTTCGTCGCCCCCAATCCGGTCACTACTATTTCACCCTGAAAGACCGCGAATCCCAGCTCCGCACTGTGCTCTTCAAGCAACAACAGAAATATCTTGCCTTAACTCCCTCCGACGGACTGGCGGTGGTAGTGCGCGGCCGCCTCTCACTCTATGAGGCACGTGGCGAATACCAGCTCCTGGTCGACACCATGGAAGCCCTTGGGGCCGGCGACCTCCAAGCGGAATTTGAGTTACTAAAAAACACCCTTGCCGAGCAAGGGCTATTCGACCAGGCCCGCAAACGCCCCCTACCTCTGTTACCACGGTGTGTGGCTCTTGTTACCTCACCAGAAGGGGCGGCGGTACACGATTTCATTCGTATGGCCGGTAAGCGCTTTCCCGGCTTCCCTCTTGTGATATTCCCGGTACCTGTCCAAGGTGAAGCGGCCCCCGGTGAAATCGTCGAGGCCTTGGAGTTACTCAACCGGCAGGGTGTCGCCGAGGTCATCGTCCTCTGCCGGGGAGGCGGTTCCCTGGAAGACCTCCACGCCTTCAATACCGAGATGGTAGCCCGGGCAATTTTTGCCTCAACCATCCCGGTGGTCTCGGCCATCGGGCATGAGATCGACTTCACCATCGCCGACTTCGTCGCCGACTATCGGGCCGCCACCCCCACGGCGGCAGCTGAGGCGGTAGTCCCGAGCCGCAACCGTTTACTGGAGCGCATCTTCCGGGCCGATATGGATATGGCAAGCCCTCTGCTTGCTCGAATTACCACCTACAATTACCGTATATCTAGCCAAAGAAGACTTCTCGGCGACCCCTCTCTCTTGCTCCAGAACTTCCGCCTCCGTCTGGAGAAGGCCAATTCCCGCTTAATTTCAAGCAAAACCTGGGCAATCCAGAGGCTCAAACAACGGGTAATCCGACTCACTACCGCAATTCATGAAGCCGGCCCCGAAAAGAACCTCGAGCATAAACTAACACGGCATGCGGAGCTCAGACACCGGCTGAAATTCGCAGTAGAAACGGTTCTTGAAAAGAAACGAAGTAGACTACATCAGGGCGCCGCCTTGTTGGACGCGGTCAGCCCATTGGCAGTGTTGGGACGCGGTTATTCCCTTACCAGGCTTTTACCGGAAAAAACCGTGATCCGTAATGTCGGAGAGGTCGAGTGCGGCGATCTTTTGGAGATCGTTCTGGCCAATGGTGTCTTGCTGGCTGAGGTTGTGAAACCCCGCAATAATAGCTGAATTCTATAAATCAATCTAAAACGCACCACTCAATAATCGTTACCAGCCCACATCTCCTTTGAAAAACCTACTACCCGGTTACGTCCTTCAGATTTGGCCCGATAGAGTGCGACATCGGCGTACTTGATTGACTCCCAAAATCCTTCCGAATCTTCCGGAAACTCGCTGTAGCCTATACTGATTGTCTTTTTGAGAATCCCGTCGGGAATAGTGAAGGTGGTTGCTTCCATGCTGGCCCTAATCCGCTCAGCTAGTTCATCAATGTCACCACGATTCTTAATGTCAATCAACAGGATAAGAAACTCTTCTCCCCCATAACGAATCACCATATCCGAGGCTCGGACGCAACTTTTCAGCACCTCGGCGGTCTTTATGATAACGATATCTCCAGCCTCATGACCATGGCTATCATTGACCTCCTTGAAAAAGTCCATGTCGCACATGAGTACGCCAACCTTGGTGCGGCGGCGCAAGGTGCTGGCCACCAGGGTGTCGGTATAGGTTTCTAAAAACCGCCGGTTATAAAGATCGGTCATCGGATCCTTCAAGGTAGTTTCCTGCAGGGCCGAGGCAAACCGTTTGGCCTCGATTACCGGAGTGGCCTCCTTGATATAGCGACTGGCTCGTTGCACTCGCTCTTCAAAATACTTAAGCTGTTCGGGATCCGTCTGCTTCTCACAAAGGAATTGGACCACACCAACCACCCTACCGTTGGCCACCATGGGAATGCAATGATGCTCCATATGGTCCCCATGGGGGAATACTCTACAAATCGTGGGAAATTGGACTGAAGAGATATCATGACCGGTACGTTTGGCACGACAGAAGTTACCGTCATCGAGAATCTGGGTTGAGCAGACATTTTTGGGATCGTAAGAATAAGCCACCCGCATATTATTCTTGGAGCTGGTAGTCTCATAGATAAACATCTCACACAGATCAAAACGGTCCCGGATCACTGCTGCCAGCCGTTGATTAACTTCGGCTGTTGATTCCTCCTCTTCAATTACCGCCTTAAAGGTGTTGATGCTGAAGATATTATCTATCAGTAGATTCAATTGCTGGGCGAGCAGACCAATCTCATCATGGGTCTTGATGTCGATCCTTTTACCCTGATCACTATTGTCACCATGTGCAATATTACGGACTTTTTGGGTTACGCTTTTCAAGGGGAGAACGATAAGGATTATATAGAGCACCGAGCCAATGACCAGAAGGACCGCAACCACCAGACCGATTAGAATGGAACGGCCCTGGGACTTACTGATCAAAGAAGCACTTTCGTTGAACGCCGCATCATTGTGTTTGTTGATCTCCACCGCCAGTCCAGAAACACTGGCGTGCAGGTCATCGAGGTCTCCCAACAGATTGTCCAGGGCATTATCCAGATCAGCGGCGGTAGCTGTAGAAGACAATTTTATGGCTACTAAATTGTCAAATGACTCAACCAGGGAGTTATAGTCAGTGCTGATATTCTCGATAACCCACCGATTCTCGCCCGTGGCAGAGGCATCTATGGTAATTATCCCCAAGGTGGCCTGCGAGATCTTGGCCACATCCATAATACTGCCACCGTTTTTCAAGGCCAGAATCATCGTCTGCATCTCCTGCAGACGTTGTTGGTTGGCAATGACATTACTATCCTTGTCCGAGATGGTCTTTTCATCGAGAATATGCAACAGGGAGATCTTGAACCCGTTGATACTGCGGAGAATTACTTGACTGATCTTATATTGCGGAATGTTGCCGGACAGAATATCGTGATTGAGCTTCTGAACCCGGTTCAAGGTGATAAAATTGATGACGATCAATAAAGAAATGCCAACCAGGGAAACGACCAGAATGCCGGAGAGTTTGCCGACAATGCTGGTATCAAGACATTTTCTTAGAAAACAACCGAGGTAATTACCTTTCTGACAATGAACCCACCCGAGCAACCCTTCGCTTTTAATTCCCTGTTCCATCCATAGCCCCCGTTTGGGGGGAAGCACAATGGTAGACAAGGCATTTCCCGCCTACGTCGGCTTCCATCACCCTTAATCAAGTATTACTAAAGGATCTGGGCCAATTGCAACGAAATTTACGTTGGAGTTAGCAAGGGGGGGAGACAACGAATGAAAAGTTGGTCGGGACGAGAGGATTCGAACCTCCGACCCCAGCGTCCCGAACGCTGTGCTCTACCAGACTGAGCCACGTCCCGACCAGGGTGCAAATCAAATATGAGGGTCTTTTATGAAAGGCTAATTATGATTTCCGATTATTAGAATAAACTGGGCCGAAACCTGTAAGGAAGCAAGTCTGCGTAGGAGAGCGTCTAATATTGGTTGCTCTTTTATCATAGTATCTGGCCTATGTCCAGCCAATTCCGTTTTGGATTTATGTCAGCTAAATTACATAGATCGCTGGTCGGAGAAGCGGCAAAAAACTTTAAATAACTATAGTTAAACTGTTCACCCTCACCCTGCCAAGGCAAGGTCAACCGTCCGGCGCAGCTCACCAAGGTCAAAGGGCTTGGCCAAGAAACCCTTGACTGCCTGGTGTTGCTGTAGGTGATCATCTACCAGAGAGCCGGTACAAAGGACAACCTTAACACCCGTAAAGTCCCTGGCAAGCAAACCTAGAAGTATTTCCCCACCGATATCCGGCAAGGTCAAATCCAAAATCACCAGATCAATTTCGGAAAAATGGCCGACCATGATATCAAGGGCATCCTTACCATTGCCCGCCGTCAACACTTGATGACCAAAGGCCTCCAACAATTCCCTGGTGGTTTCCTGAAGGAGGATATTGTCTTCGACCAACAGCAATTTGCCCATAAATCGTATCCTTAATAGTTGGCTGGACAACCATTCTCACCGCCAGGAATCAGATCATTGCCGTGAAGGCGTGAATGTCCGGTAAAAACTTGCCTGAAAATAAGCGGCCATCAATATAGAAAAAGGCGGTAGAACCACCTGCCGGTCCCACCGCCCTCAAACCAGTAATCACCGACCGCAGATTAATCAACCAGCAATCAAGCCGCCGATGGTCTTGGTCAGTTTTTCCTCCACCGCCTGGGCGATGGCCTGGTCGGTAAGGCCAGGCACCTCGCTACGCAGACTCTTACTCAAGTTACCAAAACCAACCCGCAATTTGCGGTCGCTGACCAGCTTCAGGGCCAGCTGTGCCTTGGCCTGGGCCTCTTCCGGGCTTAAGCCTTCGGCGGCGCCCAAAGGGCCCAGCTCCTTGACCTTGGCGGTAAACTCGGTGATCAGCTTGACGAACCGGGGCGCTTCCGCCGCCGAGGCCCACTGAAGATTGTACCGCTCCGGACTCAAACCCACCTCGACCAGAACCTTCTTGATCAAGCCACTAACTCCCATCGCATCGTAATTACCAACCTGGTAATGACATTCGCCGAGTTGTCAGCCACCGGTGAAGATGCCGGCCGCACCTTCAACCAAGCCACGCATAACGAAGGCCGGATCGATGCGGCCGGTACACATTACCCGGATGGTCCGCAGGTTGGGGGGATACTGGTAGCGGGAAACCCCGGCGGCGTCAGCCGCGGCGTAGCAGCACCAGTTACAGAGGAACCCCAGAATCTTGGGGTTGAACACTTCCTTGCTCATTTTCAGGCTCCTTCCAAGGCCATACCGAAGGCCTCGATCTGGGAATTGATCTGTTCGTTGGTAAAGCCGCCCATGGAGATGGCGAAGGTGGGACAATGCGCGGCGCAGATGCCGCAGGCCTTGCACGAGGCGACAATGGTCTGGGCCTTGGAGAGCTTGCCGTCCTTGACCATCTCGATGGCCTGGTAAGGACAGAGGCTGACACAGAGCTTACAACCGATGCAGGTATCCTTGTCGATGTTGGAGACGATGGGCTCCACGTCCACCTCGCCCCGGACCAGCGGGATGGCCGCCTTGGCCGCCGCCGCTTGGGCCTGAACGATGATCTCATCCAGGGGTTTCGGAGAATGAGCCAGGCCACAGAGGAAGACCCCGGCCACCGGCATCTCCACCGGCCGTAGCTTGACGTGGGCCTCCAGGTAGAACTTATCGGAGTTAACCGGGATCTTCAGAAGCTTGGAAAGCTCCGAGGTATCCTCGGGCACGGTGCCGACCGAGAGGACCACCAGGGCGGGATTGAGGACCACATCGTCACGGAGGATCGGGTCATAAAAGGCCACCTCCACCTTTTTAGCGTTGCCGCTGAGCACCGGCGGCTTGGCCAGTTGGTAAGGGATAAAAATAACCCCCTTCTCCCGGGCCTCGCGGTAATAATCCTCAGCAAAGCCATAGGTGCGGATGTCGCGATAGAGAACAATCACCTGAGAGGTCTGATCGATCTCCTTGATCTTCAGGGCATTCTTAACCGCCTGGGTGCAGCACGTTTTGCTGCAATAGGCCAGATCATCGCCCCGGGAACCGGCGCATTGGATCATCACCACCGATTTGGGGGCGCGGGACTTGCCCTTGCCATCGGCCAGTTGCTGCTCCAGGGTCTGCTGGGTGATGATCAGCTCGGACTTGGGCAGGGGCTGCCCCAGCACCTGGGTGGGCTGATGTTCGCGACCGCCGGTGGCGACGATAATTACCCCGTGGTCGATGGTCTGTTCGACCTCTTCCTTGCCCTTCTTGACCGCAACCACGGACGAGAAGTTGCCGACGAAGCCGCTCAGGGCTACCAGGCGGCTGGAGGTCAGAACGTCAATCAGCTTGTTCTTGCTGATCTGCTCACAGACCTTTTTTAGCAGATCCTCGGTCTTTTCCCCGGTAAGGGTGTAGCGCTGCTGGAGCAGTTGGCCGCCCAGCTTATCGTTCTTTTCGATGATGGAGGTGTGATAGCCCTGCTCGGCCAGATTAAGGGCCGCCGTCATCCCGGCAATGCCGCCGCCGATAACCACCGCCTTGCGGGTGACCGGTACGGTCTGTTCCGGCAGGGGCTGGATGTGGCGGGCCTTGGCAATACCCATCCGCACCAGATCCATGGACTTATTGGTGGCCTGTTCCGGCTCATTGGCATGGACCCAGGAACAGTGGTCGCGGATATTGACCATCTCGAACATATTGCGGTTAAGCCCCGCGTCCTTCAAGGTCTCCTGGAAGAGCGGCTCGTGGGTGCGCGGCGAACAGGCGGCGATCACTACCCGGTTTAAATTGTGGAGCTGAATCATCTCCTTGATGACCTTCTGGGCATCCTGGGAGCAGCTATACAGGGATTGGGCGTGATAGACCACGCCTTCCATGTCCTTGACGTAGTCATCAACCTTGGGGACATTGACCACCCCGGCGATATTGATGCCGCAATGGCAGACGAAGACGCCGATCCGCGGCTCCTCGCCCTTCACCACCTTCTTCTCGGCGGGATAGGTTTTCTGCACCACCCCCTGACCGCGCTGGTTTTTGATCAGGGCCGAGGCCAGACCCGCCGCTGCACTGGACTGGGTGACGCTCTCGGGAATATCCTTGGGTCCCTGGAAGGCACCAGCCACATAGATCCCGGGCTGGCTGGTAGCCAGGGGATTAAAGGCGTCAGTCTTGCAGAAATCATAACGGTTCAGCTCGATACCGGAGATCTCGGCCAGCTGGCGGGCCGAGGCCGGGGCATCAAGACCCACCGAGAGAACCACCATGTCATAGGCCTCGAAGCCGTGGCTGCCGTCCAGGGTGGAAAAGGTCAACTTGAGGTTTTTCCGCCAGGGCATGACGTCGGCGACCCGGGCTCGGACAAACTTGATGCCGTAGTGCTTTTCGGCCCGGGTCTTGGCGGCGTCGAAGTCCTTGCCCTGGGTACGCAGATCCATGTAGTAGACGGTGATCTCGCAGTCGGGATCATGTTCCTTGGCAACCATGGCCTCCTTGATCGCGTACATGCAGCAGACCGAGGAACAGTAGCCGTTGTCGCAACCGAGATCCCGGGAACCGACGCACTGGATAAAGGCGATCTTGTGGGGATGGCGCTGATCGGAGATACAGCGGACCTCGCCCATGAAGGGACCAGAGGGGTTCAAGAGCCGCTCGAACTCAATGCTGGTCACCACGTCGGGATGCTGGCCGTAGCTGTACTTCTCCAGGGCCGAATCCGGCACCCGACCAAAGCCCGGGGAGAGGATCACCGCCCCGACATCCAGGGTGACTTCTTTGGCCTGCTGGGAAAAATCGATGGCGTGGCTGCGACAGACCGCCGTGCAGATCTTGCAGGTATTGTGCTGCAGGTGCAGACAGGCCTCGGGGTCAATGTAGTAGGTGGCCGGGACCGCTTGGGGGTAATCGATATGGATGGGCCGGGTGATGTCCAACCCTTCGTTGTAGGAATCGGCCAGGTGGCGCGGGCAGTAGGTGGTGCAAAGGCCACAGGCCGTACATTTATCGGCGTCGATATAACGCGGCCGCAGCTTGAGCTTGGCCTTGAACTCGCCGGGTTTGCCTTCCAGGGCCAGCAGATCGGCATTGCTGAGAATCTCGATATTGGGAGACCGACCGGCCTCCACCAATTTAGGTGCGAGTATTCAAAGCGAGCAGTCGTTGGTGGGGAAGGTCTTGTCCAGCTGGGCCATGGCCCCGCCGACCGCCGCCGACTTTTCCACCAGGTAGACATAATAGCCGAGTTCGGTCAGATCGAGAGCGGCCTGGACCCCGGCCACTCCGCCGCCGACGACCATCACCGTCCCGGATTTTTGTGGTTGTTGTTTTGCTGCCTTTGCCATGTTGCTTACTCCATAGGTGTTTAGACTTAAGACTGAAGGCTGAAGGATGCAAGGATGAAGTAAAAACAACTACAATCAGCCTTTTGTCTTCAGTTTTCAGCCTTCGGTTTTCAGTATTCAGCCTTCGAACATCAGACTTCGGTCATCAAGCCGGCTTCCCCGCTAAAACCTCAACCTTGATGGCGCAGAGTTTGTACTCCGGCGTCCGCGACAAGCGGTCGAGAGCATCCAGGGTCAGGAGGTTGACCAGCGTCGCCAGGTGATTATAGGTGGCAAAAATAGTGCCTTCCTGGCTCTTGTCGGTGATGATGGCTCGCATCGCCACGGACCCGCGCCGGGAGGTAAGCCGCACCCAATCATGCTCCTTGAGCCCTAGGCGCGCGGCGTCAGCAGGATTAACCTCGGCGAAACACTCCGGGCTGATCAGGTCGATTTCCGGGGTCTTACCGGTCATGCTGCTGAAGTTATAGCGGGCCAGATCGCGGCCGGTGGTAAAGGACAGCGGGTACTCTGCGTCGGGAAGTTCCACCGGCGGCAGATAATCTTCGGGGACGAAGAGTCCCCTGCCCCGGGTAAAGGTCTCGGTATGCAGAGTCTGGGTGCCAGGATGGTTCTCGTCTGGCACCGGCCACTGCAAGCCTTCTTTCTCCAGACGGGCGTAAGTGATGCCGCGATATTGGGGGAGCAGGTTGCGAATCTCTTCGAAGACCTCCTCGGCCGAGTTGTACTTCATCTCGTAGCCCATCTTCCGGGAGAGCTCGCAGAAGATCTGCCAGTCGGCCTTGGCCTCGCCCGGCGGTTCGACTGCCTTGCGGACCCGCTGCACCCGCCGCTCGGTACAGGCGAAGGTGCCATCCTTCTCAGCGTAACAG
>Ga0334722_10002950_pt1 | contig 18699 bp, 17 predicted proteins | sample C3_bottom_MG_FD_207210 | JGI IMG/M metagenome (GOLD analysis project Ga0334722, IMG submission 207210) | Sediment microbial communities from Yellowstone Lake, YNP, Wyoming, USA - C3_bottom | ecosystem: Environmental > Aquatic > Freshwater > Lake > Sediment | place: USA: Wyoming | collected...
AGGGCTTCATGGACGATCATGGGGAAATAATTCGTTGGCGGATGGAAGTCGTAATCCATCAATCGCTTGGCGATATCCAAAGCGCGGACATCTGAACCTTCTACGATGCCTTCTGCAACAAACTCATGCATGCAGATACGGTCGTAAGGCACATGCAAAGTTTTGCGCAGGCGTGCCTGCAGATAATTGGCATTGAGCACGGCATATTCAGAGACCTTGCGCAGACCATCCGGTCCATGCATAGCGATATATGTAAAAGCCCGAACGATCACACCGAAATGGCCATGAAATGATTTGACCCGTCCGATTGTTTTTTCGGGAGTGACAAAACCGTAGAGGGGTGGAATTTCATCATCACCTTCGTCAATAATGTCGACAATGGGAGCGGGGAGGAAATCTGCCAATGCAGATGTCACGCCAACCGGTCCGGAGCCCGGACCACCGCCACCGTGCGGGGTGGAGAAGGTCTTGTGGAGGTTGAAATGCATGACATCGATGCCGGCATCCCCTGGTCGCAGGATCCCCAGCAGGGCATTCAGGTTGGCGCCATCGCCATACATTAAGCCTCCACAGGCGTGGATGGTTTTAACTACTTCTTCGAGGTGTTCATCGAAAAGACCGAGGGTGTTGGGATTGGTGAGCATGAGTCCGACCACGGTGTCATCACATTCCGCTTTGAGTGCAGCCAGGTCCACATTGCCATGTTGATCGGAGGGGATTTGAACGATCTGAAGCCCAACCATGCCGGATGAAGCTGGATTGGTGCCATGGGCGGAATCCGGAATGAGCATCTTGATCCGTTTTGTGTCGCCACGACTCTGGTGGTAGGCACGCATGATGAGCACTCCGGTCAATTCACCATGGGCACCCGCGGCGGGTTGAAGAGTGACAGCGGCAAATCCGCTGATCTCTTTTAGCCACTCCTGCATGGTATAAAGCAAAGCCATATTTCCCTGCACGGATTCGATCGGTTGGAGAGGATGCGAGTAGGCAAATCCTGGCAGGCGGGCAGTATCCTCGTTGATCTTTGGATTGTATTTCATGGTACAGGATCCGAGCGGATAATAGCCACCATCCACACTGTAATTAAATTTGGAAAGGTGCATGTAATGACGGATTACATCCACTTCGGCCAGTTCTGGTAACGGTAATTCCTTGCGAAGAAGCGCCTCGGGAAAAGCAACCTCGGGAACATCCGAGGTAGGGAAGGTAACCCCGGTACGACCAGGGGAAGAGAGTTCAAAGATAGTCGGCTCGACCACTGTTCCACTGGTAACAGGGGTGGTATTTTCAGTCATGATTAACCTCCTCCAGTACATCTACCAGGAGATCAATCTCTTCCCGGGTGTTCATTTCCGTTACAGCGATCAACATATGATCTTTTAGGGCAGGGTAATCCTGCCCCAGATCGTAACCACCAATAATGCCATGCTCCAACAGATGAGCATTGATCTCTGAAATAGGTTTGGGGCAACACACGGAAAATTCATGGAAGAATGGTGTATCAAAGCAAAGACTATAACCCTTAACCTTGCTGATCCTCTCTGCAGCATAATGGGCTTTGTGATAACACAACTCCGCCACCTGCCGAAAACCCTTCTGACCAAGGAGGGATAGATAAGTTGCAGCTGCCAGTGCAAGGAGACCCTGGTTGGAGCAAATGTTGGAGGTGGCACGTTCCCGTTTGATATGTTGCTCGCGGGCAGTCAGAGTGAGAACGAATGCGCGTTGACCGCGATTGTCTACCGTCTCACCGACGACGCGCCCAGCCATCTTATGAATAAACTTCTTCTGAGTGGTGAAAAAACCCAGGTAAGGTCCCCCAAAGGAGAGCGGGATTCCAAGTGGCTGTCCTTCACCGACCACTATATCAGCACCCATCTCAGCGGGTGTTTTGAGAATGGCGAGGGAGGTGGGGTTGGCTGCCACACAAAAGAGAGCACCAGCTGCATGGGTTACTTCTGCCAGGTGCGAATAATCATAAATACGACCGAAGTAATCGGGATATTGGACGATCACCAAGGCGGTATTTTCATCTATTAGTTTCTCGAGAGTTTCGGGACCACCATCGAGATTGGCTTTGGGATCATCTCCGACTGTGGTAAGCCCCATGCCTTGTGTGTAAGTACGCAGGGTGGCACGGTATTGCGGATTGAGAGTGGGAGCAATGACCAATTTGGTTCGTTTCCCGCGGAACTGTGCAAAAGCCATGTTGGCGGCTTCCGCAGCAGCGGTGGCACCGTCGTAATGAGAGGCATTCGAAACTTCCATACCGGTGAGATTTGCCATAAGGGATTGATATTCGAAGATTGCCTGCAGGGTGCCTTGGGAGATCTCCGGCTGATAAGGTGTGTAAGCTGTGTAGAATTCACCCCGACGCAGGATATGGTCCACGGCAGCAGGAATATAGTGATTGTAAACACCTGCACCCAGGAATGAGACAAAGGATTGGGTGGTTTCGTTGGCACCGGCATAACCTGCCAATTCAGCTGCGGCCTCCATCTCAGTTAGAGCCGGGGGAAGGTTCAAATCAGGGAAGCGGTGCTTGGCAGGAATGTCTTTGAACAGCTCATCCAGACTTTTTATGCCAATGGTTGCCAGCATCGCATCCCGCTCTTTAGGGGAGTGGGGAATGTATGTCATTTTTTTGCCTTATTATTGTGAATTAATGGGTTCGTTCTGCACAATACTTTTCATAATCAGCAGCATCCATCAATGCGGAAGCATCTGCTCCCTGGATCTTGACCATCCAACCTGCGCCAAATGGATCGCTGTTGAGCGTCTCTGGTTTTTCAGAGAGACCTTCGTTGATCTCACTGACTTTGCCAGTTACTGCTGCATAAATCTCTGCTGCTGCCTTTACAGACTCGACCGAGGCTACTGCCTGGCTGGGTTTGGCTGCATCACCGACCGAGAGAAGGATCTCCACGAAAACGATGTCAGAGAGCTGTGTCTGGGCATAATCAGTAAGACCCATGGCACCTGAGGCGGGATCGAACCATTCATCGGTTTTTGTATACTTTAGGTTAGATGGTACATTCATTGTGCATCTCCTGTAAGAAAATTGGCGAAATAAAAAGGACGCACGGATTTAATTCGTGCGTCCTCTGTTCATAACCTGAGAGATTCACCCGGGATTTACCCAAGGTTTGCCCCGTCGGTGTCAGAAAAAATGACTTTCCAGAGTTTTGCGGACCAGGGTCCTTTTACCTGAGAGTTTCACCCGGGATCGCCTATTTCCGGGTTTGCACCTTCGGTGTCCTCATAGGAGGATCTCTTCCCTGATTGCCGTTAAATTATACCGCAACCAAGCATTGTTTGCTTAGCGCGGTATCATTCTAAGGATTAGATCATTAAAAGTCAAGGGCGGAAGTGAATTTGGTGTGGATCTTTATTGATTTTAATAAATACCCGACCAGGCCCTCGATATCTCAGGTTTGTATCAGGGAATCACGGAATCTCCCAGGGTGCAACAAAAGAAGAAGATTTCCCTTGCAGAGATACCGAAAGTGGCTCATAAAGATCTGGTAACAAATCAGCCACTGCAGCCAGCAAACCAAAACAACCTGAGATCATCATATCTCCGAACGGAGCAGCAAAATAAGGGCGATACCGTGAGGATGTGCTGAAAGAAGTGGTGGATAATAGACTGCGTCTTGGCCCGGTGACAACAAGGTTGAAACCGTCCGTGTCTAACGGAAATTGCGAGTCTTCGTAGACCAATGCGCCATGCCCCTGATCAGAGTAGATGGTTTCATTCTGTAAAGAACCATCCGCCAGGGCGAGAAGAAGGGACACTAGCTTTTGATGATCCAGAAATCCGGTATGGTGCTCAAAAACACCCTCGATACGAGAATCGTTCAAACGGAAAGCCAGGGTATGGAAATTTCCTATGTTGGTGACCAATTTATGCTTGTGAGCGCTCACCCGAGGGTCGAATGTAGCGCCCAAAATGGCTGCGGGAGCTGTATCCATGACAACAATGGGGACATCCAGATGGGCCGACGAATCTACCACAGCCTTTAAGCGGGTCATAAATGTTGGAACCTGGTTCGGAAGGAAGGCGAAGGAGCGCAGGTCACTGCGGGTGCGGATGCGGGCATCGAGGTAATCGAAACGGAATTTGCGGTCGGAAACATCGTTCGGGGCTTCTCCATGGTCGAATACAGCTACAGCGACAGCGGCAAGGTCATGTAGAGATACTCCGAACCTGGTAAAGACGGCAGAGATGGCATCAAAATCGAAATCCTTCAATTCCAGTCGTAGAACTGACCTGGGAAGGGTTGCAACCTCATCTTCGGAAACAAGGGTAATACCCAGGTTAGCGACTTTCTCCAGGTCGTCATTGAGCGTCTTGGCTGCCTGCGGTGTGGCAAAAACTGGCAGTCCTGCTTTAAGATGGGATTCGATCGCCCATGAGGAAGGTCCACCGCCCATCGTGAATCCACTTAGAAGGATCGGAGTGTGGTCGTGGGTTGCCTGTTGGATCTGGTGGAAAATCCGCATGGTGGGGGATGGCAGGATCAGCTTATAGCCATTCTCGATATCCAAATGGGAATCATAGAGGAGGATATCCTGTGTACCGGTGCCGATGTCTGCGCAAAGAATTTTCATTTTGACTCATGAATTAAGAATTAGTTGTGAATCATCTTGATTATAACCGCATGATATTTGCTATAATCAATTCATCAAATATTCATGCGATCATTATATCTAAGGAGAGAACATGAAGAAATCATCCCTAATTCTGTTTGGAGCATTGGTTATTGTTGCATTGCTGCTCTCAGGGTGTAAGGCCAATATGATCACCAAAATAAACGGTGACGGATCAGGCAAGTTTTCCCAGGAAATTGGATTCACCGCTGAGGAAATGACTGCATTAAGCAGTTTTGGATCTGGAAGTGATTTTTGCTCAAAAATGGGAAGTAACAATTCAATATCCGGCGCATCTGTGAACCAGGAAACACGCGGCAATGAAACATGGTGTATTTTTGAAACGTCTTTTAAAACACTGGAAGAACTTGACTCTCTTTATGCCAATTCGGATACTAATGTGAACGCTCTCAACATCACAGATAACAAATTAAATTATGACGTTACTGTTGACATGTCAAAGGCTGGGGATACAACCGGTCTTATGCAGACCAAATGGATATTGATCGTGCCTGGAAAATTAGCCAACCACAATGCGGATGAAGTGAATGGTTCAACACTTACCTGGAATCTGACCTCGGGTCAAGTCAAAGAGATTCAAGCTGAAAGCTCGACCAAGGGTGGATTATCCTCAAATTGGATGATCTTTTTGGTGATAGGTTTATTGTGCCTGTGCTTGATGGTTGTCGTGATCATCGTTGTAGTCATTTTTATTGTCGCCAGGAACAAAAAGAATAAGCAACCACCAATTTAGGGCAATGCAAAAAAGCAATAAAAGCGAGTAATAAAAGAAATTTCAAGGGTAAGAAAATTCAAAACATTTAGCCTGGCATGCAGCTTCCACCAGGCTGAACCGTATTTTTTTTATGTTAGGTTGGGTATTCGAGGCTAATTCTATCTTGAAGGTTTATCTCAGCGATGGAAAGAAAATTGAGGGATTGATTTTTGTGGGCGCAAAGGGACTCGAACCCCTGACCTCCTCGGTGTAAGCGAGGCGCTCTAACCAACTGAGCTATGCGCCCGAGAAGTGCTATTATACCAAGAATTGAAACATCCAATGGAAAATATGTTAAACTTGATCCATCTTAATATTGGAGGAATTTATGCGCCTGATAAGATACCAATTAAAAAATGCAGCCCCGGTTTTCGGCTGGATCCTGGATGATAAAATCGGGCGGATAGAAGGAGACCCGTTCGGGAAATACCGCCGGATGGAGGCGGAAATACCATTGAGTGATGTACACTTGCTGGCACCGGTTCAACCGAGCAAGATTGTATGTATCGGACACAATTATGCAGACCATATCAAAGAACGCGAGGTGGAGACTCCCAAATTACCTCTAATTTTCCTGAAACCACCCAGCTCGATCATCAACCCGGGAGATATGATCATTCTTCCAATGCAATCAAAAAGAGTGGACCACGAAGCAGAGTTGGTCGCGGTTATAGGAAAGCGTGGCAGGCGGATCACGGCTGAAAATGCCCAGAACCATATTCTAGGTTACACGATCGGGAATGATGTAACAGCTAGAGACTTGCAAAAGGAAGACAATCAATGGACAAGGGGCAAAGGGTTTGATACTTTCTGTCCTTTCGGTCCATGGATCGATACCGATTTTGATACATCGGATGCGTTGATCACTTGCAAAGTAAGTGGTCAACCTCGGCAGATGGGATCGACGCGGGATATGATATTTAATGTGGAAGCACAGGTTGCCTTCATATCATCCTTCATGACCCTGGAACCAGGCGACTTAATATTTACAGGTACACCGATGGGGATTGGTCCGCTGGTGGCAGGGGATGAAGTTGTGATCGAGATTGAGGGATTGGGTAAACTGGTCAACCCTGTAGCGGGGGAATAAATCTTAAATCATGTTATGGCTTGCATCTTCTTGATCACCCGCCGGCAACGGGATAATTGGGAAGCAGTCATCTCATCCTGCCTTGAAGTCAATAATGAGAAGATAATTTTTTGATTGCCCGCGTTAATCGCGGGCAATATATTTTCTGCATGGGTGGGAATATCACGAGGAATACAGGTTTCCAGGGTATGAACCATAACCGGGAATAATTTTTTGCTATATTCCTGCCTTGTGGAAGCCAGTGAAGCAAATAACTTGATGCCCCAGACGACTGTTATGACCGAACCTTGATCAAATTTTTCTAATAAAGTATCAATCTGTTCCCATATCTCATCCGGGCTCAACTTTGCGATGGTTGCCAGAGCAATAAAAGCACCCCAGACCATGCGATTTTCCTTGTCATGTAAAAGAGACAGAAGGTCCTGAACATAAGGCCGGATTAAAAAGGGCTTCAGGTCTCCTATCTCGTATAAGACCTTGAGACAATCACTGCGAACATTTCTGTTCTTATGGGAAAGGTTGTCAACAATTTCTTGGATGCTATTAACATCTTCAGCAAAAGCTAATTCTTGGGCAAGTCGTTGATTGGGGATCTCGCTGCGAATATTTTGAAAAAAAGCGATTTTTTCAATAGCAGTCATGAAAAATCCTTTAAGGGAATGAAGCCCACTTCAAATCATTCCTTTCTGTAAATAGAAAGAACTTCAGATCACAGTTGCGATTATAGTTTGTCGGGCACCTGCAGAACGGAGGGCATCTGCGACAGATGATGCTATTTCAGGAGAAACCAGGGCGATCATGTTTCCACCACGCCCACCACCAGAAAGCTTGGCTCCCAGAGCACCGGAAGCGAGAGCTGCGGTTGTTAGACGATCCAGGATGGGGGAAGAGACGGTTAATTGTTGGAGCAATTGATGGTTCTGATCTAGCAGCGGACCGAGTGCAGGCCATTCCCCATTCTGAATAAATTTGTGGGCTTGATCCACAATGTAAGCGATCGAGGAAAATATCGTCTCCACCCTATTGGAGTCTGCCAGCCATAATTTACGAACATCCCCTACCGACCTTCGTGTAGCTGCGCTGACTCCAGAATCTGCTATGACTAGAGTGAATGGGGCACCAACCGAGAATGTTTGGATGGGGGTATCCTTGATGAAGTAAACGGGACGGGCATAGGTGATGACGGTATTGTCAAGTCCTGACGGGGTACCATGATGGACCTTCTCGGCTTCGTAGGCGATCAGGTTGACTTGCTCATCCGTAATCTTTTTACCAAGGGTGGCTGCAATTGCACGAACCAGGGCAACGGAGACGGAAGCTCCGGAACCAAGCCCGGAGGCGACCGGGATAGTTGAAGTTATGTGAATATCCAGAGGAGGCGGATCTGCGATCTCTATGGTATTTAGTACATTTTCGATAACCAGGGCGATTGGGTCTGGTCTGTGGGAAGATGGGAAGGAAGCGAGCGTGCCAAATCGACCGATGGCAGGAGCTGTGATGGTAATGCGATCTTTCCAGCCACTGGTTTTTGTAATGTGTAGTTTGGTGGAAGCATCAGGTGGGTTGACTTCTATCGAAACGGTGACTCCCACTTGAAGAACCGGTATTGCCAGGGCAGGATAACCGTATACGACAGCATGCTCTCCAAAGAGAATGATCTTCCCTGGAGCCGTGGCAGAACTCATAGGTAGAAAACGCCTAGAATGGCAATCCCCCAGAGGAGGATAGTTAACTGCAGAGGGCGGTCAGAGAGGAGCACATCTTCAGGAGCTCCTCCCGCGTGTTTGGATTGGAGCAAAAAAAGGTAGCGAAAGACCCCATACAGTACAAAGGGAATGGTTAGCATCATGCTGTGGTTGGTGGGAAGATTGGGCGCAGAGAAGGTGTACAGGCTGTAAGCCAGTATGGTGGTGCTGGATACGATGAGTATATATTGATCCAGTAATGGAATTGAATAACCATCCAGGACTCGGCGATGGGAATTTGCGTTGCTTGCCAGCAAGGCAAGCTCAGCTCTACGTTTACCAAGTCCAAGGTATAAAGCTCCCAAAGTGGTCACAACATACAACCAGGGGGAAAAGCGTTCGATCGTAATTAACGTTACACCAGCGTGGACCCGCAGGACAAAACCAGCCGCGATGACCAGGACATCCAGGATAGGAATATGCTTCAACCAGCGAGAATAAATCAGGATCAAGACCAGGTAGGTCGTCATTACTGCTGCAAAGGTGGGTGAGAGCAGGTATCCCAACGGAAGAATTAAAATGACAATGGTTACACCGGCAATCAAGGCCAACCAGATTGGTAATTTTCCTGATGGGAGGGGACGGTTCTTCTTTTCCGGATGTTGGCGATCAGCTTCGATATCTGATAGATCGTTAAATATGTAAACTGCGCTCGACAATAGACAGAATAAGAAGAAACCGGCAATTGTGCGGGAAAAGGCCGCTGGGTGGAACAGCTGTTTATCAAAGATCAACGCGAAAAAGACCAGGGCATTCTTGGTCCATTGACGGATCCGCATCGTTTTAATCAATGAAGAAAGCATGTCTTTATTTTACTCGAAAGCGGTAAAATACAAACATGGCAAAAACGCGATTAGACCTGCTGATGATGGAACAAGGGTTGGTTGAATCAAGAAGCCTGGCGCAACGCCTGGTAATGGCTGGGCAAGTACGTGTAAATGGGGAAGTGATATTGAAGCCTTCCACCGGTTTTGCACAGAATGCAGTGATCAGCCTGGATCAAGGACCCAAATATGTTTCACGAGGGGGTGAAAAATTGGCAGGAGCTCTAAATGCCTTCAATATCAGCGTCAAAGGACTCACCTGTGCTGATGTGGGGGCATCCACGGGAGGTTTCACTGATTGTCTCCTTCAGAGCGGTGCAAAACGGGTTTATGCAATCGATGTCGGCAAAGGGATATTGCACTGGAAACTCCGGCAGTTGAGCGAGGTGGTTGTCATGGAACAGACCAACGCCCGTTATGTGGAAAGGTTGCCCGAGGAGATCCAATTTGTTACCATTGATGCATCCTTTATTTCACTAAAAACCCTCTTACCTGTGGTGAAGAATTGGATGGCAAAGCCATCCGAATTGGTAACTCTTATCAAACCACAATTCGAGGCCGGAAGAAAAGAAGTGTCTAGAGGGGATGGAGTGATTCGGGACCCGGAGATCCATAGACAAATATTGATGGAAATATTGGCTTTTGCAGAAAAGTTGGGATTTGGAATTCAAGGATTGGTAAGATCTCCTTTATTGGGACCCAAAGGGAATGTCGAATTCCTGGCCTGGTTCATTTATCCTGGTTTAAGAAGGACGGAAGTTGGGGGACTGATCGATAGCGCTATGATAAAATAGTTCAAATCCATTTCGTTATCAAATCCTTGATGGCTGAAAAATGAGAGGAAATATGACTAATAAATATATCAACAGTCTTTTGGGTGAAAATGAACAAATGCTGCTGATAACCCGGCAACATTGGTTTGTCTTGCTCGGGGATATCCTGCCAGAGATCGTTGTAATGGCAGTAATGATCGCAGTCTCAACTGCAGGAACTTTCATCAATCCCCTGGCAGCCCTCGGATTTGCCGTGTTGATTATCCCGTTGGGAAGCATGCTGCGGGATACCTTGATCTGGTATTACCGGCAGTATATCGTCACCAACCGCAGGGTGATGCAGGTCAATGGCATCATAAATAAGAACGTGATCGACTCTTCCCTTGAGAAGGTTAATGATGTTAAGATGAGTCAATCCTTTTTCGGGAGAATATTCAATTATGGGGATATTGAAATTCTGACTGCCAGTGAATTAGGTGTAAACCTGTTCAAGCGAATCGGAGATCCGGTCCATTTTAAGATCGACATGTTAAACGCCAAGGAGAAGCTTGGTTTCAGCGATAACGGTTTGGCACCCCAACAAATCCCGGACATCCCAGGGTTGATCAACAAGCTCGATGAATTACGTAAACATGGGATTATCACCGAAGAAGAATTCAAGGAAAAGAAAGCTGCCATGCTGGCGAAGATGTGATTCATTAATATTATTACCAATCCTTAAACAATTTGATCGATCCTATTTGAGGATCATTATTACATAAATTTTAGCGTGTTTAAATAATATCTTCCATAAAATATGGATTGTTCACTTACGCATCCACTACTTAATTTAGGACTTAACCAGAATAACGCATGACATCCAATATAAGGAATTTTTGTATCATCGCCCACATCGACCATGGAAAATCAACTCTGGCTGACCGGTTATTGCATTTGACCGGAACGATCTCGGATCGTGACACGACCGAGCAGGTACTGGACAGTATGGATCTGGAACGCGAGAAAGGTGTGACGATTAAAGCCTCCGCGGTCCATATGGACTACACTGCGATGGATGGCAATCATTATTCTTTAAATTTGATCGATACTCCAGGGCATGTGGATTTCGGTTATGAAGTCAGCCGGGCTTTGAATGCTTGTGAAGGGGCGATACTGGTTGTGGATGCAAGCCAGGGAATTGAAGCGCAAACCCTGGCGAACCTGTATTCTGCGATCGAAGCCAACCTGGTGATCCTTCCTGTCATTAATAAAGTGGACCTGGTAACCGCCAGACCCGATGAAGTTGCTGAAGACATTAGCAGTTTATTGGGAGTTCCTGCCAGCAATGTGCTCCGAGTTTCAGCCAAGGCAGGTACAAATGTGGAAGCAGTCCTTGAGGCGATCGTCGAAAAGATCCCACCTCCAAGCGGGGATGACAAGGCACCTGTAAAGGCTCTCGTGTTCGACTCCCATTATGATTCATATAAAGGTGTGATAGCTTACATCCGGGTGGTTGATGGGACGATTGAGGCAACGGATACTTTGCGGATCATGTCCACTCGGTTGGATTTGAAACCTGTTGAGATCGGTATTTTTGCGCCCGGGATGAAACCCGTGAAGACATTGACGACTGGAGAGGTGGGTTACATCGCAACCGGTTTTAAAACCGTCCATGAATGCCGGGTGGGTGATACGATCACTCAGGCAGGATATCCTTCCGCGCTACCTCTGCCGGGTTATCGCCACCCTAAACCAATGGTCTTTGCCGGGATTTATCCTGCTGATGCGGATGATTACCCGGAACTGCGTGACTCGCTCGACAAACTGCAGTTAAACGATGCTTCATTAACCTTTTCTCCGGAGACTTCGCAGGCATTGGGATTCGGATTCCGGGCGGGTTTCTTGGGATTATTCCACATGGAGATCATTCAGGAGCGGTTGGAGCGGGAATACAACCTGAACATGGTTTTTACGGCTCCAACTGTAGAATACGAAGTCCAGTTGCGGGATGGGGGGACAGTGGTGATCGACTCACCAGCAGCATTACCAGATGAGGCAAAGATCGTAGAGGTGCGCGAACCCTGGATGGAGATCCAGGTGATAACCCCGACCGATTATTATGGTCCTATCATGGAGTTAACCACCAAACGACGAGGCATTTACAAAAGCCAGGAATATCCCGCTCCTCACCGCGTGCAATTGAATTATGAAATTCCCTTATCTGAGATCATCGTTGACTTCTTTGATGAACTAAAGTCACGCACTCGTGGGTATGCATCTCTGGATTACCGATTCATCGAATACCGGATGGACAAGCTGCAAAAACTGGATATCCTGGTTAATGGTGAAGCCGTGGATGCCTTGGCAGCAATTGTCCATCAAAAAGATGCCTTCCATAAAGGTCAGCGCATGATTACCAAGCTTAAAGAGATCATTCCACGGCAACTTTTCGACGTCGCGATCCAGGCTTCGTCAGGAGGACGAATTATCTCCAAGGCGATCGTCAAAGCGGTGAGAAAAGATGTGCTGGCGAAATGTTATGGTGGTGATATCTCCCGAAAGAAGAAACTTCTGGAAAAACAAAAGAAGGGCAAGAAACGTCTTAAGATGGTTGGAAACGTAGAAATCCCACAGGAAGCTTTCATGGCAGTATTAAGCCTGGATGATGATTAAAGGATCCAGACCTTGTTATCCCTGCTAAAGTTTGTAATTAGAAACTATGGTGATTATTTTTAATTTGAGAGAAAGCATTGAATAATATTTGGAAATCTGTCCGCCGTTGGCTGCCAGGTGCAGTCATCAGCCTGGTTCTATTGGGAATCATTCTGCATTATGTGAATCTGGGTGCAGCCTGGACGGCGTTCCGGAAAGCAGACGCTCGCCTATTATTGTTATCGTTTACTGGCAGCATTCTCTGGTTTCTAACGCGGGTGTTTATGTGGAGGACGTTGTTGCGCAACAAACCTTCGTATAAGGTGACATTTTTCTCACTGAGCGAGGGATACTTGATGAATAATTTTCTCCCATTTCGCCTGGGGGAGGTGGGTCGTGCTTTTCTTCTGAGCCGAAAGACCGATATTCAATTCATGGAGGTCATTCCTACGATCGTGATCGAACGGGTGTTGGACTTGATGTTTTCTGCAGGGATCCTGATCGTTTCGGTTCCTTTCGTTCTAAAAGTATCCGGTGCAGATCGAATTGGCTATATTGTGGGCGGAGTGATGCTGGTTGGATTGGTCGGGCTTTTCCTTTTGGTTCAAAAACGATTATGGGCTGAAAATGTTTTTAAAAGGATTAGCTTGCGATGGCCCAAACTTCAGGATATCGGTGGAAGATTACTGGCATCCTTTTTCGAAGGATTGGCAGTTTTAACCGACTGGCGTCTTTTCGCAAGATTTATGTTCTGGATCACCTTTGCCTGGTTGATAGGGATCGGGCAGTTCTTTATCCTTGTGCGCGCTTTCTTCCCTCATGCAAGCATGATGTGGGCGATGTTCGCCCTGGGAGTTGGAGCATTTGGAGGAGCGATCCCATCTCTCCCCGGTGGGATCGGTACCCTGGATGCAGCCGTAGGGGGAGCAATTGCATTGTTGACCAGTAACATCGATACAGCCGCTGCATTCGTAATAGTGATGCGTTTATTCAATTACCTGGTAACGGGAATCCCGGCGTTGATCGCTTTAAGCAATGAAGGCACAACACTGGCAGGGCTTTATCGAGATGTGATCGGGTTTCGAAAAAGTACCATGCAAGGTGAAAAATCGGAGTAACCATGTCTAATGCGTACTTTATAACAGGAGGGGCTGGTTTTATTGGCTCCAATTATGTTGATCGTTTGTTGAAACGTAAAGCTGACGTCACCATCTACGATAACCTCAGTCGCGCAGGAGCTCCTCTCAATCTTAAATGGCTTAAAGAAACACACGGAAAAAATTCATTTCAACTCATCGAAGGAGATGTGCGTGATGCTGACCTTTTAATTCAAAAAGCGAGCAATTCTGATGTGATCGTGCACCTGGCAGCACAAGTGGCAGTGACCACTTCGGTCGTGAAACCACGGGAGGATTTCGAGATCAATGCCCAGGGAACATTCAACGTGTTGGAAGCAGCGAGAAGTTCTAGAAGGAACCCTGTTGTTTTGTATGCTTCAACTAACAAAGTGTATGGTGGAATGGAAGATGTTCCGGTGGTGGAAGATGCCACCCGTTGGCGATATGAAAACCTACCGTTAGGATGCCCGGAAACACAACCGCTGGATTTTCACTCTCCTTACGGATGCAGCAAGGGTGCAGGTGACCAATATGTACATGATTATGCCCGTATTTATGGATTGCGAACTGTAGTTTGCCGGCAGAGTTGTATTTATGGCCCACGCCAATTCGGGGTTGAAGACCAGGGCTGGCTGGCCTGGATGATTATAGCAGCGGTAACAGGGAGGCAGATCTCGATCTATGGGGATGGCAAACAGGTTCGGGATGTCTTGCACGTGGAGGACCTGCTGGACGCTTATGACTCATCGATTGAAAATATATCTAAAGTTAAGGGAAGTGTATTCAACCTGGGTGGGGGTGCAGTTAATGTGATCTCTGTTTGGAATGAATTTGGACCTATTCTGGAAAAACATCTTGGGAAGTCGATCCATGTTTTGCGCGGGGATTGGAGACCAGGCGATCAGAAAGTGTTTGTTGCAGACATCCGAAAAGCTGAAAAGGAACTGGATTGGAAACCTCGAATCAACGTGGAAGAAGGCGTGAGCTGTCTTTTTCAATGGGTGAAGGACAATAGAAATTTATTTTAATGGATGCTTTCCAACATCCCAGGATGCGGGATTATAATCTTGTAGAGAATAGATATGAAAAGCAGCCATTCACATTTCAATGACCAGACGAACCATGCCATTCGTCGACTGGCATTATCACTTGGCATCACCCTGGCTTTTGTTTTTGTTGAGGTGATCTATGGATTGTTGGCTAATTCCCTGGCTTTGTTAACGGATGCCGCCCATAATTTCACCGATGTTCTGGCACTGGGATTGAGTTGGTGGGCTTTGCGCCTGGCGACACGTCCATCCCATGCCCGGCGAACATATGGAAACCACCGCGCAGGTATCCTGGTCGCGTTGGTAAACTCCACCACCCTGGTAATAATTGCGATAGGTATTTTTTACGAAGCTTACAGACGCTTCCTGGCACCACCGGAGATCCGGGCTGGATTGATGATCACTGTTGGTGTCCTGGCAGTCTTTGTCAATTTGGCAACAGCCCTTCTTGTGAGACAGGGATCGCAGCACGATTTGAGCATGCGAAGTGCTTTTGTGCACTTGATGGGGGATGTGCTTTCCACACTTGGCGCTGTGATCGGTGGAGTGATCATTTTATATACCGGATTGAATTGGATCGATCCATTGGTCAGCGTTCTTATCGGTTTTCTTATCTTGTGGAATGCCTGGGGGATCATTCGTGAAGCGATCGATATATTAATGGAAGCAACCCCTTCTGATATTGATATTGACTCCATGCTGTTGGATTTGCAGACGGTGAAAGGAGTTCGTGGAGTACATGACTTGCATGTGTGGAGCATCAACCAGTCGATGCGAACATTATCAGCCCATATTCTCACCGAGGATATCTCCATCAGTTCAGGCGTAGCCATTCAAGAAGACCTGGCTGATCTTTTATCCCGCAAGTACCGGGTCTCGCATGCTACGCTTCAACTCGAATGTGAAGGGTGCAACCCATCTGTCCTCTACTGTGAACTGACCGATCAAACTCCCTTGAATTTAAATTTGTAGTACCTTTTATGGAATATTGGATGAAATGCCGCGGAAAGTGCCCTTTAAGGACTGCGCTGAGGCCATCTTTTGCCAGGATTGATTATTAAAATAAAATTTGTATTCTTCTACCCTGGTGTGGAGATTGCACAATGAAGATATTAACTGTGTTGACCTATTATCGACCTCACACTTCCGGTTTAACAATTTATGCCGAGCGTCTGGCACGGGCTTTTGTCAAGCGCGGTCACCAGGTTACCGTTTTGACAAGTCAATATGACAAAGACCTGCCGCGTGAAGAGATGCTGGACGGGGTGCGAGTGGTCCGTCTCCCTGTTATGATGCGCATCAGTAAGGGCGTCCTCGCTCCCACTTTTGGGTGGATGTCCACAAAATTTGTTTGGGAAAATGACGTAGTTCAACTTCACCTCCCTCAATTTGATGCTCCCGGGGTCGCTTTCAGGGCTAGATTATTTGGAAAAACGGCTGTGTTGACTTATCACTGTGATTTGCTGCTTCCGCCTGGTTTGTTTAACCGGTTGGTGAACATGGTGGTACAGATCCAAAATAACCTGGCGGGAATGTTGGCAAACCATATTGTCACCTATACCCAGGATTATGCAGACCATTCTGCTTACCTTTCACGATACAAGCACAAATTAACCCCGATCCTTCCGCCGGTTATTCTCCCGGCAGCTGAGCCTGGGAAAGTGGAAGCCAATAGGGAAGAATTTCAGATAAGTTTATATAAACCAGTGATCGGAATGGCAGCTCGTTTTGCAGCTGAAAAAGGTGTCGAAGTCTTGCTCGATGCGATGCCAAAAATCCTGGAAGAATTCCCACATGCACAGGTACTTTTCGCAGGTCAGTACCAGGATGTGATGGGGGAGCAAGTTTATGCCGAACGATTATTGCCTCGCATTCGGAGCTATGAAGAGAATGGACATTGGAAATTCGTGGGAGTTTTGAATCCTCAACAAATGTCCGCTTTTTATCCCCTCCTGGATGCGTTGGTAGTGCCATCGCTAAACTCTACAGAGGCTTTTGGATTGGTACAGATCGAAGCAATGTTGAATAATGTCCCCTGCGTGGCTTCTGCGTTGCCGGGTGTCCGGCAACCTGTTAAATTGCACTCCATGGGAGAAGTGGCAGCCATCGGGAGTGCGGACGAATTAGCGCGAGGACTCCTGGCTGTTCTTTCCCGGCGGGAAAATTACCAATGTGATACCCGAAAACTGGCTGAAACCTATGATCCGGATGCAATTGCCGTTAAATATGAAGAATTATTCGAACGCTTGAAAACTCACCATGTTTGAAAAAGACTTCTTATATCTTCATCTAATAGAACTTCCATATTTTCGCGCTCTTGTAAGAGCAGTAGAAGCAACCTATTACCAGGACTTGGATTTAAAAAGACCCATCCTGGATGTCGGGTGCGGAGATGGACATTTTGCCAGCCTGGTATTCGATGAGGCGATCAATGTTGGTTTGGACCCGTGGCATGGTCCTATCCATGAAGCAAGAAAACGGAAAAGCTACCTCCACTTGGTGGAAGCAGATGCAGGGAACAGCCCTTTCCAAGACGAAACATTCGGAAGTGCTTTCAGCAACTCTGTCCTGGAACATATACCTCATTTGGATGTTGTTTTGAAGGACACTGCGCGCGTCCTTCAACCGGGAGCATTATTTGCCTTTTGTGTACCCAACCCGCGTTATTTTAGCTCGCTAGCGCTTACCCATATTTTTGGAAAAAATTATGAGACCTGGTTCCGTAAGATCTCGCGGGTTGAACATGCAGATGACCCGGATGTGTGGGTAAAGAGGTTGGAATCGGCTGGGTTCACCCTCGAACGATGCTGGCATTACTTTCCACCCGAGGCGATGCGCGTGTTAGAATGGGGACATTATTTTGGGCTTCCAGCCTGGGTCGCCCATTTTCTCACTGGCAAATGGATCCTAGCTCCGAGCCATTGGAATTTATCCTTGACAGAGCGATATGTTCGCAAATTTGCCAATACTCAGGCTGTGGATAATGGAACATTCACATTTTACCTGGCTCGGAAAAAATTAATCACCCAGGCTCCCAACACCAGATAAATCATGTCATTTGACGAAAAATATTTTTGTTCCCACACCTATTCCAATGTTTCTTTTGGAAAGTTTAGCCAGTATTGGTGGTCAAATCGTTTTTTTGCAGGATTAGCCAGGAGAAATGGAAAACATGGCACCCGGTTGCTGGAAGTAGGCTGTGGATTGGGACATCTGGTCGGGCAGTTGAGTGAGGAATTTATCACCACCGGGATGGATGTCAACTTGTCGGCGCTTGTCCGGGCGAAATCCGCTGCTGGTAATGCCCAGTTGCAAGTAGGCAGTGCTTCAGAACTCCCTTATGCAACCGCTAGCTTCGGGACGGTCATCATCAAGCATGTAGTGGAGCATTTGGAGCAACCCGACCTTTGTATTAGAGAACTGGGCAGGATCCTTGCACCTGGAGGTTTATTGATCTTGGCGACTCCCAACTTGGAATCCTTGTTAAAACCGCTAAAAGGTGACAAGTGGATCGGCTACCAGGATCCAACTCATATTGCATTAAAACCACCGGGCGAATGGCTCGATCTATTAAGAAAAGCTGGTTTCAAGATCGAACGAGTTTTTGCAGATGGATTTTGGGATGTCCCATACATCCGCTGGGTTCCAAGCGCTTTGCAAAAAATCGTATTTGGATCACTGGGAGGTCTTCAAGCGGTTAGCGGGTTGGCATGCTTGCCGTACCGTTGGGGAGAGAGTATCATTATTATTGGAAGACGTGGTTGAACCATATTTGATGATCCGAATTCGCAAAGAAATCATCAATCAAAAAGGATCTCAAAGCCAACATTCATGGAAGAGCCAAGTGTCCTGGATTATTTAAAGTCAAAAATAAAATTCTGGCAGAAAGAAAAGATCGAACTTCCCCCGGATGAAGAATTCCGAGGTTCTGTGCCTAATTCTCCTTCCGTTGACGACCATAAGCAGTTGCCTTGGCGTTCGCTAATGGCATTACTGCTGGCGATTGTTGGGCAAAGAGCATTTGAACCCCCCGACCGTACG
>Ga0334722_10002951_pt1 | contig 18696 bp, 18 predicted proteins | sample C3_bottom_MG_FD_207210 | JGI IMG/M metagenome (GOLD analysis project Ga0334722, IMG submission 207210) | Sediment microbial communities from Yellowstone Lake, YNP, Wyoming, USA - C3_bottom | ecosystem: Environmental > Aquatic > Freshwater > Lake > Sediment | place: USA: Wyoming | collected...
TTTGGCCGCCAGCTCAATCTTGATCTTTTGACGAAAAAACTTTGGCTGCGATGAATATGGATCCTCGTACTCCCGGTTTCTGATACGTTCTATGCAGCAGAGGACGGTGCTTAACATCAATAAGCCCGTTAGGGTTAGAAACGTCCAGGATGTGGTCAGGGTCGGGGGGTTGAATGCCCGGCCGAGCTCAAAAAGAATCGGGTGATTGGTAGAAAAACGGACCATTTCTTCCGGCTTGTGATAAGAAAGGTTCGGAAGCAGGATGCCGAGAAATAACAAAACAGAAATTGCGATCAACAGTGAAATCGCAAATCTTCGTGAAATAAATAGTCGATAAACGCGGACCAGTAATTCGCCGAGCATTAGTCGGCTATTTTACCTGAAAAACACGGATAAGTCCACGTTCCTGCCGGCCGTTGGGAGGGTGCCGGCATCCCGCGCGGCCGCGGCGATAAGGCCAAGGATGACGTAAAAGAGCGGGGCGTTGTTGATCGAAGAGAAGAGAAAACATAACGCCAGCAAATAAGCGCCGGCCGCTGCCATCGCGGAAAAGATCGCTTCACTACCGGGTCCGCTTGAGCGCACTGCCTTGACTCCGGCATAAGAAACCAAGATGAGCCAAGCCATGAAAGCGGCAAAGGCCGGGATTCCCATGGTGACCAGAACTTCCAGGAAGAAGTTATGCGGCTTATCTCCTCCTTTTGCGAAATTGTCGATGCCCGTTCCCCAAAGCGGATACTTAGGTATTAATCGACCGGCTTGGCCCCAGGCGGCCAGGCGGGTTCGGATGCTCGGTTCTGACGGGTTGAAAGCGCTGAAGGCCCGCGCGACCACCGTTTGGGGCGGGCGCGGTCCGACGGCCATGATCGCAATGGCTATTAGTAGGAGCACGGCGGCGGCCCGCTGCTGCTTCCGAGTCCAGGCTATCCCCAGTGATCGGATCCGCATCATCAAGACAAAGCCGACTAATGCCAAGCTTATCCAGGAGCCGCGTGAATAGGTAAAAAACACCGCCGGCGCGCCTAACCATAAGGCCGCTCCGGCCAAGCCGGCCCAGAAACCTTTAAATATCCGCTGTGCCAGGAGACCCCCGATCAAGGCTAGAGGCATGAGCATATAGGCGCCTAGGATGACGGCGTTACCGGCGGTGGCGCCGCTTCGTCCGGTCAACCCGACGTTGGTAAAAGCCTGGATGGCCGGATAGAAAGTCTCGGCGATCGCGTATAGCGAGATGAAGATGGTCGTTATGGTTAAGATGTATGCCAGCTTTATCAGGGACCGGCAGTTTCCGAATATGCGGGCGATAAAGAATAGAGCGGCGTAATTCAAATATGTATAGAAGCCCTCCAACCAGTATCTGCTTCCGTAAAGAGCTTGGCCCCTATTCAGACTATGCATGGTGGACACCCAGAGCAGACCGATAAAGACCACCATCGATAAGTCGGCCCAGCCTATCTTAACTGACAACCGTCTCTCGCGGACGGCGAAGACAAGGTGTATAAGTAGTAAGATCGCCGCCGCGGACTCCAGCCCGATCAAGCCGAGGCGGAGCAGGACTGTCTTTGGCAGAAGATAAATCCAGACCAGAGGATAACTGGTCGATAACGGTCTGGGCCAAAAAAATAGAGGGATGGCGGCGACCAGGCATAGGGCTGCCCAGAGGAGTATGGCGTCTAGAACTTGAAGTGTTTTATTCTTCTTCAAGCCTTGACAGATCTCTTATGCCAAGCGGCCGCGGTCATCGCGCCTAACCCGAAAAGCATCAGAAAAAACGTGACCAGACCGCCGACTATCGGAACAAGTTTGACCAACGAAAGGACGGCGATGCCTAGGGCCGCACCGGCGCCGATCCATTTTTCACCGCCTCTATCCAAGACAAGCGAGCCGATAGCGGCGGCGCTGTAGATTTGCGCCAGATAGACGGCGATTACATAGATAGCAAAGCCTATCAGGGCTAGAGGAATGCCGATCAGTGTAAACATCGTGATGATCAGGACAACCGGGGTCAGGATGAAGGCTGCTACGCCTATGCCCAGACCCGCCCAGGGTTGGCCGGCGAGTGAGTCTCTGGTTCGCCTGAGGCTTGCCGGAAACAGCCAGGCAATCACGAGCCCGACGACGAGCATTGAAGCCAGCGACCACAACCAGCTAAAAACCCGGCTGAGAGGCCTGAGTTTTGGTTGGGGCGGGCGATGTCGAGTGACTTTGCCTTCGACGACCGCCGACGGTGCTATTTTTGCCCTGTTTGAACTGCGATAGTCTAAATTTCCTGCTACACGGGCTTTCCGGGCGACCGTCAGCCTGTCTACGCTTATATCGACGTTCCCGCCAACGGGTCCGCTTAACTCAGCGTTGCCGAAGCCGCCTTTGACATCGCCTTTTATCGAGCCGAATGCATTAAATGAGCCGCTGCCCGCGAGGACGTCCCCGGTGACCGTGCTTTGGCGGCCCAGCACGACAGCTCCGGCGCCCACCATCAAATCGCGCCCGATCCGATCGTTAAAGTTCACGGTGCCGCCGGCGACTCTGGCGGTGTGACCCACGTTGCCGTCGACGACGACGGTGCCGCCCGCAACAAATAGATCACCGGTAATGTCGCTGTTGATGCGTACATTGCCGCCCATAATGACCACATCTCCGTTGACGGTATTGTTCAAGGAGATCGCACCGCCGGATATATAAACATCATCGTTTATAGGTTTCGTGATATTGACGTCGTTCGCCGTTATAAAGCGCGCGGCCATTGCCGGGGCCGAAAAACAAAAAACACTAATAATTAAGAGAGCGGCCGATAGTCCAAAGCGTAAATATTTCATGTCATCCTCCTCTGAGGCGCCAAACCTATGTCTCAGCAAGAGGATAGGCAAACCGGCGCCGGCATAAACAGGATAAGCATAGCAAAAGAGCCCGGTCGCTTAAAGCGGCCGGGCCCGGTTTTCCGGATGAGCCAAGAAAACTTTAGTTATATGGACTTACTTCCACCCGTTCCACGTGCCAATCTTCTTTGCCGGCAAAAGGCGTATGCAGTCCGAATTGGGCAAGGTATTGATTGTATTCGGGCGCGTAATTCGTGTAGTCGATGGCTTCGCCCTTTTCATGGTTAGATTTGCCCGGCGGGTTTGCCCGTCCCGCCGGCAAGGTGGCGAAGAGCTGCGCCTGCTCCTCATAGCTGCGATAGCCGCTCTTAATCTCCAGGACGACACGATATTTAGTAAAAACAAACGTTCTGAAAGCGTCAAACCTCCGGAGAAGCTCGGGACTAAGGTTCTGCGTGTTTTGCGTCAGCGCCGGCGGCAGATTCGGATCCGGCGCGGGGACCGGCGCGGGTTGTGCGTTCTCAGGCGTTGCGGGCGGGGGCGTTGCGGTTTGCGGCCCCGGCTGCAAGGACGCCCGCACGGCGCCGGCCTCGGCGGTCTTTGGCTGGAGCCGGGCGTCCATATAGGCTGCCGATCCTATTAGTCCTATCAGAACGATTAGCGTGAGGACATGGGTAAAGAGCTCCCTTTCCGCCTCAAAGGCCCGGCGCGCCGGCTCAGCGGCTTTCTGCCAATATCTTGCCTGTCTAATAATCATCAACCTCCTGTGGTTCTTCGGCGCTTGCCGCCCGAGGCCAAGAAACTGCCTTGGTCCATGTTTTTGGATTTTTCGGTCCTCATCGGGGACCGAAGCGGGTGGAATCGTGTTCCTAACTTGCGTACCTGCAGGTATTTAAATTTGCACGGGTTAGTATACCCTCATAAAACTAATTGTCAAATGGAATATTCATTAGAGCAGGCTTTTAGCCAAGCAAGATAGTTTTCATATAAAAATAGCTTAAAGCTTGCCCTAAATGCGCAGGTATTAATGGGCGCTGTCGCTATTTGACTTCCACATCGGCGTTATCCCCTGGCTGGAAGATCTCGCTTCCGCAGGTTCCTGCGGCAAGCATCAAGCATATTGGGGGAGATATCCATGCCGTAAAGACGCAGGTCGGTTTCTAATCGGGCGAGTGCGACCAACAGATGCCCCGGACCGCAGGCGACGTCCAGCAATTTGCCCTCTTTGATTCCAAGCTTGAGAATTCGCTTGGCAATCACGCTAAACCGCACCCGGCTCATCATCCGGTCGTAAGCTTCAACCGTTGCGAGGGGGTCCATGCTTGTCAGATTAGAGCGTCGATTAATCATGTGGCCCGGATATTACCATATGGTCACAAGCCCTGTCTGCTTGCTCTTGGGCTCAAGATTCACTAAACTTTCGTTAGGAGGATTTCGTTTGAAGATTCTGGTAATCGGCGGAACGCACGGTATCGGGCTTAAGGTCGTTGAAGAGGCGCTGGTTGCCGGGCATGCCGTCACCGTTCTAGCTCGCAACCCCGACAAGATTAAAATCAAAGATGAGAACTTGCGCGTGACCAAAGGCGACGTGCTTGATCCGGCAGCCGTGGAATCGGCCGTGCGCGACCAGGAAATCGTCTGCTTGTCGTTGGGAGTCAAGACCATAATGCCGGTTATTGTCTTTTCGGAAGGGACCAAGAACACAATTGAAGCGATGAAGAAGAACGGTGCGCGCCTGCTCATAGCCATTACCGGCATCGGCGCCGGGGATAGCCGAGGACATGGGGGCTTCTTCTATGACAAGCTCCTCCTGCCGTTGTTGTTGAAAAGGGCCTACGCAGATAAAGACCTGCAAGAGGAGCTAATAAGAGCGAGCGATCTCGATTGGATAATCGTGCGCCCCGGGGCCCTCACCAACGGCCCGGCAACGGGCAAATACCGGGCGATCACCGATTTGGCGGGCGTGAAAGCGGGAAAGATATCCAGAAGCGATGTTGCCCACTTCATGTTGGAACAGGCAAAATCACCCACCTTTTTGCATAAAACTCCCTTGCTGACTTACTAGGTTCTTAACTCCTTTCAACGCGCTTATGTCCAGTCGGGGACTTCTTACATTCTATCCGGGTCAGTTTGCCTGACCCGGCAAGGAAGGCTCCTCATGGGGCGCCTTGCGCTTTAACTTAGCGCTATAATATAAACCTTGAGGGGGGGGCTTGCTTATGGTGCGACACGCGGGAAAAGAATTTGAAAAGCGGCTGACTTTCGGCCAAAAGGCGGCCGATGCTATCGCGTCTTTTGGGGGCAGCTGGCCATTCATAATTGCCTTCTTTGTATTTCTGGCTTTCTGGGTGGCCCTGAACTCCTATCTTTTAATCAAACGCTGGGACCCGTATCCGTTTATCCTGCTTAATCTGGTCTTATCATGTTTGGCGGCGATCCAGGCGCCGATCATTCTAATGAGCCAGAATCGGCAAGAAGCCAGAGACCGCGTGCGGGCCGATCTCGATTACGAGGTCAATGTCAAAGCCGAAACGGAGATCGAAGACATCCAAAAGGACCTGGATGAAATCAAAGCGCTGATCAAGGATTTGCGCGAACTTAACTCTTCCGGCCGGCTCTGAAATCTTTAGACTTTTTGGAAATGTGTCTCGAGCGTGCCGGCTAGACCATAAGGCTTTATGCGAACGCGCCGCTCGGGGTCGTCGATAACCTCGCCGATCACTTGGGCCGGACGATTGCGCCCGGCGATGGCCAGAGCCTGCGCCGTATCCGCCGGGTCGACGACGACGCAGAAACCGATGCCCATATTGAAGACGCGCCACATCTCTTCCGGCGTCACCGGTCCGCCGTCGGCGATGACCTGAAAGATCGCCGGTATATCGGGAAGGGCGGTGATTTCGAAGCTTACCGGCTTTTTCGTTCTGGTCAAATTAAGGAAACCGTCGCTGGTGATATGGGCAAAGCTCTTTACTCGAAGTCCCGACGCGATCAATTCCATCGCCTCTTCAACATAGATGGCGGTTGGCTCCAAGAGCTCTTCACCGACCGTGCGGCCGAATTCAGCCACGTGCGAATCGACGCCTAATCCCATCCGGTCAAAAAGGACGCGCCTGGCCAAGGTCAGACCGTTGCTGTGTATGCCGCTGGCCGCGATGCCGATGATCGTGTCTCCCGCAGCCAGATCCGCGCCGATGAGCATCTTGTCCAAGCCGACCGTACCGATGCAGGTGCCGACCAAGTCGAAACCGTAGCCGGGATTGACGCCGCTGACCATCTCGCCAAGTTGAGCGAGTTCCCCGCCGGGAATATTTATCCGCGCCAACTTGGCGCCCGCGTACAGTCCCCGGGCGATGGCGCCCAGTAACTCATCATTGATCTCCTGGACTGCGATATAGTCCACCATCGACAGGGGGGTAGCGCCGACGCAGATAATGTCGTTAACGTTCATCGCCACGCAGTCGATGCCGATGGTATCGTATTTTTCGCACATCTCCGCGACCAATATCTTGGTACCGACGCCGTCGGTGGAGATGGCTATGCCTTGACCGCCGCCGATATCGATGACGCTGGCATAGTAACCCAGGTCGAGCGCGACCGGGCGTATCTCGAAGGTTTTTCTGACCACGCCGAGAAGCGCTTCCATGCCCGAAACAATGTTTGTGGGCCTCACGCCGGCTTTATCATAGGAAATCGTCTTTGTCTCGGGACCGTTTTCTGACATCGGTTCATTGTAACAAAAAACGAGAAAGAGGGAGAAGGGGGGCGCCCCCTTCTCCCTACCGATGAGCGAAGTAATTCAAAAGACCCTGTTGCAGGCCGTGCGCTTCCTGCTCGACCCGATCAAGTTTGATGAAAGCGTCGGCCTCGGCGTTGCTGGTGATAAATGATGCCTCGGTCAGGACCGCCGGCACCGTGGTCAGGCGCGTGACCGCTAAGCTGCGCGGGTGGACCCCGCGGTTGGCCGTCTGCAAGTTGCCGACCAGAAAAGTGTTGAGCGAATCAGCTAAGCCGATAGAGTCCAGGTGCGTGTAGTATGTCTCGGTCCCGTTTGTGGCCGGATTATCCGCGCTGTTGTGATGAACGCTGACGAAGACGTCCGGTCTGATCATGTTGGCGATGGACGCCCGCTGCTCCAACCCGACAAAGCTATCGTCGATGCGTGTCCACATGACCCTGGCGCCGTCCGCTTCGAGCATATCTTTCAGCCGGTGGACGACGGCCAGACTGATCCATTTTTCCGCCACGCCATTTCCCGGATTGACCGCGCCGGAATCAAAGCCCCCGTGTCCCGCATCGAGCATGATGGTCTTTCCCGTTACGGGTGTTGCCGATAAAGCCGGCGCCGGCGCCGCGATTGCGATCAGGAAGATCGTGCTCAGCAGAATTGTAAGAAACCGCCTCATTATTGCATCCCCCTCACATTTGGATTTTTGGCGGTTAGGGGAGAGCCTCCCCGCCGGAACGGTAGATAATAGCAGGGTAACTCCGGAGGGTCAAACAGGGCCGGGCTGCTGCCCACTCCGGGCAAACCCTGTTATACTGGCGGGAGCAGATAAACGATAGGCGGGGCATGGAAGATTTTGAACTCGAACAACTAAAAGAACAAGAGATAACGAATCTTGAGATCATCCCTAAGACCAAGCATCTCTGCTGGCTGTATGAGAATGATGAAGACCGGCTGGGCGTGGTGGAACCGTTTCTGGTCGCCGCCTTGTCCAGGAGAAAACAATGCATGTTGGTTGTCCCGGAGCCGGTCAAAGAGGCCATCTATGCCGACTTGACCGCGGGCGATGTGAATGTCAAGCGTTATCAGGATATCGAGCAGTTGGTCCACATCGAGCCCGAGGAAGTGTTTTTTCAAGGCGGTTCGCTCGATACGGATGTCGTCGTGCATGCGGTGCTGACCGCCCTCGCCCAGGCGCAGGCCAAGGGGTGGGAGGGGTTGGCGATTGTGACCGACGCCTCTCTCGTGCTTGGGCGCGCCCGGGACGAAGAGTGGCTGGCGCTCGAGTTCCGAATGGACTATGAATGCTACACCAAGCCCTGCACGATGCTCTGCCTTTACGACCAGCGCTTGGCTTCCGGGAGATTATTGACGGCGATGATAAAAGTGCACCCGGTCATCGGCTTGGGGAACGTCCTTGCGCGCAACCCCTTTTATTCTTCGCCGACCCTTCATACTTCCTAGGAGCCTGTCTAATTACTCCCGACGATAGCGAAAATTCGGAGGACGAGGCGTTCGGCAAGGCGCGAAGACGAACGCGTAGCCGTAGCTACTCGGAGGAATCGCAACGCAGCCGGCGGCCGTCATCCGGATTTGCAGCCGGAGCGGAGTATTTAGACAGGCTCCTAGTGGCTTATTTTTAGCGGCCCGGTCGCATACTTCCGCGTCATGCCGATGCCGTCCGTCGCTATCACATAAACCCAATAAGTTCCCGCGCTGATGCCCGATGTGTTCCAGTCGTATCGGTTCACGCCCGCCGTCTGAAGCCGGTTTGATTTGATCAAGCGTCCGTTATAACCGGTTCGGTTCGTATCATAATAGAGACTTACCCGCGTGGATCTCGGGTTGGGCCGGTCGTCGCGCCATTTTATGGTGAAACGGCTATTGGCGGAATCATCCGCTTTCAGGCGGACGTAGTCCAGGTAAAACCGTCGCGGGGGCGGTGTTTCAAGCGGGTCGAAACGAAAGACTGTCATATTTCCGTTCCAGCCGATATGGCCGGCGGAGAGCGGGGCTTTTGTTAGATCGATATAGTAGTCCGTCCAACTCGGGTAAGCGACAATATCCTTAAGGGTCTGGTATTCGTATAGGTGGTGCTGGTTGGGGCTCCAAATAAACCTGGCGATAGTGCCGAGACCATAGTCGAATGTCCCGGAATATCGATAGCGAAATGACAAGCGATGATACTTGGCGGTATCGATGGGGCTCAGAACGCGCAGGTGAAAAAACGAGTCGCTGCTGCGCGTCGTCCCCGCCAGGATGCCGTTGGCAAAACTTAGGTCGCTTATTCCCGAGATACTGTTTATATCGTTTGCCGAGCGCATGTTCCAGGGGCCGCCGGATAATGTGGCGGCGTAATCCTTGCCGCCGCGCTCATCCGGATCCAGGAGCTTGGTTAGCGGCGGTTCGTTGATCGCGGCCGCGCCCGAGTAAGAGCCCGGCTCGCCCGGCTTCGCGATATATATGTAATATGTGCCTCCGGGATAGGCGGACGTCTTCCAGGAATACGAGTTGTTCGCCTGACTCGCCTGACCGGCTATCAGTCCGAGGTTGCCGTTGTCGGCATTGGTGTCGTCGTCTAAGTAAATATCGACGGTGCCGCCGGGGTTGGAATCGGTCCAGGCTATCTCCAGGCCGGTATCAGTATTTCTATAGAGTCGCAACCAATCTATTTTGAACTTTACGCCGCTTTCATTGGTCGGATCGAAGCGAAGACCCATGGGCTTGCCGCTCCAACCCCTGGCGGTGGGGTCGACAGTATAAATATTCCAGCCCGGTTGGACGGCAAAAGTCTTTACGCCGATGTCGGTGAAGACTTGATTGTAAAGCCAGATGAATTGGGCCGATGCCGCCCGGCTGGAATAGAGCCTGATGCCGAAACGGTCATAGTTTGTGGTTGGAAACCGATTTATAATGCCGTCTCGACCGTTCGGCAGCCCGCCTAAGTACCCGGCAAAGAGGGGATAGACATGCGGGTCCGCGCCCGTCGAGGTCGCGGTAAAGACCCCGTTTTTCCAGCGAACATCTCTCAGCTGGTTGAAGTAGACGCCGTGCGACAGATCGATCGGACTCGACATATCCCAGGGGTCTGAGAAGCGTCGACCGGCAAAATCTTCCCCGGCCGCGACTATCTCCGTGCCATCGGGCTTGGTGACGCTGATATCCGCCGCCTTCGCTTGATCGACGGATGCCCCCAGCACGGCCCCGGCCAACAAGCCAAAGACTATCGCTGTGGGTAATGTCGCTCTCATATTAAGCGATCATTCCCAAAAAGAGCTTTTCTTAAGGGCTTAGCCGGTGGGTCTGAGCCAATCGGGATTCAGGTTCTCGAAGTAGTTGAAGGCGAACATCAGGCCAAAGATAATCAACGCGATAATCAGCAGGATGACGCCCGGCGGCAGGCCGGGTTTCTTTTTAGACGGTCGGTTCTTTTTCGGTTGCCGATCCATGCAGAGCCTCTCAACGAAACCTTATGCGCCCAGTTTATCATTCCCGGCGCGCTAAGGGGCGGTTCGAACCGTGGAACTCATCATCGGCGCGAAGAGCAGCAAGCTGCCGGTGGCGGGAATGGCGACGACGGCCCAGGCCAAGACCCAATAGGAGACAGCCAAGGCCGCACCCTTGGCTTTGCTGAGGCCCGCCAGGTTGATGACGCCGACAGCCAGGAGGAAGAGTGACCAGATAACAAATATGTCGATTCTCGACAAAGTCAGGCCGGCCAATATGTACCCCGGACTCGATGAGAAAGACGCGCTCGCCGCCTGTCCGGCCGGCGGCGCCAACAAGGAAGCCATACCCTCGCTCGCGCCTAAGTTTCCCGTGAAGGAGGCGGCCGCTGTCTTGATGGTCTCACCGGCAAAAAACGGCATGAAGGCCAGGCCAATGACGGCCAGGGCGCCCTTGTAAGCGATGGTTCCTTTGAATAGCTTGACCAATCCCATGACCAGCAGCGCCGAGAGAGCGGCGCCGGCCCAGAGGGCGACTGTTTGTCCCACGCCTCCCAGTAATATTAAGGCGGTGGGGATGCCGTCCTTGACGCTCTTCCTGATCTGCGCCCTCGCCTCCGGGGGCATGTCCGGGTTTTTTAGCTCCGCCCGCATCGCCTTTTGGGCTTCAGCCTGCATGGCGGGAGCGGTAACGACAGGCTTGATCAACAAGACGAGCGAAATCATAACCATCGCCGTGATCCAGACAGCCATTTGGCGCTCGCTCACTTTGGCAAACGCCTGCTTTGGCTTGGTCAGGGCCGAAAGAGCGGTTTTAACGTTCTCGATCATCATTTTCTCCTATTCATGTCTGAGCGCCCCGAGCGGGCTTAGTCTCGATGCTCTTGAAGCCGGAAATATCCCGGACAAAAAACCGATACCGGTAGCGAATATTAAGGTAAAAAGGACCAACCATAGGGGCGTGGCGATAATGCCGCCGGTGATATCCTTCATCTGCTCGGCATAGTATGCGGAGAGACCGAAGTTGATTATTTTGCCGCCCAGGTAACCGAAGACGACCCCGCCCAGACCGCCGATAAACCCGATGGTTGCGGCTTCAGCGAGGAAGATGCGCATGATGTCCGCGCCGGCGGCGCCGATGGCTTTCATAATACCTATCTCGCGGGTGCGCTCGTAGATAGCCATGGTCATGGTGTTGGCGATGCCGAAGGCGGCGACCAGCAGGGCGATCGAAGCCACTCCGCCCAATACCGCTTGGATTATCACAAAGAAAGTGTTTATGCCTTTAAGGATGTCGGCCAGCGACGAGGCGCTGTAACCCAGCTTTTCTATCTGCTTCTGGGTGGCGCCAATATTTGAGGTTGAATCCATCTTCAGCTTCACCCAACTATATTGCCGGCGCGCTTCGCGCGGCAGATGTTTCGCCAGCTTGTCGGCTTGGCGAACCGAGACGAACACCGTAAAATCATTTTCAAAACCGCCGGCCTTGAAAATACCGGCCACCCGGCCGCGCCACCTCGGTCCTTTGTTCGGATCGGAGCTTGAAGCCATCACCCCCTGGTCCGTCACCGCTAGCTGTTGGGCCCCGCCTCTGTCGATATTGAAATCCAGTTGCTTGCCAAGCAGATCGAGTTTGCCGGCCGGCTCCCCGGTCGCCGAATTCTGAAATTGTTTCGGCACTTGGGCGCCGAGCAAAATATTCTTGCCGTGCAGCGCCGGCCTGCCGGAGGCGATCTTTAAGTCGAGGACCTTAAAAGCGGCGCGGTCTATCCCAACAATGCCAAAAGGAGGCCCCTCTATACGTCGATATCGCATCCGCGCCACTGGGATTGTCCGGGCCGCGACAGCAGCTTCGACATGGTCAAGCTTCTTAAGTCTCCGAAAGGCTTTCTCATCGAGCTTGGCCTTTTTCTTCTGTCCGGCCGAAGATGAAAGGCCTGGACCCGGGCCCATAGGGCCGCTCATCTCCCCGTAAGGAGTCACGGTTATAACAGTGGCTGAGCCAAACTGGTCGGCTATACTCTTAGTTGCCATGCGTTGCAGGCCGACCCCCAGCGAGACCAGCAAGACGAGCGCGGTTGTGCCGATGACGACCCCTGAGGCCGTCAGCATCGTGCGCCAGCGCATCCGGCCGAGGTTCCCGAGGACGGTCAGGATGAGGTCGTTGAGAGTCATCAACCGATACCGAATAGAGCTTTAAAAAACCGCCCGATAGATTGCCAGAAACCGCCGGCTTGAGGTCTGGCGTCCGGCCGGACTGTCGCCGTTGGCTTGGGGCTGACGGATATCTCCACGGTCCGGGTGGCGGTCTTGTCCCGGTTGAAATCGTCACGATATTTAATAACCAGGTCGGCCGTGACCGGGCCGGGCTTTTCAGCCCGCGCCTTTGCTTCCAGCGTATCGCTATCGCCCGATTCCAGGGCGCCGACGATATTGTCGCCGTCCTCGATGGTGAGACCGGCGCTGACGAAGCTCAAGGTGACGCCTTGAACGGTGAACCCGGCCGAGTTGACGGCCTCGAACGAGACGGGGAATCTCTTGCCCGCAATGACCTTAGCCGGGATGGAAACCGATTGGAACTCGAAACGGCTGGAGCGGCTGACCGAAACGCCGACATCCTGGCTCGAAGTAAAGTCGCGACCCTCATTGATGTAGTTCAGGTCGATCTGCGCCAGGTACAGGCCCGGGTCGGCCTTGGGGGCGGCCGCTAATTCAAAAGAGGCCTTAGCGGTGGCCCCGGCTTCCAGCGGACCGATGAACCGGCTGTTTCCGGTGGTTCGCGTGGCGAATGTCGGACCGGCCCCGCCGGTCTGGTCTTGTCCGCCGCCGGCGGTGCTTATCCCCCCTATTGACACCAGAAGATTCTCCACCTTTTTCTTAGACGTGTTTAAGATATCAACGGTCAGGGTGAAATTCACCCCGGGCTCGACGGGCTGGGGGTCGACCGTAAAAGCCGAGACGATAAGGTGCGGTTTGTTGGCCGGAGGTTGGGCCGGCGCTGCTTCCTGCTGCACGGCCGCCGCCGCTCCTCCCGGTTGAGCGCCGGCCGCCGCTGTGGCTTGGCTTAAGCAAACGAGCAAAAAGACGACTAGGAATTTTTTCATGACACCCTTTCTCCAACCATTCTCTTCCTGGGTTTCTCCAGTTCTCCGTCGCGCAGACAGAGCACCTTATCGGCGTATTTAGCGACTTCCGGGTCGTGGCTGACCACGATGAATGTCTGCCTCATCTTGCGGCAGGTATCTTTAAGCAGATCCAGTATTCCCTTGCTGGTGACGGTATCGAGATTACCGGTTGGCTCGTCCGCCAGCACCACGCTCGGGGTGTTGATCAATGCCCGGGCGACCGAGACGCGTTGCTGCTCTCCACCGGATAGCTCGGAAGGCCGATGCGACTGTCGCCGCTCAAGCCCAACTGCCTTAAGGGCGGTTTCGGCCTTTTCCCGCCGCAAAGCCGCGCCGACGCCGGCGAACATCAGCGGTATTTCCACATTTTGCCTGGCGGTCAAGGTGGGGATGAGATTATATGACTGGAAGATAAAGCCGACCTGCTCGCGGCGATACCGGGCCAATTGGCGTTCATCGAGGCCGCCGATGTCTTGGCCTTCCACGACGATCCTGCCGGATATGAACCGGTCGAGGCCGCCGATGAGATTAAGCAGCGTCGATTTGCCGGAACCGGACGGTCCGAAAAGACAGACGAATTCGCCCTTGTCGATCTCGAAGCTGACGCTCCTCAATGCGACGACAGTGATATCGCCCATCTTGAATTCTTGGACGAGATCCGTGACCGCGACTGCGGCTGCCTTGGAACTTACCATTGTCGTAATCTTGACAAAGCCCCAGTAAAAATTCAAGTGCTTGCTTGAAATTATTCAGCCGGCGGCACCGCCAAAGACGATGGAAAACGAGGTGTCGGTCACAGCTCTGACCGGCGGCGAATGATTGCTCGGCTCTTGATAAAAAGCGAATTTTGCTTTATAAATTTATCCGCGAATGATTAAGCTTAACAATGTCAGTAAACGCTTTGGCGCGACGTTGGCCGTCGACAATATCTCTTTGAATATCGGCAAAGGTCAGGTGGTCGGCTTTCTCGGTCCCAACGGGGCGGGAAAGAGTACGACTATGCGGATGATAACCGGCTATTTAGCGCCGGATGCCGGCGAGATAACAGTTGACGGCGCGGACGTAGTGGAAGAGAGCGCCTTAACCAAAAGCCTCATCGGCTACCTGCCGGAAAACAACCCCTTGTATGAAGAGATGATCGTGCGCGATTATCTCAGCTTCACTGTAGGGCTGCGGGGCGGCATAATCGAGGCGACGCCTATCGACGACGTCGTTAGTCAGACGGGCATCGCTGAAGTTTTTTACCGGCCCATCGGCGAGCTCTCCAAAGGCTACCGACAGCGCGTCGGTTTGGCTCAGGCCATCTTGCACGAGCCCAAAATCCTGATACTTGACGAACCGACCGAAGGACTTGATCCGAACCAGCGGGTGGAGATAAGAAGACTGATCAAAGATATCGGACGCGAAAGGACTATCGTGCTCAGCACCCACGTTCTTCAGGAAGTCGAGAGTACGTGCAGCCGGGTGCTGATCATCAACCGCGGCCGGTTGATAACGGATTCCCCGATCGAGCAATTAATGGGGCAAGCCAAGGGAATCAAACGGATCAAAGTGGAATTGGCCGGCTCGAATCCGTCGGCTGAGCTTAAAGCTCTCAAAGGGGTCTTAACCCTCGACAAAATAGCCGGGAAGCCGCGGGGCCGGTTTGCCTGCGAGTTGACTTGCGATATCGATACTGAGCTGCGACCCCCCATCTTTGAACTGGCCAAATCGAAGGGTTGGACTCTCTGGGAGCTTTACCAGGAGGAAGTCTCGCTTGAGGATGTCTTCAGGGACTTGACGGTTGGTGAAGATGAACAGTAGCCGGATCCGGGCCCTGGTAAAGAAAGAATTAAACAGCTACTTTGATTCGCCGAGCGCGTATGTCTTATTTATAGTCTGGCTGGTGGCGGCCTCTTACTTCTTCTTCAGAGCGGCCTTCTTAAACAATGAAGCGTCGCTTCGGCCTTTATTCGAACTCCTGCCGTGGTTGCTTCTCTTTTTCGTGCCGGCGGCGACGATGAGGTCGCTGGCGGCCGAGAAAAAAGACGGCACGCTGGAAGTGCTTCTGTCGCATCCGATCAGCGAGGCCGAAGTCATAATCGGCAAGCTGGTTGCCAACGTAGTATTTATTTTGATAGCGCTGGCGTTGACGCTGCCGATCCCCGTCGGCCTGGCGTTCGGAGGCCGTTTGGATATTGGCATGGTCGTTGGAGAATATCTGGGCGCCGCCTTCTTAATCGTCGGCCTGGCTTCGGTCGGTCTCTTTGCTTCCTCGCTTAGCCGCAATCAGACGGTCGCGTTCATAATTTCATTGGCCATCACCTTTTTGCTCGTCGCTTCAGGCATGGAGTATGTGCTCATGGCTATTCCGTTTCCTCTGACAGCCGTGGTGCGGCAGATGAGCGCGCTATCCCACTTCAATTCAATGACTCGCGGGGTGATTTTCCTCGGCGATACGGTTTATTTCGCGGCCCTGACGCTGGCGTTTGCGACCCTGAGCTATTTCGGGCTCAAACAGGAACGGGAATCGCATCGTAGTTCCCGGTATAAGAATTTGCGGCTGGGGACAGGGCTCATGATAATCGTGGCGGTTTTAAGCAGCCTGATAGGAACAGCGGCCGGCGGGCGCGTCGACCTGACTTCAGGCAAGCTCTATTCGCTTTCGGGTACGACAGTCAAGACATTGAGAGGGCTGCCGGACAAGGTAACCATCAAATTTTACGCCTCGCGGCAGTTGCCCACAGAAGTGGAATCGTCGTTTCGCGACATAAAAGATATCATCAGCGACTATCAGGCGGCGAGTAACGGCCGGGTCGACGCCATATTTAAGAGTCCGGAAGACGGAGCGCAAGCCCAACAAGAGATTCAAGAGGCGGGTATTCGGCAGGTCCAGTTTAATGTCGTGGGCCAAGACGGGTATCAGGTCAAGCAAGGCTATTTGGGCCTGACTATCGACTATCAAAACCAAAGGGAAGCGATTCCCTTCATCAGCAAGACCGATGACCTTGAATATCAATTAACCAGATTGATAAATAAGATGAGCCGGACCAAGCGCAAGAAGGTGGCGTTTTTAACCGTAACGGATACCAACCGGCATGCCCAGGCTTCTGACGAGCAGGGCGGCTATGACGCCTGGCGCCAGATGTTGGGCGATGAATATGAGGTTACCGATCTGAAGTTGGGATCGGGTCGGAAAGTGCCGGCCAATATCGGCACCGTTATCATTGCGGGCCCCAGAGGCAGCGTTCCGCCGGAAGAGCTCTTTGCGCTCGAGGCGTTCTTGAAGCGCGGCGGTTCGATCCTAGCTCTTATCGATGGGTTGGATGTTAATCCCAAGATGATGTACGTCGTCCCGAACAGAAATAACTTTGACGCCTTTATCGAACATTTCGGGTTTAAAGTCGAGCCGAAGCTGCTCTTCGATACGCGCGCCAACCAGCCGATCAATGCCGGCAGCCCAGGCAACACGTTCTCGTTGCCATACCCGTTCTGGATGCGGGTCGGACCGGCTTCGGACGATCTTGTGGTGCGGGACGTGGGTTCGGTCGTTATTCCTTGGGGCCAGCCGGTGGGTCCGGCCAAGCCCGGACAAAAGGTCATCCCCCTGCTGGCGACCACCCAGTTCGCCGGAGCCCAGACAAAGGATTTCGCTATCGCTCCCGATCCGAACATGAAAGTCGATCAAGGTCAATTGTCGCAGTTCCTGGTGGCGGGCGCCCGCAAATTCAAGGGCGGGGGCCGGATGATAGTTGTTGGAGATTCCGACTTTCTAAGGGATCGATTTATCGCTGTGCCCGAGAGTCAAAACGGGGCTTTCGGGGTCAACGCTGTCGATTGGCTGATACAGGATTCTTCGTTGACCGAGATCAGGGCGAAGAATACGCAAGCTCGCATGCTGGTCTTTCCCTCCGAGACGACGCGAAACATGGTACGTTATATAAATTTGATCGGCTTGCCTTTGGCTGTCGCCGCCGGTGGCGCGATACGCCTTAACCGGCGGCGCAGATTGACCCGAAGGAAATACGCGGCATGAGCAAAAAAACCATCAATAGGCTGCTGGTTGCTATTGCTTGTCTGGCGGCCTTCTATGGCCTGCTCATCTTTTTGCAGTATCGGCAGACGGCGCCGGGCGCGGCGGTGCGGATAAGCACGGCCGGCTTGAGTCGGAGCGCCGATCGCCTCGTTATCCGGAGCGATAGCCGGACAGCTTCTTTGGTCCGTCGCGGGGAAAAGTGGTTTGTCGGCAAAAAGCCAGTCGGCAATATTAAGATTAGCACGTTGTTGCAGGCAATAGATAAAATGGTCCTGGTCCGGGTAGTCACTAATAAAGCGGGCGACCTCAAGACCTATGGTCTCACGGAGGCGAAGAGCAACTTTCTAAAAGCCTATCAGGGCAAAAAGCTGCTTAGGGCCTTCTATTTTGGCAGCATGTCCGATTCAAACAGCTATTATGTCAGGACCGATCGCGGGTTGGCGGTCTACGAGGCTACCGGGGATCTCATCTTTGAGGTAGGCCAACCGAGCTCAGGCTGGGGCCGGGCCGAGCGTGTAATTAAGTAATCACCTTTATGGCCATATCCGATCGTCTCAAAACCATCCTTGTCTTCATCTGCCTGGCCGGCGCTCTGGCCGGTTGCCGGAGCCGGGCGCCGGCTAAATCTCATCCGAACGTGAAAATAAAAACATCCGCGGACCGGAAGAAACAGGGAGCCAAGGCGCCGCCGGCCACATTGACGGTCACCATTGTCGACAGCGCGACCGGCGGGACCATGGCCAATATCCCGGTCGCGGTCGGCAAGAGGTATTTAGCGACCGACGCCGGCGGCCGGGTTATGCTTGGCAATCTCAGCGCCGGCGATATTCCTGTCGCCGCCCGGGCTTTTAAGTACGGTTTATACCGGCATAGCCTGCGTCTTCAAGCCGGCGAAAACACCGCCACGATCGCTTTGCTTCCCGAAACCGGGACCCCGGAGCCGGATCCGGTTGTCTATCAGCGCCAAGCCTATCTAACTATCGACGACGGCCCCAGCGCCACTTGGACGCCGGCGGTTCTGGACATCTTAAAAAAAGAACATGTGCGGGCCACGTTTTTTCTGGTCGGTTGGCGGGCCGCTAAGCACCCCGAGATAGTGCGCCGCATCTACTTGGAGGGCCAGACTATCGGCAACCACACTTTTTCTCATAACTATGACGAACTCTACCGGGGTTCAGCCAAGAATCTATTGGCTTCGCTGGCCGCCAATGGGCGGCTGTTGAAAGCCGCCATCGGCTATGAGCCAAAGATCATGCGCCCTCCCGGCGGGGCGAGCGGCAATTTTCGGCCGGGCTATCAATCATCTCTGACCTGGGCCGGGTACACGACCGTTCTCTGGAATGTCAGCACCGGCGACGGCTCGACCCAGACGACCGGCCCCCAGATGGTCGCTAATGCCAAGCGCTATCTCGACCGTCTGGCGCCGCGACGGCCCGCCGTCATCCTGATGCATGATGTGCGCCGGCCGATCACCGAAGCCCTGCCCCAAATAATCGCCGAAGTTCGCCGCCGGGGCTATGAGTTCTCGGTAATCACCGACGATATGAGAGAGCCGGACTTGATCTTAGGG
>Ga0334722_10002952_pt1 | contig 18695 bp, 38 predicted proteins | sample C3_bottom_MG_FD_207210 | JGI IMG/M metagenome (GOLD analysis project Ga0334722, IMG submission 207210) | Sediment microbial communities from Yellowstone Lake, YNP, Wyoming, USA - C3_bottom | ecosystem: Environmental > Aquatic > Freshwater > Lake > Sediment | place: USA: Wyoming | collected...
CACCGTCGCCCCAACACCGACGATGCGATCGCGTCCTCCCGGCGCTGGGGACACCGGGGATGGGCTACTTTCGTTCTTCGCTGCACCATGTCAGGAAACGTTCACGGTCAAAGCGTGAATTATCGGCGGCAAACATGTGGGCGAAAGTTTCGCACGTCCACCACCAATTGTCGCGCTTTGCCGCCTTGTGGATATCGTCTATGCCGTAGGCGTAGATAGGTACACCGGGCGAGGGTTTCCGCGATCCGGCGGTAATGGCGACGCTCAAACATCATTCTCCTCCCCTCCCCTTATCGTGCTGGACTAGTGGGCACTCTCTCGGATCGTGCCAGTCGAAACTAGGCAGTTTGATCGTGCAGACAGTTACCTCTGCGCGATGGGGTGAGAACACGGTCGCGTAGAATTGTCGGGTTGGCAGGTGGTCGAGCCCGGTCACGATGGCCGCGCGACATGGTGTAGGTGGGTCAGTTTTACCTTGTTGCAAATGGATGATGCGTCCAACGGTCGGGATCATTCCTGTTCCCCTTCGATGGTGACCACAAGCGCCTGTATGGCCCCTAGGATCGCCTGTTCGGTCACGAGCAGGGCATGGAGCCGATCCGCGATCAGGTTGAGCGTGTCGGGCATCGTGGCGAGTCTGGCGAAGTCAACCGATTTTAGCGACTCCATTGCTTCCATGATTTCGGTCATGTTTCCGAACATTGGTGATGTTCCCTTTCCGATCGTATGCGGTGATGGTGACTGGTGGTAGGGCAATATTCCAATTCCACGGTAGCTGCCATACGTCGAACCATTGCCACGGCGGTACGCTGCCCGAACGTTCCGCGTGAAGGACTGTTGCTACCGGGATGACGTATCCGCCCTGTGATTTGAGTTTTGTCATCGGCGGTGAGCGTGGTTGCGTCGCCGTGCTGCCCGTCGTTCACGCCAGCCCGTGAAGTGGTCCAAGAGCATGGCGATGATGATGTAACCAATGACGACATAGGCGATCAAGCCGAGAAACGTGGCCCCCCAAAGCAGCCACGACACGAGTGGGGCTAAGATATCGCTGGCTATTTGGATGGGGTCAAAATTGATGGTCATTTCGTGTATCCAGCGCACCGGCAGCCACGGATATCACAACGTGGTAAGGCGCGACCATGTAGATATGCGGCATGACCGCAGCGCCCACAGTTTTGCATGTTTCTTCCTTTCTAGACATGACGATAGGCCGGGATCACCACCACGGTGGTCCCGGCCCTGTTCCCCCGGACGGTGTGCTACTTCGCTGCCTTGACCTTAGCTGGCACGAGCCAGAGAGCGAAGCCATAGGAACCGGCCCCGGTGGATGCCGCGACTGGCTCACCATCGGCACCGATGCCGAAGATGGCGGTTTTACCGACCATGCCGGTTGGTGCCACGTGATTGAGCAGTCGCTTGGCGGCGTTGGCGGCGTTGCGTGGACTCTTGCTGTCGGCGTAGGCGACACCATCGGTGTAGCCTTCACCGGTCACGGACACGATTTCGAGAATGGCGACAGCAGCGTCCGCATCGAACGTGCGGCCCGGTGCCTTGCGCTTGGGTAGGGTGTTGAGCGTGATGGATGCCATGATGGTGTCCCCTTTCAATGATGTTGGGTTCGGGCGGGCCGACATTTACGGCCTGTACCGTTTTCACCGCTGCGTTAGCGCCGATAGCGCCCGCATGGATGACGGATAACCGGAGCCGTCACGGACACCCGACTCGTCACGGGTGTTTCGGTAACTGAATCCTTCTACGCTACCCTCGCCGCATTGTGTTGCGACTACTCTACGCGCACTAGGCGTGCAGATCGCTCCGATACGATCGCGCTGCACGAAACGTCCCGTACGGGCTTACGAAACCGTCCAATAGGAACGGGTCGGATTGGATGCGCTCCGGGTGAGCGTGAACGTCATCCACAACGGCAACTCGCTGGTTGGGACCTTGCCAAGAAATTCCGTCAGCGGCTTGCTGCCGGAATGGAACATGCGCCCGTCCGTCAGGGTAATGATGGCAAGGGTGTAATCCTCGCCCTTGCCGCTCCGAGACTCGAAGCCGATGCTGGCGACCTCCACGTCGATCCCTTCGATCGTGTCGAGGGTGTCGCCAATCTCAACGTCGGGCACGTACGTCTTGGCTCTGCGGCGTTCCGGTTCTGCCTTTTCTGCCATGTACTGTTCCCTTTCGTCCGCAGCATCGCGGTGAACTGTTCGCTATCACGCAAGTCCCTTATCCGATCACACTGTTGAGGCCACCAAATCAAGAGAGGGCGATTTTTAGGCGTTCCAGTTGCGCGAAGCTCGGTCCTTATTGGTTCCAGCCGATCAGCCCACCGCGATGCTGCGGTTCCCTTTCGTCCAGAGCATCACGGTGGCGCGCTGTCATCGAGCCCGGACCCCTCGCGGTAGTCCTTTGGTCAGGCGTCGTCAAGCGTGTCTGACTCCAAGCGATCTTGATAGAGCGCGCCACGGTGATGCTCTGGAATTTTGCTTTGACTATGTTGCCGTTCGCTGCCGCTTTGGACTGGCCGGTTGGGGTGCCGGAGCGTTTCGCCGCTCGATCCCCACCTAACCCCTTGGTCGGTGCGTATTCGGTTTGTAAAATGGACTCTGCGCCGTCGCGGCGGCATTGTCAAGCATTATTTTCAGGCTATTTTTCAGAGGTTGATTGAGCGGGGCACGACGATGAACGAGCCCGGTTCATAGTAGCGGTGGTCGAACATGTGCAAGCTCTCTTTGAGCGTCACCATGTGGCGGCTCTCATAGGCGTACTGGCCCGCCGCCAGCGGGATACGCTCCAAGTCAGCCAGCGAGCCCCAAAAGCCGTGGTAGGCCACCTTGGGCGCTTGCAAGGCTGGTGAGCGAAAGACGTACAGACGTTCGCGCCAGATCGCAAGGTCGCCCTTTTCGGCAGTCAGCGCGCCTAAACCTCGTCCAAGATCAGCCGGATCGGGCGGTAGATACGCGAACATGCCATCGGTGCTGGTCATGATGGAACGGTACTTATGCTCTAGGCGGTGAATTTTGGCTCGCACAAAGCCCGTTATGAGCGACGCGATTGGAGGATGGTACAGGCCACCGGCCTTCCAATCGAAGGCACCATCGGGATTGTGTTCGACCATTACATCATTCTCAAAGTCGTAGTAGCCGACGATCCCTAGGGCGATCTTTTGGAAGAACTTGCCGTACAGGCTGTTCAGCATCAACTTGGCCGTTTCGCGTTCCGCGCCCTCCGTGGTGGATTTTTGGGCGAAGAACGTATCGACATAGGCTTGCAGCGACCCGCCCGGATCGCCGGTCATCATCCAGCCGTGGCAGGTCAGGACGCGCGCCTCGCCGCGTTCTACCATCGCGTCCAATTCGTAGCTCGTCAGGCAGACATCTTCGATGTAGCCGCTATCGGGCCATACGCCGTTGTGAACTATTAGGCCGCGCCATTGGCAGCGGGTATATTGGAGGGTCACGATATAGATGGCATGGCGCCCCGGTTCATAGGTCGTGATCGGTCGCCACTCGGACGCCACAATATCGGGTAGCTGGCGCATCGCCTCGGGATAGGCGCTGGTGATATCGTATTGCCAGCAATTCGCCACGCGTGCCGGTCCCGGCAGGTAAAACCCATTCTTGCCACCATGGTAGGACCACAATCCGGCTTGTTCTAGGTCCTGCTCAGGTGACGCTACTTCCGCCGTCAAGAACTGTCGCTTGAACACGGATGATGCAAAATGGGGCGCACTGATCGTCTGTGGAATGTCGTAATCTTCATGCAGCTTGATGATGTGCTCACCGACCAAACGGGTGATGTAGGCGTCACGTCGGGCGTAGGTCAGGAATTCGTCATCGTCGGCTAGATCGCGGGTGATGTAGGCGTTGTCATGATCGTGCTCGTGCCATGCACCCGGTACCATGCAATCATCATTGGCCTTGTATTTCTCTCCGAGCCCGAGCATCTTGGCAGCCTTGTCCAGTCCGGTCTTGTAGAACATCATGCCATCAAGGATGCGAATGGTCAGGTGGGCGCTCTCGTTGACGATCTTGGCAAAGACGCGTTTATCGTTGTATACCGTCCAGCGGAATTTGTACGTATGCCCTTCGTAGTCGATGGTCTGGTCGATATTGACTTCATCTTGATCCGCAATATCGGTCAGGTCATGGAATAGCTGCGTCCATTCATAGGTCAGGTTCCAGCCGTAGATGATGACCTCATGCTGGCGTCCGAACCGTCCGAGCAAACGGCGACACACATAGGTCATAAACGCCTTCATGCCAGCATGTTCGGACGGTTCGATGGTGACGACCAATACCTCATCCTCGCTGGTTCCAGACTCGGAGAATTGAAAGAGGAATGGCCGCGAGTCATCTGCCTCGCTATCGAACCCGACGACAAATGGGATGCGCTTGCCACGTCCACGTGAAGTTGGCCGGATGCCCCAATACTTCGGTTTTTCCACACGCTCCGCGTCATACATGCTCATAAGGCAAGACGCATTCTGATTGGTTTCCGTTGGTGGTGGATGGGTCGCGCCTCTAGTGAGTCGATATCAATGTCGCCATGTTCCTGTCCATAGCGTTCCCGGTAGGCCGCTACCATCGCCTCGATCCGATCACGTCGGTTGCGTTTCAATTCGTATTCGATGGCGGCATTATCAAACGATGATACCGCTCCGGCGACGGTGATGTTCTGACTGATAAATCGACCATCATCGGTGCGTATCTTGAATTGAAACAGGCCGACCATGCGGCCCGGACCTTCCTCGGTTCCCTGTCGATACATGGTCCCGCCGGTTCGTTCACCAGAACGTATCTTGCGGAAGTAGCGGGCGGCGCTATCGTCGGTGCGAAATTTTCCAGCAAGGTTCGTGACGCGCGATCCGGGGGCGCCCGCGCGCATGAATTGGCCCTGCGTGATGGAGGGGTCAACGGCGCGGGCGCGCTCGTAGGCTTGCAGAATTCGGAGTCGGGCTTGATCGTTGCGATCCGCCATGCTGATCCTCTTGACACCGTTTTCGCCATCGTGCGATAATCACGGCACGTGCGGTTGCTGATCCTCCCGCACTACCACCGGGCGATCGAGCCGTCATCTTCGGAGGTGACGGCTCTCGTCCTGTCTGGTCGCAGAGCGGATGGGTGGACCACCCACGGTACACCCGCCCGACTCCGGGCACAAGCCCTTCCCTCGCGCACGCGCGTAGCCTAGAATGAGTCGCGGGCGCGCGGGGCGTCAGGTATTGGTGTTCCCTTTCCCGGCCCCGTGCGACCTTTCTAGCGTGAGGTTTCGATGGTGTCCGAACAGCGTATCTTCAATGCCGGACCGTCACCTTGGCAGCATATTCAAGATGCTGACCCTGCCTTGTTGGATCGTCTGACACCGCTGCCGAGTCGGGTCATCGTGCCGCGTATTCCGTTGCTGGTCGATCAGGACGGTACCGGCACGTGCGTCGCCCATGCCGCCTACATCTTGTACGGCCATGCGTACAAGACAAAGTACGGCGCGTTTCCGGCGATTGGTGAGCAGGAAATCCTCGCCTTTTATGACCTCTGCAAGAAGGTCGATGCTGACCCTGACCCGTATCGTTACAAGGGTACTTGGCTGACGACGGCGCTGCGGGTGATGCGCGGCAGCGGCTATCCATTGGCAAATGGTGCGCGTGGTCCCAAGATCATCGGCTACGAATTCGTCGGCTATGATGCCGACAGTATCCGGCGCTCGCTGGCGCAGCATCAAACGCCGGTGATGTACCGAATTGATTGGGACTACACGTGGCTATCATTGCCGCCGTCACGGATCATGTTGACGCCTTCGGGTCATATCCTCGGCGGTCATGCCTTGTCATCGTTTGGCTACGATGATGCCGTGGCCGGTGGGTCCGACGCCGACCGCAACTCATGGGGCAAGTGGTCGAGTGGTGGCAACGGCAATTGCTACTTCCCGTACACGATGAAGGAGGGTCATGGTCTAGAGGCATGGCGTGTAACGGGTATCATGTAAGAAAGGGAACATCATGGCTGACGATATTGAACCGCCGATCGGTACAGTAGCACCTAGGACGATCATCCATATCGAAGCAGAAATCGGCTCGTCGCTGTTCGATTTCCGTATCGAGAACGCCGACGCCATCCAATTGCTCGGCGTAGCAGAGGCCCTGCATGCACATGGCAACGTGGCATTGGCACAAGCGACGACACAGACTACTCATTCTCCGCTTGAAGTTGCACGGACTCTACCGCGCGTTGGAAGGAACTAACATGGTCAGCTATCAGGTACGCATCATCATCCACCACCCTGACAAGAAATGGAAACCGCCGACCAATGTTGACGTTGAGTTTGTCGTTTCCGATGCCATTTACAAGGAACTCCGCAACGGATTGAAACCCGATAACGGCAGCAACCTGTCGGTCAGCGTCACGTCGGAAAGGCTCGACACGTGATTGACGATCATGAGGATACGCCCGAAGGTCTGCCTGACGACATCGTAGCCCTCGGGAAATTACTGGACGATATCGCCGGGAGTGCCGGAGCACTTGCCGAAGCAGCGATCCGTCGTGAACGCCCTAACCCGATGGTCATTGATCTGACCGCTTCATCGTCCACAGCGGGGGTACCGTTCGGAACGTTTCAATCGGCGGTACGCGTTCGGATTGAATGGATGATCCTCAACATGGGTGACTCGGCGGGGAACCTGCAATTGAACGTCGGACGTTCAACGTACACGTTCGCGGCCTTGGCACGCAGCCTTGTTGTCGTTCCCTTTCCAATCATCATCGAACCCGGCTATAATGTTGCCTCGCAGAATAGCGGCGGTTCAACGGTGCAAAATGGGATCATGCTAATCGGATATCCCGAATGAGCGATGATATCGAGTACCTAGAACGACGGATCGCATCAATCGCCGCTTCATTGCGTGATGTTGCCGACTGGACGACCCGAGCCGAGAAACCCAACCCACAGATTATCAGCCTTTCGTCACCAACTGGTGCGACCGGAAATGTCATCTTTGCCCGCGATGTTTCTACAGTGCGTTTGCGAGTATCGTCAATTATCCTTGCAAATGGCAACAACAACGCGGTAATGTCACTAAATATTGGAGCCTTTTCCTACCGTTGGGTCATGGCAATTAGAAACGTCATCGTCCTGCCGTTTCCTATCGTCTTGGAACCCGGCGTTGACGTATCGGCGGTATCATCCGTCGCCAGTGGTGAGGCTATCGCCATCTATATCATCGGTTATCCCGAACGGAGGATTTCAGTCAATGCCTAACGACGAAATTGCCGCCGAAAAAGCGGCCACCATCGAAACGGAACTGCAAGCGTCCATTGAGGAAGCCAAAGCGGATGTGGCCGATGAAGCCGCCACCAAAGAGGAAAAGCGACTAGCCGAGGAACGGCTCGTCAATCTCGAACGACGTTTGAATGAAGTCGAGGCACGATCGTATACGCCCTCGACCGTGACACCCGAGGTTCCTGCCCCGGTAGCGGCCCCGGTCGATGCCGTATCGGCCTTGGCCGACAAGGTGGCGGCGATCGCTGCGCCGGTCACCGAGCCGGTGGCCGATGTTGCCGAGGCGGTGACGGCTCCGGTGGTCGATGCCGTCGAGGATGCCACCGAGGTTGTCGAGTCATTACCGAAGCGAACGCACTCGCTGTTCAAGCCGTTGTTCGGACGGCATGATTGATGCCGACGTGGACGCCGGAAGCTGTACAGGACACGGGTGAGGTTCCGCCGAGACGAGGACCGGGACGCCCACCCGGTAGCGGAGCCAAATCCACCAAGAGTCTCAAAACAGAGATTAGCGGCCTGTTGATGACGCTCAATCTCGCCATCATGTTGATCCCGCCGTTGTCACGCGATCAAATGGATATGGTCGAGATTGACGCGCTGGCGGATGCCCTTGATGAACAAGCCAAGAAATCCGTTCGGTTTCGCAAGGCATTGGAAACGGCCCTCGCTGCCGGATCAGGCGGCACGCTCATCGGTGTCTGCGCCATCATCGGTGCCCGTCGTGCCGCACGGCATGGTCTTATCGGTGGTGAGAATGCGCAGGAAGTCGATCAGACCCTCGGCAATATGTTGGCAACGGGCATGAATGCCACGAAGAAGGCACGAGCCGATGCCGGACTCGTCTAGCGTTAGCACATATCACGTTGATGATACCGCTCAACTACCGATCACATGGCAAGTCGGTGAGCATATCGCCGTGGTCGGTGACACCGGTACCGGCAAGACGTACCTTGTTTCCAAACTGGCGCAGCTACGCCAGTACGTCATCATCTTTCGGACCAAGCCCGACGATATCAAGTTTGAGGGTTTTCGTAAGGCACGTACCGTCGCGGCGATGGACGACCTTTATGAGACTCGCATCCTGTTGGAACCAAAGCACAACCAGCAAATGCGGCAGGGGTATGAACTGCTAAAGCGGGTGTGGGATCAGGGTGGCTGGACCATCGTGATTGACGAAGAATGGTATGTCGAAGCTCGCTTACACCTGACTGAATGGGTCGAAACGCTATTGACGCAGGGACGTTCCAAAAAGATCAGCGTCATTGTCGGGATGCAGCGACCGTCACGGATCAGCCGTTTTGCCATTTCGCAATGTACGCACCTGTTCACGTTTCGGGTCGAAGGGCGTGACCTACAGACGATCAAGGAAGCCACAACGCCCCGGATCGTGGAACCGATCGCGGCCCTTTCCGGCCATGATTTCGTCTACTACAACCGAGCAAAACGCCTCGTCAGTACCGGCAATGCACGGGCTTTGGAGCGGGTCCTGTCGGGTGGCTCGGGAGCACGAAACCGCGGAAACGGATCGAGTGGAGCCTAGTGCCACTCGGCACCCTCAACGGCGTGGCGACCCCTCCTAGGCGCTTGTGGGGCATCGACCTTCGAGAAAAGTCGGTCAAGTGCTTGACACCCGGTATCGACTGGTCATGCTGTTTGGGAGGGTCGTTTGGCCCCTCGCGCGGGCGCGTGAGCGTTATAGACAGAGGAAATCGAGAGGCGAAATTTTGAGTGAGCACGTGCACACTGGACCGATCGCGTTCATCTTCGCGGGCATCGCGGCCATCGTGATGTTCAATCTCGTGAAGATTTTGAGTGCACAAATGGTCCAACATCCAACTACAGAAGGCGCCGGTAAGGTTCTCGGCAGCCTCGTTCATATCGGATAGGAGTTAGCAACATGGCGTCTACTCCCAACGTCGCGGTCGGCGGACCGATCACGCAGGTACAGGAAAATTCGCCGGGACGGTCCATCCCGTTCCGTCGAAGTACCACCTTCCGTATCAGCCAGCTACAGACGACGGCGCAGCTTATGACCGCCGGTAGCCAGCAGGTCGATGTTGTCATCGAAGGCAGCGGCTATGTCTACGGTCTGGACCTTCATATCTTCGCCACGACAGCAGGTAACGCCGCCAACACGGCATTCTTCGAGGATGGCCCGTGGTCAGCGGTTGATACGCTGGTGTTTCGTGATGTGAACGGCGAATTGGTCAACCTGACCGGGTATCACACCCGACTGTTGAACCTGTACGCCGGGTATGTGAAATTCAAGGAAGCGCCCGTCCGTCAGGAAACGAACCCGACGGTTGACACGGCCAACATCTTCAACACGGTCACGGGTGGCGGTGCCACCGGCGGCTCCTATCGGTTCCATCTGTGGGTGCCGATCGGGCTCAACAAGCGCGACCTTCGGGGCATCCTCGGCAATCAGGACCGGGCGCAGAAATATTCGCTCCGTTCTGACATTGCGTCAGGAACGGGCGCGGCCACCGGACCGCTGTACGTCACGGCACCGACCACGCTGCCGACCCACAACATCGAACGCTACTACTACAACTATGCTGTTCCGGCCCGAGCCAATGCATCCGGTGCGGGACAGGCGCAGTTTCCCGATGACTTCGGCATCCTCCATTATTCCACTCAGTCGATCAGCCCTTCGGCTCCGCAGGGTGGTTCAAACGTCAACCATTTCCTCGCCCGACTCGGCAACACGATCCGCGTGCTCGTGTTGGAATTGAAGTCGAACGGCCTACGCGCCACGGCGGAAACGAACGCGCCGACGCGTATCCAGTTGAACATTGGTGACACGCCCTTGTTCGTGGAAACACCGGCCACTCGCCGCGCCGAAATGTATCGGCGCTACGGTTGGGACGCTCCCAACGGTGTGTACGTCTATGACTTCATGACCGATATCATCAGCATCGCGGGCGACGAGCTTGGCGTCGATTACCTTTACACCAACGGGCTCGTCAATGCCCAATTCCAGATCACCTACCCCGCCGGTTTCGGTTCGACCAACAACACGATGACCGTCCTGACGGACGACCTCGTGATCCCACCGACCGTCGATATCTACGCGTAACGGAGGAACGTCATGAGCGTTCTCCCCGGGCGACTCGGCACGTCGGCAGGATTGGGCGGAGCACCTTCGGGTGGCCCGGCACAGTCCTATGGTGCCCCCGCAGCATCAACCGGCAGCGGTGTCTTTGCCGATTTCCGCAATGCGTCATCGGACGTGCGACAGGGCAAGGTCAGTGTGGCCGTCATCGAAAGTCTGTTGATAATCTGCGTGCTCTTTTACTGGTGGACGCACGCAGTGCAAGGGGGCGGATGATGGCATTCTTCGCTATCGTGCGATGGAACGGCAAGGTCGATAAGGTCGAGGGGGCATCTGTGGAAGATGTGTCCGATCGGTATGGTGCTCCCGGCAACGGCAGCATTGAACCGTGGGACGACGACCTCCACGCCAAGAAACTACGGGCAACATTTACGAGTGTTGAAGAACAGCGTGAATTCTTCGACACACATCAAAAGGAAGGTTGATCGTATGAGCGTTCGACGTTTTCAGGCCACTCTTTCACCCGCCATCGTGGCAACGATTGTTCAGGCCGAACAGTCATTCGCCGTAGGCCCCGGTGATCTTGTCATCGGCGCCTATGTTGGTGTCACCAAGCCAACTGTCCAGTCAGGCGGCACGCCCAATCATGGACGCGTCATCAGCGCAACCAACATTGGCATTTGCTGGACCAATCCGACCGCAGCCGGTGTCACGCCGACCGCAGCGGAAGTCTACCAGTTTGTCGTCATCGACTAAGGAGAATGATGGCACAGCATGGCACGGCAATAACCCTCGGGATCATTGCCGGGATCATCCTAGCCCTCATGGCGAAGGAAGGGTAAGCACATGATCGTTTCCATCATCGCGTTCCTCATCGCATTCTTTCTGGCGATGTGGGCGACCCGGTTTGTCAAGGCCCGTGCGGCCTAACGGGATACGATGTTGATATTCGGACGTTCACCTAACCTCGTGTTGGGCGCGCTCACCGCATTGTTCAATGTCGGCGTCGCGTTTCACGTCAACGGTTTTGCACCCGATGTGGAGCAGATCGCCGTCGTCAACCTCGCGCTTGGTTCGCTCGTCGCGTTGGTAGCAAATTCAGCATCAACGGCAATCGCGGCAGGAGCCGCCGCCACGATGCGCGCGAACGGTCACAAGTAAGGAAGTCAGCCATGCCGACCGTAGCGGATACCGTGCCGGGTCCGGGTGGCAGTCGCAAGCTCTCGCCGGAATACAAGGCTCATCAAAAGGTGATGAAACCGGGCAAGGTACAGCCGGTTCCCGTCACCATCGCACCACGTCCACAACCGGGTGTCGCCACACGCGTCACCCGGTTGGGCACACCCACGGCGCTGCTCATGCTGGCGGGCTTGTTCCTCATCTATCTTGCCCTGCACGGATGGGACAAGAAATACGGGCTGTTCAATGGTACGTTCGCCGGTAAGGGCAGCATTCCTACCGGCACTCGCCCACGCACGACGGTGACAGTAGCACCAACAGCGGCAACACCGGAAGCTACACCGACAGCACTAAGGTTCCACTCATGAATGCCAGACAGTCGGTGCTCATTGCCATGTTCCTCGCGATAGCAGTGTACCTGTTGGCAAATGCCCAAGCAGCACCGGCTATTCAGGGAACGGCAACCTCGCTCAAAAAGGTGAATGCACCATGACCGGTCCGGCAGCGGCCAACGATTTACGCAAGTTTCCGGCCACCACCACGGCGGCAAGCTTGAATGTCAACGCAGCGATTGCGTGGGGTGTCCTGTTTCTCATCCTTATCGCCATGACTGACATTCCCGCCACACAGCCCTTTGCTGCCGCGATCGCATGGTTGTTCTTTGTGAGTGTCGCCCTGACCTTCGGACCGGCAGCTTTTCGTACCATCATCACGCTCAACAAGGGAGCTACAGCAGCATGAACCTCATCGAAACGATCGGCGCAATCGCCGCCGGGATCATCACCATCGCCCTCGTCGCGGTGGTGGTCCAGCCCAATAGCACCGCACCCGCCGTCTTTACCTCGGCAGGTAATGCGTTTTCATCCAGCATCAAGGCCGCGACACTTCGGGGGTAGCATGAAACTGTCAACCCTGCCGAATACGGTTCGGGTCGCGCTAGACCAACTTCGCAAGTCAGGTACCGGCGCAGACTCTTTGTATATCCGCCAGCCGTCCAAGGAAATACAGCAACAGGGTACGCGCGCGACCATGTCGCAGGGTACGTCATCGTCAGGCAACACGCCCGACCCTTTGCATCCGGGCCGCACGATCACACCCAATCAAGCCCTCGGATGGGATCGTCTGATGGACCCGGAACTCGATCAGTTTTCCACGACCAAGGAAGTCCGCGACGGCACCGAAGGTACGATCATCCAGACGCGCGACTGGCCCCCGAACCCATCAACGGAAAGTTTGTCACCGTCAATCGGCCATGCTGAACAACTGCGGACCGATGCGGCCATCCAACTAGGCATGGGTCCGGGCCGGATCGAACGCTATCTACCTGCCCGCATTTGGGGTGTCACCAATGCCGCGACCGGCGGGCGTGGCACCGAACAAAGCTATGGCGGCAACATTGCCGACCATGACTTCCTCGCCCATCTTCCAATCGCGCGTCGGGCGCTCGGCACCAAGGGACCACAGAAGCTATCCGATGACAACGCGGTGGTACCGGCGGTCTACGCTGGCAATCCCCGGCCATAAAGTGAGGCGATAGCATGAGCCAGTCTGTTCGCAACGTCTTCGCCCTCGCGGGCTTGTTCGCCCTGTACGGCATCGCCCTATGGGTGTATGAGTCAAAGGCGATCGAAACATGGGCAACCTCATTTGCCAACGATCCCAAGGCAATTTTCTCGCGCGAGCACGACCGCGATCGCATGATCGCGGAGGAATTGAACGCCGCATCGTTCATTACTCCGGCGGAAGTGTCCGCTGGTGGCGACGATGCCAGCATTGGTTGAGGCCGCAACTCGCAAGGTAGGGCCGCTCCCGGCATGGGGTTGGGGAGCCGTCATCGTCGGCGGCTACCTCGGCTACCGCGTCCTCCGTGGTGGCGGCAGTAGCCGTAACGTCGGTGTCGCGGTCGATGAAACGACCGCACCGTCAGGTGGCGGCGGCGGTACGACCGGGCCGACCCTGCCGGACATACCAGTCACCAGCAACACGGTTCCGCAATCATTGCTCGATCAACTCGCCGCCCTCCAATCCGGCCAGCAGGGGATTGTCGATTTCCTCAACAATCAGCCGCCACCGACGCCGCCACTTGACGTTCCCGGCATCATCGACGCGTCAAACCGCGTATCTCTATACCAACAGGCGATTGCCAAGATCAGTGGCTACATCACGACACTCCGGAGCATCCAAAACCCGACAACGAAACAGCAAGCGTCATTGACGGCGGACCTTGCGGCCTATGAAGCCGACAAGGTAGCACTGGCACAGGCGCAGCATGACCTCGCCATCGCTTACGGCAGCACCGAAGGCAATACGGTTAGTGGTACGCAGCCAACTTTTTCATTTGCGCCACAAGCCGGTATCAGCGTGCCCGCCCCCAACACAGCCGCACCGCCGGTCGATTACTCGGCGGCGATCGCCAAGCTCAACACCTATATCGCTAATCTGTCGGCGGACAAAACGCCAACCACACAACAAACGACGGAACTGGCCCTGTACCGGGCGCGCCTAGCCGACTACTCGACACGATAGGAGAACAACAATGCCCGCTCTGGTAGAAGCAGCGACCGCCAAGATCGGTCCGCTCCCGGTATGGGCATGGGGAGCCATCGCCATCGGCGGCGGTTACGTCGGTTACCGTTTAGTCAGCGGTAAGGCAGCGGCAGGAACAGGTGCTCGCGCTGGTGCAGCATCCTCGGATGGTTCTTCGGGCGGATCGGCCAGCGGAACCGGATCGAGTGTAATGGATCAGGCCATCGCGGCACTCGTTGGATTAGGTGGCAGCGGTAGAATTGCCGGTGGCGGTGGTGCCGGTGGCAGCGGCACAGGTGCAAGTGCTGGTGGTGCAGGTGCCGGTAGTGCATCAACAGAACTACTGCCACCGGACACCACAATCCCACCCGAACCGGCACCGTTACCGCCCGATCCATCCGCCGGAGCCGCCATCACCACGGCAGCGGTCGCCAACAGCACGCCAATCCCTGCCCCCGCCCCTGCACCCGTCAGAACTACGGCAACGTCACCGTTGCTACGATCACCCGCAAATGAACTCAATACCAATCCTATTACCGCTCCAATCGCCACCGTCCTATCACCGTTGCTACGATCACCCGCAAATGAACTCAATACCAATCCTATTACCGCTCCAATCGCCACCGTCCTATCACCGTTGCTACGATCACCAGCAAATGAACGCGAGCGTGTGGTAGCAACGGCTCCCGTCGCGGTAGCACCGGCTCCCGTCATATCACCCGTTTCCACAAATGACCTTCGCCATGCCGGTACCACGGTTCTTGCCACCACCACGACCGCCGTATCAGCCACGCCAAAGGTGATAGCACCGATCGTCCGCCCAATCACCACACTCGGCGGCAAATGATGGCAACGTCCTCGATATCCGGTAGCGGCATTCAGCCTTACACGCCCGCGCGCGTGGACTACCTCGCCAGCTACCTTCAAGGCTTGCTGCCGGGATTGAGCCACGATGCCGCCGTCCGTTGGATACGGGCTGAACAGGGTGTCAACGGCAACGTCCTCGGCGTGACCTACCACGACGCGACCGGCACGCAACGGCTCCGGACCTATTCATCGCAGGAAGCCGGTCTGTCGGCGGCGGCAGGGCTGGTCCGTTCGTCATCCAACTATGCGGGCATCCGAGCAGTATTGGCCGGTGGCGACGTGACGACACAATTGAAAGCGATCGCCACTTCGGCGTGGAACGCACCGGGCCACTATAAATTCGGGGCATCATTGGGTGTGTTCATCCCAAAACCCGGAAGCGGCACCAGCAACGGTAGCGAGCCGGGAGCGATCGCGGTCAAGGCAACGGCTACGCCCGAACAACTGGCAGCGTGGCAGAAAGCACTCGCCAGTATTGGACTACCAACCGATCCCGGTCATCAGATTACGCAAGCCGAGTCTGATCTGATCGCCACGAAACTCTACAACGTGGACCCACGCTTGTTTGGTAGTAAGCTCGTCGGCAAGACAGTGGCCGAACTCGCTGTCGGTGGTATGATCGGTTTCGATCCTACCCAAATTCCCGGTGCGATCAAAGACTTCATTGACGAGAAAACCGCCATCCTGCGCGCCCTCCTAGATGTAGAAAATCTGGCCTACTTCCTCGCCCTCATCGTCGGCGTACCGCTGGCCCTCATCGGTTTCTATCTCTTGGCCGGGGTACCAACGGGCGGACAGAACGCATGAACGTCAAAGTACGGGCCAATCAAAATTCCGCTACGTTTGGCACGCGAGGAATGACCCTTGAAATTGGTACTGCACCCGTCATGGGTGTCACAGTAGACAATTTCTCCGGCTATTGGCTAAGTGTCGGTAGTGATGGTCTATTCGTACCACCCTATTCAACCGGATGGGCAGGTAACTTTTACGGCCAAACTATCGGAAGCATCATCATCAAAAAGTCTGCCCCCGGAGGCACCGTCAACCCCGCAAGTGGTAATGATGGAACCGTCGTGGTTGCACTTTATGATACTTCCATCATACCAAACCCCGGCATTCCAATTGGTGCAACCGGAAGCGACATTTTCTATACACAAGCGACAGTCGTATCACCATTCCAATCCGGTGATGGTAACCTAGCCCCACGCGATGTAACACTTCCATACCGGACGATGGGTGTAATGCCGTTATTCTACACCAACAATAATGGTGTAGAGTCCTTCCTACATATTCAAGCACGGCAATTGACCAACGTAATTGCTGGCGCCTTAGCGGTCTTGGCAGGTGTTGATACCAATACCTATGTACCTGCCAGCGGTGAAAAACGATTGATGTACGCGCAATTTAGCACCGACACAGCGGGCTTACTCGCCTTAGTCTGGCAGGGTAGTGGTTCCGATCTATGGAATGGCTACATGGCAATCAATAGTCATAGTCCATTGATCGCCTTTGGACCAAATGGCATCAAATTGACAGGTGCATTCGCCAACTTACGAGTACGTCACAGTGCAAATGCTAACGTCGCATATAATTACGGAGTAGGGGCAGATTGAAATGACGAACGACTACGCCTACGGCATGGACGATATCATCAAGGCGGCAAAGACAATCACCGTTGATAGTGAACGCAACGCCGATGAAGTGTTCGCCCATGCTCAGGCAATCCATCCGCTCCCTACCGCCTACAAGGTTCGTGCCGAAATCCGCTGCAACCAACTTGACACGATCCGCATGGTCGCGTGCGACTGGCATAGCCGGATCGAGACGCGCAAGGAACGGGTACAGGGCATGGCCCGCGCGCAACTGCGGGAGCACCTGACCCACGCCCATCCCTACCTCGGGGCAGATCAGGCGGCATTCTTGGTTCGCGTCATTCAATTCAACTTTCGAGACATAGGACGATGACACGAGCACGTCACTACTTTGGGATCGCAGCGGGTATCCACAACGGCAAATGGAGCACATGTAAATTGGAACCCTGCATCACGGAAAGGCGGCAAACAACATGACGCATCCGATCTTCGGTGGCCGACGATACAAGACGCACGCGTATGAGAAACGGCACTATGAGCACGCCGCCAGTGTCGCCCGTGAACATCCCGAGGAAACGAACCTCATAGAACGGTTCGTGGAAATGTTCAAAGGCGACAATCCACGGTTCGATGAAAATAGGTTCCGAACTGCCGCTACCAAGAAATGACCTCACGAGAAATGACCTCACGCGATGACCGCTCCAAAACCGAGAAATTGGAAGCGATGGCAAAACAGACTGCCAGCCCCATGGAAGCGGCCATCGCGCGTGAAAAACTCAAATCTCGTCCATCAGAACATCCCATCTTTCACCGGCAACAACGTCCACTCTCCGCAACTGGTAGTGGTTTCACCATGACAACGGATCGTGCTACCTATGACCTCGATGAACATGGAAACGTGTTAGATCGTTCTAATGGACCCCGCAATTGGGACTACGGCGGGCGCTGGACAATCCTCGGCGCAACACATAGTCATCATGACACGGACCAAATCATCGACCTCGGAACGATTGCCGACAGTGGCGACATTCCAAAGGGCGCAATCCACGACCTAGATCACAACAGCCATCGAATTTGGGGCGGCGAAACACTCAAATCACTAACGCGAAAGCAACCTCGGTTATGACCGATCAGACGCCCGAGCAGCGCACCACCATGCACAACCTCTTTCGACGCGGGGGTGGACGGGCGAGCGATGATCGGCTCGCTGCGCGTATCTCCCCCGCCGAACGTATCCGCACGAAGGCAAAATCACCAGCGAGCGGCAGCACGACCAATGCTGTCGGTGAGGATATCCAGCTCGTGCAACGCTATGTCTACAATCCCAAGCCAACCGTCACCAGCGTTCCCGTGAATGCACCACGGTCCCGACTCTCGCGCGCGATCCGGCGCACGCGGGAGCCGGGACTGCACGTCGGCGCGTGGCGCGCCGAGGGACGCATTCACTTCGATCCTGCCGCCACGACCGACAGCCTACGCGAAGCCAAGACCGAGGCAAAGCGAACGGAGCAGCACGCCATTTACGACCGCAAGACGGGCGATGATATCGTCCTCTATGGCAAGGGCGGCTATCGCTGCGCGATGCACAAATGAACGAACGCTGCATCATTTGCGAAGGCGCTAGCGGCTGGTCGAAAGCAACTTACAAACCGTCGTCACGGGCACCAGAACGCTATCACTATGTCCTGCTCGATCACCATGGGATGCCACGCTCCGACCGGGAGTGGATGCGCTGCCCATATTGCGATGGACACGGCTGGACGAAACTACTTGGCGCAGCAAATAGGGTAGGGGAGTGATGGCGACACCGGAGCTACCGTGGTATCCCGCCATTGAACGCGCTCTGCGCCCGATCGAGCCGTACTCGTCGCTCGTGCTTGTCGGTGTCGCGGTGCTCTGTCTGTGGGTCGCCTTCCGGGGTGACGCCGTGACCAAGACGGCCATCCTAGTTTGGATCGTCAGTCCGTGACCGTGGCGGACCGTTGTGGGCGCTCGTAAGGCACGTCCGCGTGCCTCATGGATGATCGCTCGCGGACGTACCGGACCTGACCCGACCGCCGACGAAAACGCCGACGCCGCCGAGCGATTAGGATTGCCGAAGGTGCATATCCTATTCTGGCGACGGAAAGCCGCCACCGATACCGGGACGTTCGTAACCGGCAAGGTACGCAAGCACGAACACGTCGGCGGAAATCCGA
>Ga0334722_10002953_pt1 | contig 18695 bp, 14 predicted proteins | sample C3_bottom_MG_FD_207210 | JGI IMG/M metagenome (GOLD analysis project Ga0334722, IMG submission 207210) | Sediment microbial communities from Yellowstone Lake, YNP, Wyoming, USA - C3_bottom | ecosystem: Environmental > Aquatic > Freshwater > Lake > Sediment | place: USA: Wyoming | collected...
GGTGAGCATTTTTTTTCTCACCTATTGTCATGTTGTATTGAAAGCCAACATGACGTGCCATTTGATCTAACATAATTATTGCACCCCGACTGTCAATATTTGGGGGTAAAAGTGTTACGAATTTCTCAAGCCATATTGAGAGAGGATCGCTTTCGTCTCCAGTAATGATTTTATTCAGCAATACTATCGCATCTTCATTGTATTCTCGGCATTGCTTTGCAATGCGCTGTTGCATCTGCATCGGCGGCACAAGGATTGGAAGTTCCTCAATTACGTTTCTCGATAGATGCTGGATAGTCGCGCCTCGCGCCTTTGATTCCAACCACGCTCTGCACTCGAAACTGTCAAAATACGAGCGCAAATAATGCGGATCGACACGATCCTGGTCAGGGCGAATAACAAAAAAGCCGTTGGCGGCAATAGCACCCACAGCACCATTGCGAACTACACCTGTCTTTCCGATTGTCCCCGATTTAGAGAGCAGTACATCACCTGTCCGCAGCTTCCAGCTGGGATCTACAGAGGCAGTCGCCTCCGGAGACAACCAAGAAGAGCCCTTTGTCGCTTGTCCGCGTTCAACATCTTTGATCCTAACGTAGGGGATCAAGTCCGCACCTGCGGTGTTATTTACAAGATCGGTTGACTTGACAGCTCTACCGACAATAATATCGCAGCATTCTTTGAGGAGTTGCACTTCTACTTTTGACCGAAGCGCATCTAATACCCCGGAGAGGCCCCCCTTATTACGCCGACGGGGAGAAAAATCCCATTCAACTTCAGCGAGAGTTGCAACATCCACATCCCAGCTATTCTCAACAGGCTGAATTGCACGCAGGCCCTCAGCAAGTTTCAGTGACATTGCATCAGATATAGTTGCAGGCTGCTTCCCCTTACCTTTGTCGAAATAGGTGTCAGTATCAAACATCCGGACCCGTTCTGTTTGACCACCACGGGTTAGAACAAGGATGCTTGGTTTGACACTTGTATAAGGCATGAAGACCGCCGCAGGCAGAGCTATAACGGCCTCAACCGTATGTTGCTCTAAAAGCATTTTGCGCAGCCGTTGTTCTGCGCCGCTCCTGAAAAGAAAACCTTCCGGGACTATAATTACAGCTCGACCCTGTGGTCGTAACTGTGCAAGTGCATGTTGGATAAACAGTCCTGTAGTGTCTGAAGTCCGCACAGGAAAGTGATCCAAACCCGACTGCTTTTGCCGCCCTCCCCACGGAGGATTAAGAAAGACCAGATCAAAACCATCCCGTTGCGGATTGCTTAATGGCAGACGTTCAAGGCTATTACCTAACTCAAGCTGCGGATCATCGATCCCGGCGAGTGCAAGACGTGTTAGACCGATTAAGTATGCATTTAAGTTTATTTCAACACCCGCTATTTTGATCAACGAATCCCCATTGCGGTCAAATCCATTTCTTTTTTCTTTTACGTAGTCGTATGATGCCGTAAGGAAGCCGGCAAATCCAAAGCAAGGGTCATATATCCTCTCACCTGCAGCCGGGGCAGCGATTTCAATAAGCAGTCGCGTTATGGAAGCCGGTGTATAATGCATCCCGAACTCAGGTCTCTTTTCATTCAACTTAGTCAAGAGGGCATCAAAGACATCGAGCAAGTCGCGTCTATCATTCTGTGTTTCAAAAGGCCGGTCCGCAAGCCAGCGTATCATTACATCGAGTGAGCTTGGTGATAATTGACCCAGCAGCCTTACACCTGAGGATATACGGTGCAGGTGAGTCGCCAGTGGGTTATGACGGGAATTATTCAGCCCTTCTAATACCTGAGGAAGTTGCTCGGCAAAAAGCCCCTGTACTTCCTTTGATGGAAGCATATGCCATGTTCGCCAGTGCAAAGAAGCAGTCAAGATAGGTCTATAATCATCTCCTTCAAAAGCTGCAAAGGCTTCTTCCTCTGACTCCTGGAAATCTACCCACCGGAGATAGATAAGTGCGGCAAGAGCTACGCCTATGTCTTGGGTTGGAATCCCTTCATTACGAGCGAGGTCTATCAACTCCTGTGGTGCCGATTTTGTTGATGTGTACTCCATAAGATTTATAACTCTCCTGCGAAGGCTTTGCGGAGAATGGATTCACGAAGATGAGTAATTCCGTCCGCCCGGAATTGCCCAGAAAGTTCGTTTATGATAGGCTCTGTTTCATTCATCTTATCGACAAGGGATTGTTGCTCGTCGATAGGCAGCAGGGGTAAAGGCATACGCTGAATTTCCTGAGCATTAATGTTGACCATGCCTATTGCACGGCGTGCCGTACGATAAACGTAGTATCGACCAATCCTACTATTTATCATGGCATTTACATAGGTAGGAAGAGCCTTCGTTTTGTCTACACGAAGTCTAATAAGATAGGATGCGTAAACCCAATCCCCTGAAAGCCCCTCGATAACAGCTGACTTTCCAACAAGTTCCATGCTGTTAGTTCGGTTAATCAAAATATCGCCATCTAAAAGAGCATATTTTTGCTGCTCATTCTTGGATAGGTTAACGTACTTAAGGTCTGCTGTATCCAACCGACCATTCTGAATATTTCCCATCCGAAGCATTGGATATCCATTACCTGCACTATTGGCCTTTTGAGAACTACCGTATTTGCAGTCAATAACCACATCACCTAAAACAGATTCACTGACTTTAGAATGATCTAATGATTCTACGTAATCTGCAAACACCGCTGAGGGAAGATACTGCGAGTCCTTTATTACTGCCTTCCGAAGTGCCTCTATCTCCTCCACCCGCTCCATGCACTCCTTAATGCGTGCAACAATACGATACTGCTCGGTCAAAGTCGGACACGGAATAAGTATTCTTTTCAAATCTCCCTGGTTTAGTTTCTTCAGAGTAGCGCCTTTAATAAGATGGTGGATATCCTGATAGCCTATTGCGTAGTTCAACCAATCGATGTCCACAAATTCTAATGGACGCAGGACATGTGCATGGTTATTAACCCACGACTTACCAGAAATCCGATATGAAATTGGGCGAAAGGGGTCATCAAAAAAGCCGCCATCCTCTGCAACTAACACAAGCTCTTCCTCGAAAATCCATTCATCAATTGTCCCCGCTTGGCCATTGGCTCCGTAGTAAGGAATATTTCCTTGACGGTTACGGCGAGCATCCGAGTTTATCGGTTTTCGCATACTGTCTAGGATTTCGACACACTCTCCGAGAGGTCGTAATTTAAATTTTGTTATATCATCAGACATTCGCAACATAATTACTTTTCCAAAATTCCTTCCAGCTCACCAAGAAGCTCCAGAATCCGCTCTTCCTTGATTTTTATTGATTGCACAAGCTCCAGAGCTGGCCGATGTTCATAGTCGTCCTTGCGATTAGGGTTCTTGGCTGAAAGATCATATCCACGCTCAATAATCTGCTCCACAGGTACGATCCAGGAATTCTCTCCTTCAACACGCTTCTCCCACTTGGAGAGGAAATCCGGAATCTGATTACCATCAATTGGCTTACGGGTCTGCTTTAGCTCGAAACCGTCGTTGGTAAGTTCATAGAACCATACACTCTTGGTCCCGGAGCCGTCCTTTGGCCGGTCGAAGAAGATTACATTGGTTTTTACGCCTGTATAGGGCAAGAAGCAACCAGCTGGCAGTGAAAGTATCGTATGAACTTTGAACTGCTCAAGCAACTCCTTACGGACTTTCTGATCAGGCCCACCACGGAATAGCACGCCTTCCGGGATGACCACGCCCGCTCTGCCGCCCTTTGCCAGGTTGGCCATGATGTGTTGTACGAAAAGGCACTCCGTCGCAGCGGATTTAACGCGAAAATTAGTCTGCATAGTCTGATCCATCTTTCCGCCATAAGGAGGATTAGAAAGAATTACGCTGTATTTATTCTTCTCGCCGACATTCTGACTGTGGATCTCCAGTGTGTTGGTCAGCTCCAGATTAGCCCCCTCGATCCCATGAAGTATCATGTTCATGGTGCCAAGCAGGTAGGTCAGCGGTTTAATCTCCATACCGTAGAAGGTGTTCTTCTGAAGATTATCAAGGTCTTTACCGCTGAGCGAGCCATTCTTGCGGATGAAGTCTGCGGCCTCACCGAGAAAGCCGGCGGTCCCAAAACAGGGATCATATACCCGGTCACCTGATTTGGGCCGAACAACCGCAACCATGGCCCGAATAATATGCCGCTGGGTGTAGAACTCCCCTGCGTATCCCGCCGAATCAGCTGCAACACGCTTCAGCAGGTCCTCATAAATCTCTGAAAGCACATGCACATCTGTGTCATCAGAGAAATGTAACTTATCGACCTGCTGCACAACCTTTGCGAAAGAAACGCCCCTCCGGCAATAGTTGCGCACGTTCTCGAAAATCCTCCGAAACCGTTGGGCTAACAAATCATCACCCAATCCTTTCTTCGGATCAGGGCTGGTAAGTTTTGTCCAGAGCTTGCCAATGACAAACTCCAGCATTTCGTCAGGATGATCCGTATCCTTGGCCCAGGACGACCATGAGTAATTGCCTGATAACCGGCGCTCATATGGTTTATCGTCAAAAGATGCTTCTTCCTCGCGACGCGCTTCAGCTTCATCAAAGGCCTTGAGGAAGAACAGCCAGGCAAGCTGCTCAACATAGTTGCGGGCGTCCACACCTTCAGCATTAAGCTGATCGCATGCGTTCTTTACTATTTGCTGGACTTCCTGACGACGATGGTCTATCTTTTTGCTCATTATAATGAACCTTCCTTGTTTATGCCTTCATAGGGACATAAAGATGCTTCTTCACTACCTCTAAGTCTGTTTTTAAAAGTTGAGCTCCGCCATAGCGGCGCGTTAAAGACTGAAAACTACCAAACTGATCAACAAACTGGGGCGCGCCGTAGGTGCGGGCCTGCTCCAGATCGTCAATGCCAAAAAGGGCGTAGTGGTCCAGTGCAGTTTCCCAGAATTCAAGCTTGTACTGACCAACTGATTTGAATGCCTCCGGAGCTTCAGCAGCCATACGAATGGAAACGGGCTTCGGTTTAGGAAAGGGGATGACCTCTGCTTTTTTGGGCACCACGATTCCCACCTGAGAATACAGCCATGATTCTTCCATTTGCCAGAACCTGTCTACCCTCTGATGGCGGGTAGGAACACGGACCAGATCAAATCCAATCTTGGCAAGAATATCGACATCATCAGTTTGCGGCAATTCCAGATAATGACGGAAAGCCGATGGATATATATCATGATCACGTAACTCTTCACGGAGTTCATGGCGACTCTTCTTATCAATCCAGATAGAGAGCAGATCGTCAATACTCTTGGCAGAGACGTCCAGTATAAACTCGCGTGACTGCTCCGTGTATTCTTCAAAGGGAATTTTACGACCATCTGCAAGACAGATGTATCGGTTCGTAGCTGAAATTATAACTGAGATCCCTTCGCCCACCGGCTTAGGGGCTGTGTCTTCACCCTTCTTTTTGGGTTTGGACTTTGACAGCGCTCCCTTCTGCTGATTGGCAGGATGCCCGTCAAACTCTGCATCTTCGAGTTGACTCGCTCCTGAATAGTCAAAGATGGTGAAATAGCGTTTATTGATGTCTTCGCAAATCCGGGTGCCGCGCCCCTTCATCTGTTTGTATAGAATTGCGCTACGCAACGGCCTCGCAAAGACAATGTTCTTGACATCAGGCGCATCATAGCCGGTAGTCAGCAAATCCACAGTGACTGCAACACGTGGATTACCTGGGCCTACAATCGCAAAATTGCGCTCAAGCTGGTGGCTGTTTCGTTCAGACCGAGTGATACGGGCTGCATAGTAATTGTCGCCGGAGAGACGGCGCAACTCTGCGGCCATGAAGGCCGCGTGTGTGTCATCTACGCAGAATACAATGGTCTTTTCGTTGCGCAGCCCATACTTTCCGGAAATTTCCCAAAGGTCTTCAGCAATTGCCTTTGTCCTGTCAGGCATGCGAATATCGCGTTCAAAGTTAGCAGTCGTATAGTGCTTGCCGTCAGGACCGGTGTAGCCGTTCTCATCAACATTAGTAATACGCTCTTCCAGCAAATAGGGAACAAGATAGCCATCCTCAATGGCCTGTTTCAAACTGTAGATATAAATGGGTTCTCCAAAATAATCATAGGTGTCACGGCGTTTTTCTTCATCGGTCAGCGGCCGTCCGGCTTCCTCCAGTTCTCGTGGTGTGGCCGTTAGTCCAAGTTGCAGCGCTGCGCTGAAATGCTCCAGTACCCCAAACCAGTCGCCAAAGCCGGAACGATGACACTCATCGATTACAACAAGATCGAAGAAATCCTGATCGTAGTATTCATAGAGCTTCTTGCCGTTTAACTCCTCGTCGAGATTCTGGTAATTTGCAAAGAACATCTTGCCGACAAGGTGCCGGTCCTGGGATATTGTCTCCTTATCAATAGTGACCCGTTCGTCAGCTGAAAAAGCGGCAAAAGCCCGATAGGCCTGATCTTTAAGGCTGTTGCGGTCAGTAAGGAACAGGATATGCTGCCGTTTCAGAGCATTACCGTTCAACATCTTCCATACGAGCTGGAACACGGTGAATGTCTTGCCTGTGCCTGTTGCCATCAACAAAAGGGCACGAGGATTGCCCTGAGCAAATTGCCAAAGTGTTTTGGCTATCGCCATTTCCTGGTATGGTCGGACCTTTTTTCGAGAAACTTGGTCCACATGAAAGCCTGCAACAAAGGAACTTGCCCACCGGTCCCAGTCAATGTTGACGCCCATTCGCCCAACTATATCCTCTGGTGTGGGTGGAGTCGTGAGTGTCTCATATTTCCCGGTATCATTATCAGTAAGAATCCAGTCACGACCGTTAGAAGCAAGCGAGAACCGAATCATTAAGCGATGCGCGTAGCGTGACGCCTGTTGCATACCATCGGCAGCCTCTTCAGCCTCAGCTTTAGCCTCCATGATAGCAAGGGGAATACCACGATAACGAAGAAGATAGTCCGCAATAATCGCCTGCGTCTCATCGTACATTGAAGTAAGTGTCTCGCCGGTGAGATTGACACGACCCGGTCCTATCCGCAGCTGTGCTTCTAAATCCCAGCCTGCGTTCTGCAGTAGCGGTTCAATTATTTTCTTGCAGGTCTCTTTTTCATTCATTGGTGATTGTTCTCCATGCTAATACATGATAAAGCAAGCATTATGCCATCACTCCTCAACCCCATATTTCTTCAGCCAGTTACTCACGGTCTGGTAGTTTGATAACCCTACTAATGTAGCAATCTTTGTCTTGTTCCCCCTGCTCTCTGCAACCGCTTTTTTCAAGTAATGTTGTGCCACATCTGAAAGAACCTCGGGCAGGCTGAACCCATTGCCCAGTGGGCGATTGAGGGTCTTCTCCTGGTCTTTCTGGAAACTGCTTACAGGGAACAGGGCCTCCCGCATGTCGTCAATTTCTATCGTCTCACCCGCGATCAGGATGGTAGCTCTTGAAAGCGTATTGTAGAGTTCCCGGACATTGCCGGGCCATGGGTGCCGGTGCATAAGATTTCTTGCGCCTGCAGAAAGTTTCTTATGGTTCCAGCCGGGTCTGCCCTCGAACTTCTTGTTGATGCTCTCAAGGATGTGATCAATCACCGGGTTAAGATCGCCATGGCGATCTCTAATTGCCGGCAGATGGAGCACGCCGACGGCTATACGATGGAACAGGTCCTCTCTGAATCTCCCCGCTGCTACATCTTCGATTAGATTGCGGTTGGTTGCTGCGATGATCCTTACATTAACAGATTCCGCCTTGCCGGCCCCGATCTTAGTGATCATGCCTTCCTGAATGGCGCGCAGAAGCTTAACCTGTGCAGGAAGCGGCAGCTCCCCGATTTCGTCAAGGAAAAGGGTGCCTCCGTCAGCGCTTGCGAAAAATCCCGCCCTGTCTGCTATAGCCCCTGTGAATGATCCCTTCTTATGCCCAAAGAACTCTGACTCCACAAGCTCGGGCGGGATTGAGCCGCAGTTGACTGCTATAAAGGGCTTATCTTTTCTTGAGCTTGTCGTATGAACAGCACGAGCAAAAAGCTCCTTGCCGGTGCCGGATTCTCCATGTATAAGGACGGGCACATCATGAACTGCAAGCCTGCGCGCCTGTGCAATAACCCTCTTCATTTCCTTACAACGATGAATGATTGCCCCGAACTCAGGAGACTCAGGAGGCAGGCCCTGGGTGAGTTTCAGGATTTCATCATCAGCAGGCTTCAGAATATCCGGCACATAATCAGCGGATATCTCAAACGGAAAGGATACGGTTTTGAGTCCTTCCTCAGGCGATGACTGAATAAGTTCGGCGGGATGAGAAGTCTTTGCCAGAATAATCCAAACTGCAGCCATCGCCGGCGTGCCGGGGCTCAGGTGATAGGTTGGCCGCAGTTCCTTTGAACCGAGTTTCTTCTTTACGTCATCTATAGTATTTGTCGCTGCCTTGTAAATCTCTTTGAAATCAGTAGGGCTCGTCAAATCCACATGGTATTTAAGTATGGCGGCAGATGTCTTCGTCTTGAGCCAATCGATGAAACGTTTTTCTTCTTCCTTCTTATAATTTGATATTAGGACAACAGGGGAAAATGTGCGTTTGCTGACCGCCTGACCGATTGGTCCAAGCCCATCCCCCAGCTACCCCCGTGAGGCTCTCAAGTCGGTTTTTCCCATCCAGGCAAACAAGACTTTATTAACCACAGTGAATATTATACAAATAATCTTATTATTTACAAGAAAATTGACAGAAAGGAATACAGATGCAAATTACCGACTCTTGCGCAAAAAAAAGCCCCCTTTATTCAAGGGGGACGGTAAATTGCCTTGTTCCGTTTCCGCAAGCCGGACCTATCTTCTTTTTACGGTTTTCTTCTTCTCCGGCTTCTTTTCCTTTATCTGTTTAATCTCCTCCGCAACCGCAGAGGTCCTGTTCTTTGCGGCCGCCGCCTTTGCGAGGGCAGCGGTAAAGTCTTCCGCTGAAATAAGTTTCTGCACGTCCTGCAACGCTTCTTCAAGGGTCTTAATTTCGGATTCTATTTTTTCGATCGCAGGCCGGTTTTGAGGGGCCTTTTTCAGGAGCCCTTTTACCTCGTTCAGCGCGACCCACGAAGCTTCGCCGGCAGCTATAGCGTTCTTTTTCTCCTCTTCCTTTTTTGCGGCCAGACCGGACCTCAGGGCTTCGGCATCCGTCGATACCTTCGCAAGCATCTCCTTTGCCTTTTTGTAATCTTTCAGAAATTTGGCGTCCTGGGTTTTGATCTCTGCCAGGGCAAGCGCAAGCTCTTCGTTAACCTTTTTCGCGTCAACAGAAAGATATTTTTCAGCGCCCTCCGCAACAGCGGAATCCACAGCAGCCTTTGCAGCATTTATTTCCTGTACCGGCTGTTTGGAACAGCCGGCCGTCAGAGCGGCAAAGACCATCGCCAAAAGCAGATAACCGATTATTTTCTTCATCAGATAAACCTCCTCCATGTAAAAAACAGACGTTCGGCTCGATTAAAAAACTAAAACCTCCTCAGGGCTTTTTGCAACCGGCTCCTGAGGAGGTTTCTTGTAAAAAATTAAAGGGAACTGATTAGTATCCGGATGCCGGCTTCTTGGCTGCAGGGGCTGCTGCAGGAGCTGCCTCCTTCTTCGCAGGGGCTGCTGCAGGAGCTGCCTTCTTCTCCTCAACCTTCGGCGCTGCCTCCTTCTTTGCAGGAGCTGCCTTAATCTCTATGCTCTTGGCGGTATTCTTTCCGTCTGCTTCTGTGAATTTCACAGTGACCTTATCGCCCATCTTTATGTCCGCGAGGGTCTTCTTGTCCTTGCCTGCCATGATCTTTGTCTTGTCGTCAACCATAGCTGTGACATCTTTCTTGCCCTTCACCGTGACAGACATAGCCTTGGCATCGACCGCCGCAACCTCGCCTGTTACCTGCATGGTCTTGGCAGCGGCCTCCTTCTTTTCAGCAGGAGCTGCCTCCTTCTTCGCATCAGCTGCGAAGGTAACGGATGCAACAGCAAAAACAAAGAGTAAGGAAAGTACGATTGCTATCGTCTTCTTCATCAAAATCACCTCCTTTCATATTTTTGTTGATTGCTATGATACTTGATTTACAAGATTTATGCCACCATAAAATTGCGATAAATACATAATAAAAATAAAGAGTTATTTCTCTTTTGAGAAAGTCCGTCCCTTTTTAGGAAGGAATGCGACGGCTATGTCTGCAGCAGACCCAGTTCCCTGCAATAACGGCTGAACAGTTCAAAGCCCTTCCTGTGTTCCTCCCCGAAATCATAAGATATGCCGCGCCAGTACGACACCAGCTTTTCCGCGGACATCCCCCTGTTCATGGGCGATTCCCGGGCTATGGCCTCAAGGTTGGACAGCGCATATTTCTTTGATCCTTCGAGGTCGGACACGAACCTGTCCACCAGCCGTTTCTTCCTGTCGCAGCAATCCTTTCTCATGATCCATAGGGCGAACGTAAAGGGCAGACCGGTATGTTCATGCCAGATCCCACCGAGATCATACCTGTAAAGACCGGGCCATTTGTCCGATTGTATAAGGGCATCGTCTCCTATCAGCAAATAGGCCGCAGCGCCTGCCATCACGCTTTCGATAGACTCGGACGACGATTTGAGAATGCATTCAGCTCCATAAAATTTTTTCAGGACAATATGCAGCAGGGCAACCGACGTCTCGGACTGTGAAGAAGTGAAAACAGTCCGGCCTGCCAGCTCCGGAAGGGGTAGTCTGCTGAACAGGATAATACTGCCTACCGGCCCCTTCGAGCTGATGGAATGGTTTTCAATCAGGACGTATTTGTCCGGGTCTCTGAGATATTCGATTGAAGAGGACGGGCTTATGTCTATCGCTCCCAACCGGATTTTATGATTCAGTTCGGCAGGCACTCCCTGGACAAACTCATAATCAGAGCAGTCCGACCCCTTCCGCAGCGCAAAAAAAATCGGGAACAGATTCGTGAAATGGATTTCGCCTATCCTGAGCTTCATCATCCCTTTACCACACCAAGCGGCCTCAGACGGGCAACCTTTTTTGATATGCCGGCAGTATGCACCACATTTACGACGTCGGATATGTCCTTGTAGGCGTCGCTCATCTCTTCGGCCAACGTGCCCCTGCCCGCAGACCTCACCAGTATGCCCCTGTCCTCAAGCTCGCGCCGGATCGCGCGGCCTTTTGCCTTCTTTAATGCCTGATGCCTGGACATTACCCTGCCGGCGCCGTGGCATGTGGAACCGAAGGTCTCCTGCATCGCCTTTGTTGTGCCGAGCAGCACAAAAGACGCCCTGCCCATGTCCCCTGGTATCAACACAGGCTGTCCGAAATGTCTGTAGGCCCCGGGCAATTCAGGATGGCCCGGAGGAAAGGCCCTTGTAGCGCCCTTTCTGTGTACGATAAGCTTCGTCTTTTTCCCGGCGACAGTATGTTCTTCTATCTTTGCGATGTTGTGGGCGACATCATATACGAGCCCCATTCCCAGGTCGCGCGGGGCAGCGTTAAGCACCTTCATGAACGACTCCCTGACCCAGTGGGTAATGCATTGCCGGTTTGCCCAGGCATAGTTCGCCGCGGCCCGCATCGCGCCGAGATAGTCCTGCGCCTCCGGGCTGCTGAAAGGCGCGCACGCCAGTTCCCTGTCGTAAAGTTCTATGCGATATTTCCCGGCAGCGCGTTCCATAACTTCGAGGAAGTCCGTGCATACCTGGTGTCCGAACCCCCTTGAGCCGGTGTGTATCATCACGGTAATCTGGCCTTCGAACAAGCCGAACACATTGGCCGCCGCCTCGTCGTAAATTTCATCCACATATTGTATTTCCAAAAAATGGTTGCCGCTGCCCAGTGTGCCCTGCTGCGCCCTTCCCCTTTCATATGCCTTTTCAGTCACAAGCGAGATATCGGCCCCTTCCATGCAGCCCCCTGATTCCGTATGCTCAAGATCCGCCTGTCCGCCGAAACCCTCTTCAACCGCCCATTTCGCGCCCTTTATCAGGACCTTCTTTTCATCTGCCGGGCCGAGACGTATCTTGCCTTTAGACCCGACTCCGGACGGGACTTCACTGTACAGGACATCCGTGAGTTCGCCCATCCTGTGGAGCAGCTCTTTCTTTTGCAGGTTGCTCCTGAGGAGCCTCACGCCGCAATTTATATCGTATCCTACGCCGCCGGGGGATATAATCCCTTCTTTCAGATCAAAAGCCGCCACGCCGCCGATAGGGAATCCGTAGCCCGTATGGATATCGGGCATGGCTATGGAAGCCCCGACTATACCCGGCAGTGTCGCCACATTGGCAACCTGCTCTATAGCTCCGGCTTCCAGGTCCTTCTCCAGGGAGCGGTCCAGATAGATGATCCCGTGCACTCTCATGCCCTTCTTATAGTCAACAGACAGTTCCAGCCTCGTATCGTCGATGCGTCTGAGCTTTTCAAGCGTCATTTATTGCTCCCTTGTTTGAGAAGAGACATCATCTTGCAGTTGAAAGAATCCAGACAAAACCATACCCAAACAAGAAAGAGATAAATGTGATGGGAAACGGCCATAGTCGAGGCTCCGCAGCAGGTTTGCATCAGATTAAACCTTTTCTCATCACTGAAATGGAGATCAGATCCACGTTTACGTATATCAGAATAATAATATGCCGATTCATTATTTGTGGAATGTCCTGGGCCGTTTTTCAGCGCGTTTATCTCTATGCCTTTACGACAACAAAAATTATATATCAAAAATTATCTCCGCAACCCATAAATCTCCAACTTTTTCAATCTTAAGTTTATGATACGTTGCCGCCTTTATCAACAGGCCCGCAGCATGCCTCTCAGGCTCAAAGGCCTCTCCGGTCAGCGAAGCTTTTATCTTCGGCGCGCTTACTTCTCCCGGCCTTTCAGGCCTTATCGCAAAATCCGTTATAACGATCTCTTTGGCAAGAAAACCGTATGCGTCGAAACGGAAAATCAGCTCATTCAGCCAGGAAACAAGAAGTCCTTCAACAGTAACGTTTTCGCACGAGACATCCAGAGTGTCTGAACCGGTGATTTCGTCCGGATCTGTTATAAGGCTGTACATGCCCAGCGCCGAGTTCACGAACAGCTCTTTTAAGTCCGGGCCAAAGGCCCTGATCCCGGCATCACCGGATATATCCAGCGGCTCAAACCGTTTTGTCGTCATCAGATTATACGGAGACCACCCTGTTGCGGCCCTCCTGCTTTGCCTTGTAGAGTGCGCTGTCGGCCCGCTGCAAGACGGTCTCATAGCTTTTATCTGAAGGATTGACAAGTGTTGCGCCTATACTCACTGTCACCTTGATCTCATTTACGCCGTCGGTTATTTTTTCGGCCCTGATGATTTCAGCGGTCCTCTCCGCCAGCTTTGTCAGCTCCGGAGAAGCTATGCCCGGCGCCACAATGATAAACTCCTCTCCGCCGTATCTGCCGGCAAGGTCGTAAATCCTCATGTGCTTCATCATCCTTTCCGCGACAGTCTTCAAAACCAGGTCGCCGAACACATGGCCGAAGGCGTCGTTGACCGCCTTAAAATGGTCGATATCCATCATTATTATTCCGAAAACAGAGGACGTCCTTTCGAACCTTTCGAACTCTTCCGCCAGTTTCTCCATTATATAGCGCCTGTTTTTCATGCCGGTCAGGGCGTCCGTGATCGAGGCCTCTTTAAGCTGCTCCTGCGCCGCATCGAGTTTTTTCACCATCACGGAGGCCATAACGTATACTGCGGCGAAAACAATGCCCAGCGTCAGAAAGGACAATGCGATCATAATCAGCATGTTCATTTTCAACTGGCCGTCCGTTTCATGAAAAGGCACCCTGATGCTTATGCCGCCGCGTATATCCCCCACTTTATATCCCTGCGATTCATGGCACTTCAGGCATGACTCCCCGACCTTCAGAGGCCGCATCAGTCTCAGGTATGAGGAGCCGTCGGAACGCTGTATCTCCCAGGTCTCTTTTATCCCGCGAGCAAACTGTTTGAGCGAGCGCTCTTCAAAGCCGTCCGGACTGTTGCCCGGATTCAGAGGTTTGAGGCTCGTCAGGTGAAAGCTTGCGCCTAGATCTTTATCCATGAGTTCGGATATCTCTCGCATCATAATGGCGGGATTGCGCAGAGTAAAGACCCTGCCGTCGGCGGTCCTGATTTCGGGCTCGACTCCGAGCGCAGGCAGCCAGGGGTTTGTCTCAACTCCCGGCTTCTTTTCCACATAAACGCCGTCGTGACGGGAATTCCATTCCCTGGTTTTTATTATCAGATCAAAGTATGAAGCAGCCTCATCCCTGACGCTCTGTACCAGAAGGGCATTGCTTCTGTAATAGACGCCCGCATATATAACGGTTATGACTATTGTGAGCACCAGGCTTAAATTGATCAGAAAAATCCCGACAGGAGAGAAGACAGCAGAAAGTCTTGACAACAGCCTGACGCTTTTCATTTTAGTTCAATTTCCTGAGCCGGGTCCGGCTGCTGTTTAGAAAGCGCCGGCATGGTTTTCCCCTGAGTTCTTAACTTTCAAAAAATCATAATAACTTAATTTAATGTTGTGCAATGTTCACCCACATTCACCTACGGAGTGATTACGAGGTTCGAAACCGTTACCGCTCCCCGTTGGACATTCAGCAACTGTATGCTGCTTGCCCCGGCGACTGCGGAATAGGACGGATCATAGCCGCCAAGGAACGTTACACCGATCGGCCGGTCGGCATTCAGCGCTTCGGCAAAAGTCAGGTTGACCGCCTTAATGGTGTCGCCGTCGTCAGCCGCCTGATACGCCGCTCCGATGTCCGGGTAACACACACCGGGAAGCCTGGTATTGACCGCATAACAGGGAACAACCGTAACCTGAACCGTATCGGTTGAGGCTGCCCCGCCGTTGTCGGTAACAATCAGGGTAAGAGTATGGACGCCCGCTGCAAAGGACACTGAAGGAGCTATTCCCGTAGCAATCTGGGTTTCTCCTTCCATCCAGATATATGAACTTATGACGCCGTCAGGGTCGCTGCTTGACGTGCCGTTAAGGGTTACAGTCTCCGCGCCGTTGTTGTCGCTGTCGTTGACAATCTGATCTGCGCCGGCATTTGCCGTGGGCGATTGATTCGCGGAGACCGTTATCACTGCCGTATCTGTTGCGGTCGCCCCCATGTTGTCGGTCACTGTCAGTGTAACGTTGTGGACTCCCACTGAAAAGGAGACTGCGGGAGTCACGCCTGTCGCTATCTGGGCAGCCCCTTCAGTCCAGACATATGAACTTATAGTGCCGTCGACGTCGTTGCTCGACGAGCCGTCAAGGGTTACGGTTTCCGCGCCGCTGCCGTCGCTGTCGCTTACTGTCCGGTCTGCGCCGGCATTTGCCGACGGCGTCTGGTTCGTGGAGTACAAGGTAATCGACTCGATAACCGAACCGTCTGAACGGCGGGCTGTGAAGAGCATGGTATTGCCGTCAATATCCAGTTCTGTGTGATGGTATGACTGGTCAATCGTCACGATGTTCGGCTGCCCGGCGGCCGGGGCATAGAGCGGCGCGCCTCCGCCGCCGAGGGTCAGGTGCTGGATGTTTTCGACTACACCACGCGCATAGTAATGATTATGGCCGCCGACGACCATTTGCACGCCGTACTGTTTAAACAGGGGTTGCAGCACTGTCTGAACGGTAGTGTTATTGCCGTGGCTTCCCCCGGAGGTCCACCCGGGTTCGTGAAGCACCACTATCTTCCATGGCTTTGAGGTGGCGGCCAGGTCATTGGTGAGCCATGTGAGCTGGGCCGAGCCTGCGGTATAGGAGGTGTACTGGTCCACCACAGCCACATGCGCCGGACCGTAGTCAAAAGACCAGTAGAAGCCGCCTGTATACGGCTCAGGGAAATATTTCGAGTAGACTGTTCCAGTGCCTTCATGGTTGCCGCGCGCGCCTACAATCGGCACTTCGGCCTGAAAGGCGTGGAGCTGCGTATTTGTGTTGACGAACCATTCGCTGGTCCAGTAAGTTTCGCCGTTGCTCGCAACCCAGTCGCCGGCATTGAGGCAGATGGTCTGGAAAGCGGGATCTGCGGCATAAGCTGCCCGCATCCGGCCCGCCACAGTCCCCTGCGCAGTCGGGTCGCTGCGGGTGTCGCCGTAAGCCAGGAGTTTCACTGCCACGGCATCGGACGCAGGCGCGGTCCGAAACGATCCGGAGCCATAGCCTGATGAGACCTGGTAATAGTACACAGCGCCGGGCTGCAACCCGGTAATCACATACTTGTGCTGATAATCGGTTCCATAAGTGCCTACAGACGCCTGTCCCATGCTGTAGTTTGTGTCGGTGCCCCAGCTGAGTGTGTTGGTTTCGACCGCGCTTGTCTGCCAGAGAACAGTCATCGCGGTATTCGACCCCTCGAAGAGCAGGTATGGCCCCTTCCTCACGGCCGCATACGAAAGAGCGCTGAAGAAAAGGATAAGAAATACTATTGCGATCCGGTTTATGGTCTTATTCATTTTCACGCTCCGCCTCACCGGACGCTTCAGACTGTTCTGTTGCGTTTATCCTTTCGGGCTCAGCGTCCTGTTTTCGCGGTGTGTTTGGATTAGGCCTGATCGCTACAGGCGTCCGGTATACCCGCCCTGTCCGGCCAATAACTGCGGCTGTGACGGAATGGATGACCGCAGGCTGCTCGCCCCGCTTTTGGAAAAATACGCAGACCTCGAAGTTCGGGCTCTGACCGTTATTAATGACCCTGAATTGCAGCCTGCCGGGAACCACATCGAGACGCGGTCCGGTTTGCAGCATGCCGCCCATTATCGTTGCCTCGGGCTCTGCAAGAAAGGCGGCATCATAATCGACTATTACATCGAGCGAGGCCGCATCTTCCCAACCGGCCCCGGCGATAAGGAATTTTGCCTCTTCAATTGGGGTGAAACTCAGCGACATCTCCGCACCGGCAACAGCAGGCGCGGCCATGATACCCGCGGCCAGGAGCAGGATTATAATGAAAAGTCGCGTTGTGTTTGAAAAGTATATCTGCATATTATCCTCTTATCTGATAAACCTGATCGCAAGCGGGTATCTGAAGTTTTCGCCGCTCTTCGCCTTGATGCCTGCGATGATAACGATAACAATATCGAAAATACAGAGAGCGGCCAGCAAAAATATCCCGACAAGCGCCAGTATCAGGACCGCTGAAATCAGGGAATATATCATAAACGAGATCTGAAAATTAAGGGCCTCTTTTCCATGGGCATCGACAAAATCCGAGGCTTCCCTTTTAACGAGCCAGAGGACAAGCGGCACTATGATGTTGCCGAACGGCGCCACAAAACCTGAAAGCGCCCCGAGGTGGCAAAACATCGCATGCGTCCGCTCCCCTTCAGTATCCATTGGCGCAGCCGGACTTGAAGGAGCCGGGCTTGCAGGAACCGGGTTTGCAGTCTGGGGTCGGGCTCCTGCCTGTTCGGTAGAGCCGGAGTGCGCGCCTGACCGCTTTACATACACGACTATTGCGGCGATCGGCGCAAGGACCCAGCCGATAAGGCCGAACGCAGCGCTTATGGCAATGCCGGAGAGGACTGTTGATGCCGCAGACCTGCGCACATAAAAAACCCTTTCAGGAAAGCTGCCCGCGACCTCGATAGTATAATTTCCAGGGCGGTCAAACAAAACAGTCCCGATCGACTTCCTCCTGGTATTACCGATGGTTTCATTGGCCCCTGAAGACGGAGACAACTGCAACGCGCTTCCGGATTGAGCATCGCGCACTGTTATCTGCATCCCTCCGGGCAGCTCCTCGCTGCTCCGGTAACTCCTGCCGTTGAAAAAAGTGACCTGCTCGTCCCAGATTACATACTCGCCCGGCTGCCGGACTGTAAAGGTCAATGACCCGGGAGCTGAAAACTGCGCGCCTTCAGGGAAGGCTTTTATCGCCTTATATGCTGTTACGATTACGCCGGTTGTGCAGAGGAGAAAAACAACGAGCGCAAGCATATACCAGAGGCGGGAAACAGGCTGTTTGTCCGACTTCGCTAATGGAGCCATAATTTAATGTTACAGGGTAAAGCCTGCTGTTGACAACCCCGGAGACGGATGAGACGCCGGGTTTAAAATAAGCCGCAAAGCTAGTCGATCCAACAAGCGGTTTCTTTAACGTTGTCGTAATAGCATCTCACAACGCACCGGGTGCAACAACGACCCATAGTGGCTGATGTCTCTTTTGGCTGTCAGCCCTTCTTAATAATTTCAAAATATATCCAAAAGCCGCCCATTATCAGGGTCGGCAGTGCATTGACGGCAGCAAGAAGCAGCCCTTTTGTCGGAGTCAAGCCTCTTTTCATGGAAACAAAAGATACTATCACCCCAACAATCGAGAATCCAAAGAGAAAGATTGTCATAAATATCAGGCTTACTGCGGCAATCCGATTTTGAACCATACCAAAGAGTGCGAGGAACGCATTAATTGAAAATAACGAGAGCAGAGTGGCGCAAGTGTATCTCCGCGTCAGAACAGCAAAGAGTGGTTTGCCTATTGTCGCCATGAAGAATATACAAATTGACAACAGGAGAGCGGCACAAATGTAGGCTACGACATTTTCAGTATTTGAGAGCCCACCATAAAATTCTCTATTAACATCTTTCCAAAGGGGGTAGTCAATTAGCTCCTCCTACCCTTTTTGCTCCAGTCGTAACCGAAAGTCACGTCGGCTGCAGTTACGGGACCAGTTATCATTGATTGTTCCATCAACCTG
>Ga0334722_10002954_pt1 | contig 18688 bp, 21 predicted proteins | sample C3_bottom_MG_FD_207210 | JGI IMG/M metagenome (GOLD analysis project Ga0334722, IMG submission 207210) | Sediment microbial communities from Yellowstone Lake, YNP, Wyoming, USA - C3_bottom | ecosystem: Environmental > Aquatic > Freshwater > Lake > Sediment | place: USA: Wyoming | collected...
CAGGACCGGGGCGGACACGCCATTGCCAGGCTTGTAGACTTCGCCTGGCACGTCGGTTTCCACCGATGGCAAGGCGGTTAGCAGCAACACGAGCGCCTGCTCGGTGCCTTTCACTCTGGATGTTCCCACAACCACCGTCTCGCCCAATCGAATCCGAAACTCCGTCTTCAGCACGCTCCCGATGGCTTGGCCATCCTTCACATCGACTTTGACGTACAGGTCCTGCTGGGTCGGCGGGTTTGCCGGCCCCACGTCGAGCGTACCTGAGTACTCGCGCCCACCCGGTCCCTGCATACGAACAGTCTGCGTGCGTGAACCTCGCACCATGACGCGGTCCAACACCTGATAACTCTTGAATGGCAGAAACTCACTGGCGTCTTTCAGCGCGTTCACTTCTGAGGCCGACAGCCCCTCCACCGCCGTTCCAGGTTTCGTGTGCGCGAGCAACAAGACCAAGTAGAAGCCTCTCGCTTCACCCGGCGTCTGCGCGGCGCTCTGGGGATCGACCGGGTAATCCTGAACCAGGCCCGCCACGGCCGTTCCCGCGCCCAGGCCCACGAGCATCAGCGAACCGGTGAGACGTCGGATAGTCGACAATCGCATGATGGAAGGCCTCCTCATGATTGCTAGAACTGAACAGCCGGATTGAGCACCCAGATGATGCGAGTCCCATTGCGGCCGGTCAGATGGATCTGCCGGACGGGCTGAGGGGCATCAGCAACCGGTCGAATCGACACGGACACGACGGGCGTGTCGCCTCGGGGCCACCAGCCTGTCCGCTGCGTGCCCATTGCGACGATTACCAGGACGACAACCGTGCAGACTCCAGCTGCGACGGGTATCCATCGCCAAGGCCGGCGAACCGGCGCGGGCTCTGCGGATAGCGCGCATCGACGCACTTCTTGCCACTCTTCCGGAGTGAGCGCGATGTCGTTCCGCGCGGGATCGCCGTGCCGAAGCGTCTCCCGCAGTTGCTCACGTGAAAGACGTCGAGAGTCGGACATCTCAGGTTCCTTCCGATCGACTGAGCACTCGGCATAGCTGACGGCGCGCTCTCGACAGGTGCCAGCGAACCGTGACGGGCGCGATGCCAAGTGTCAGAGCAATCTGCTTGACGGATTCTCCCTCGAGTTCGTGGAGCACAACGATTGCTCGACGGCGGACGCCAAGCTCGCCCAACGCCTGCTCGACAGCCATCCGCGCGACGTAGGCTGGCTCCGGACTGCCGGCAACAGCAACGGGCGGATGGGCGACCGCATGCCGCATGCGGACGACCGCGCGGCGGCGCCGATCCCTTGACAGGTTGACGAGGGTGCGAATCAACCATGCCAGTTCGCTGTCGTGGCCGGTTGGCAAAGACCCCGGCGCACGGGCTATCCGCACAAATGTCTCCTGCACGAGATCGCGGGCGTCATCATGGCTGCCGGACAGGCGGCGCGCCAGTCGAAAGAGCCGCTCATGGTGGGTGTCGAACACCCGAGTCAGGCGGTTGTCCACATCAAGCGTCCACGGGTGTGCGGCAGTGGCTTCGACAGCTGTCGGAGCGCCCATACTAAACAAGACGCGCCACCGTCGCAAAACGCTAGTGTGGGATGAGGGCTCGCCGACACTCCGGATGGGCGCCCCCGAGCGGGTCGTGGATCAGATTAAGAGCGGCTGCGGATCCAGTAGTCGCGGAACGACCGCAATCGCGGCAGCGACTCGCGATCCTTGACGCGATTGGTCGCCGCCTTGCTGGCGATGATGTCGTCGGGGTGGCAAACAGGAAATCCCTCGACCTCGATACGGCGATCCCATGCATCCGAGAATCGTTCGATTCCATCTGGCGCGAAAACGAGATCCAGGTCGAACGGTCCGTTCTTCAATTGGACGAAGTCTTTGCCTCTGAGCATCTCAGACGCTTGCAGCGCGGACAGGTCGAATCCTAGTTCTCTGATCGCAGCGACGAGCGCCTCGCCGTTTGCCGGGGTTCGCTCGACAAACAGGTCGGCGTCCTGCGTCGTGTCGGGGAACCCCAGCAGGATCGCGCCTGATTTTCCGATGAACAGGTACCGAACGCCATGACGGGCAAAGGCGTCGCGGATCTCTTCGGCTTGGCGGTACTCAAACGCGCCCATAGCCCAGCCAATCCGGCAGGTTGGCCTCGCACCACCGACGGTACTCATCCATCGTGTCAAACGCGCGGAACGACTCGTCGTCCAGTACCGGCCGGTAGGTCTTGATGAAGGCGTAGCGGACGCGAAGCGGGAGCGGCCGCTTGGCCGCAGCCTCGAACTCCTCAATCCACAGTTGTTCGTCCGATGGCCCGGTGTGGCCTCGCATGCGGACATTCTACCATCCGCCGGACCGGGTTCGCCCTGGTGCCCCCATCCGCTAGACAAGGGGCGTCATCGGCCGCCACGAAGCACGACAAGGGGCGTCATCGGGCGCCAAATGCCGCCAAACCCACGATGTCGTTACTTGTCGCTTGCTCGATTCCTCCCATCTGGCTGATCCTGCGAGCCGGCTACGACGGGAACAACTGCCTTGGCGGGAGTCGTCGTGGCCAAGAGTGGTTTCCTCGGGTCATCGAGCTTGGAGTGTCGTCTTAGCCGGTTTATCCGGCACGGCTTACGCGCCAGGGAGGACAGTCATGCGTCTCACCACACTCGCCATCGCCGCGCTGCTCAGTGCCGCCGTCGTCGTCCCCGGACACGCCCAGATCAAGGCGTCTACGGTCCCTATCTCACGGGATACCGTGACCCTGCGGCTTATCGTCGGCGACTCGCCGGCGACGGTAACGGTCCAGAATGGCGGCCTGGCCCGCGTGTCGGTCAAGGACGGCCCGGCGATGGGTCTGGTCCCCACGATCAAGGCCAAGACCGTGGAGCTGACAGTCCTGGAGATCACGACGGACCCCACTACGGGCAACGAGGGTCTGCGGCAGGTGACCAAGGTGACGTTGGCACGTGGACAGGCCGTTCGCCTCGACGACATTGCGTTGCCCTTTGAAGTCGAACTCCTGGATACGAAGGCGGCGGCCGGTCTGAGCGCCAGCCCGGTTGGGCCCTGCCGGACCTGCTGCGTCGTCTGCGGGCCGAACACGTTCTGCGGCTGTCTGGTGCTTGCCGAGTGCGGACAGTGCTGCTGCCCGAGCGCCTGTGATTGTCCGGGAGGGCCAAGCACCGCCGCGTGCGCGGCGGCCAGCCGCAGTCAGACGGCGGTAGTGGGAGGTCGTTGACCTGCCAGCAAGACCCCACCCGTCCTACCGCGCCGATTGAGCGTCTTCGGTCAACGCTTGCCAAGCGTGGCGAGGGCGATTCACTCCATGGAGGTGATTCCGGGAATCCGACCCACGGGCATCTGTCAACGACTTTGAGGTTGAATCGCCACGGGGCTGGTGAGCGACGCGCTTCTGGTTGGCGCGGGAAGTGACCGAGAAACAACAGACCTATACCCTAACGGAGCTTTGACATTCGCTGGTAATGATCATCCACGCGATGCGAGAGGACCAATGGGATGACTGGCAATAACAACGGACGAGCAACTCCAGAGCCACGAGCACAGCCTGACGCTTGCCCTCGCTACAGGGTCGGCCTAGCAAGCTCGGGTCGTGTCTTCGCCGAGGGGCTCTTCTGCGACTCCATTTGGTCAAGGACTTGTATCACGTTGCGTCTCTCTGGGAAGGACATTGATCTGATTCGCACGATTTTCGGTGGAAACGGAGAGAAAGAAGCTGCGGCGCAACTCGGCCTATCTCGGCGCGCGATCCACTGGCGTTTGGAACGACTGCATGCCAAGCTCAGCGTCCGGAGCAGGAGTGAACTGATATTACGACTCGTGGCCGTCTTGTTGGTTGAATGCACTGAGTCCTGTGGCGGGCCACCATCGAGGCCGCGCATGTAGCGAAGTTCAGCCGGTCGAGCTGCTGAATTCGTGCCGTCTCATTCGTCGGTACTGATGCGTCCCGCTCTTCGCTCGAATCCCGCATGCCCACTAAGACATTGACACCTTGTCACCCAAGAAACTCGCTCCTGAGGGGCGTGCCGCGCATCAGTTCACTGGCACGCGTAAGGGGCAATCTGGCCGGAGAACCACGCTGTCATCAATGAGATACATCAACGGCTGTTTAGCCAGCTTGTAGTTGATTCCGGCATCCGCAATACTTCGTCACGGGTCGAATCCAGTAGAGATCGCTGTCGCTACGGAGCGTCATCGTTTTTCGCGACGAACCAGAACGCTAGTCCCCGAACCGTCTTCACATCGTCGTTCTGAAGATTGGTGTGGTACGCCAGTTTAATTCTCGAATTGTTCTGTTTGGACGGTGCTGGGGTTCTGTCCCTGAGTGGGGGGCTGAAACCGTCGTTGTAGCTTCGGCAGACCGTTCTTGACAAGTTGAAATGGAGGAACCGTGTTGACCAAGATCTCATTGTGGCTGATCGCAGTGTGCGTGATTCTCGGTGTTCTGTCGGCCGTCCCGCCTGAATTGCAGGCGCAAGAGCCGGCAGGCACATGTTGCAGCATTGGGCTGACCTGCAGTAACGGCGCGCAGTACTGTTGCACGCCGGACAGCCTAAAGGCATTACCGTGTTCAGAAGCAGATCCCGGCTACTGCAAAGATGTCTGTAAGTGACCGAATCGCCACGGTCCAGGTAGATTCGGGCGGATAGAGTACGAATTCGTCCAGTTTGCACTGGTCATTGGCGTGTCGGTGAGCTTGTGGGAACGTCGAAGGAGGAACAATGTTAAGAAGATTCTCGTTGTGGATGGTTGTGTTTTGCGTGGTTGTTGGTGCGCTATCCGCCATCCAGCCCGCGCTGAAGGCACAGGAAGAGGCGAGTTTGTGCTGTAACTACTCAACCAATTGCGCAGACCAACTGATTTGCTGCAATCCGGAAAAGGTCGGTGCGTACAATTGCAGCGAAAACTTGAATATTGGCAAGGGCTACTGCCGGCCGAGCTGCTAACTGAAGCCAATGGTCTGGGTGGCTCCGGGTCGCCACTTACCTGAACGGTCCAATAGGCGATTCATCGGACCAGGGCGCCAGCTATACGCGGCTTCGGCCCCCCGACATTACGCATGAGAATGCCAAATCCTTGACGCGAAAAAGGTCCGCAATCCTCTGTGCCGCCGCAATTGCGCTGGGTGTGGCGGCCTGCGTAGCCGCCTTCTCGATCGCGGACGGCGTGCTGTTCCGGCCACTGCCATACGCTGATGCGGATCGACTTGTGCTCCTCCTGGAAACGAACATCGAGAACGGACGAATTGCAGGGTCTATTCCCGCGGCGATGGTATCCGCGATCACAGAACGGAGTCAGACCCTGGAATGCCTTGGTGGTTTCGGTTTCGGCGGCGGCCGCCAGATTGTGGACACCGCATCCGGGAGGAAGTTGATCGATGTTCTTCCAGTGACACCCAGCCTATTCCGTGTCCTGCGCGTCACTGCCTCTCAAGGAATGTCATTCACGGGAAGTATTCGCGAAGACTCTGCACTTGCGGTTGTCAGCTCAACGCTCGCTCGGAGGGTAGCTCCGAACAGCGGGTTACCGGCGGGACGACACATCACCACTGACGAGGGGGCGTACACGGTGATTGGTGTTTTGCCACCGGATTTCGTTTTTCCACCATACGTGGTTGGTCGGACTCCCGACTTGTATACCGCGCTGGAGATTCCACCAGGCGCACCGGAAGCGTCAAGAGTGCTCGCGATCGGGAGACTTAAAGCGCGTGTGACCATCTCAGAAGCGCGAGCCGAGGTAATGACGATCTCTCGCGGTGTGTACCGAGGACGGTTCGGAAACCGCAACTCCGGAATCTACCTGGCAGATCTCCGCGAGCACCTGGTCGGTAAGTCCCGTCCTCCCGCTTTGTGGCTCTTGGTTGGCGCAGGACTATTCGCGACGATTTCCTGGGTCAACGCCGGTCAACTCCTCCTGGCGCGGTTCTGGATGCAACGCAGGGAACTCGCCATCCGTTCGGTCCTCGGCGCTTCGCCAGGACGTCTAATGTCAGGGATGCTCGTGGAGGTTCTTGGACTGGCCGCGGCAGGAACGGCAGTCGGCACGATCTGGGGGGCGATGGCATTGCGGTTCATCGCCAGGAGTGTTCCCCGAACCATCGCTCCCCTCACTCCGCCGACTGTCGACGGGCGCGTGTTGGTGTTGTGTGGGATTCTAGCGGTGGCGACCGGGGTTGGTTTGGGAATCTTGATCGCAACCCAAGTCCGACAGATAGATGTGCGGCGGATCATGGTAGAGGGCGTTGACGGACATCGCTCGGTTGGCCGCGTGCCGGTTCGGTCGGTGCTCATGGCAGTGGAAGTAGCCAGTGCCACGGTGCTCCTGTGTGTCGCGCTGACCGTGGCGTATGAATTGAGCCGGGCGTTCGTGACGGATCCTGGTTTTGATCGTGACCCCGTGTTGGTCGTGTGGCCGGTGTTCCCAGCCCATCGGTACCTTCAGCGGGAAGAAAGGCATCACTTCGTGGAGGCGCTGGCCGAAAACCTCCGACACCGAGGAGCGGTGGTTGGCGCGATTGACCTCCCACCGCTGAGTGGCGCAACCAACTTGGCGTGGTACGCCGCGTGGGGCAGCGGAGCAACGCCCCACGAGATGGAGACGAGGTCGGTCAGTGGAGACTACTTCAGGGCAATGGGCATCCGACTTGTTCAGGGAAGGGTCTTCAAGGCCGATTTGGCGAATGAAGACACCAACACAGCGGTCGTGAGCGATAGGGTCGCACGTCTGCTGTGGCCTGCGGCGACGGCAATTGGACAGCGCTTGGTAGTAGAGGGTGAACCACCTCTTGATGTCATCGGGATCGTCGGTGACATTCAGGACGGTCGAAGGGACTCCGTCCTCCCGACTGTCTATCGGCGGGCGGATGGGAACGAGCGCCTGGTGCGTTCTGTGGTTGCGAGAGACCGCCAAAAGGGGGCGGCACTTCAGAACTCTGTCACTGACGCCGCCGCCAAGATAGATCCCGCAGTAGCTATCGAGCAACGGTCCATGGCAGAAGCGCTTGCACAGGAGACATCCATGGAACGCTTCGCCCTGTGGGCGTCCGTGTTCGGTGTGGGAATTGCGGTCCTACAGGTCGTACTCGGTGTGTTCGGAGTGGTGGTGTGCTTGGTTCAAACGCGGCTGCGAGAGATTGGCGTGCGACTTGCCGTCGGGGCCACGCTCGCAGGTGTTCGTCGCCGCCTGATGTGGCAGGGCCTGGCCGTCGCTGCCGCCGGCGTGGGAGGCGGCTCGCTCGCGTTCTTCGTAATCATCAAGACCAGTTCCAATTGGCTGGTCAGTACATCCAGCGGGTCAATTCTGATTCTGGTCATCGGCGCGACACTTTCCATCCTCATGGCAATGGGCGCAATCTTCTCGGCGGTTAAGTACACGGCAAGATGCGACGTGTGGCGAATGCTCATTGCCTGACGAATCGGAACTGGGGCCACGGCCGCGGATTTCTTATAGGGACTTCGCATGAAACGATCGCTAATTGTCGGCTTGCTGCTCGGGTCGTCGGCGCTGGTTAACCTCGGCCAGGCATATCGCATCTGGCAACTCGAGGACCACATTGCCGTCATGAAAGGAGAGAATCAACTCAAAGAGGGTAGCCCTGTACCGCCTCTTGCCATCCTGAACAGTGCCGGAACCCGGACCGTCATCCCGGTTGGGGATCGTCGGCCCCTCATCGTGTACTGGATGAGCCCCGGCTGTGGCTGGTGCCAACGCAACGAAGCGAACGTCCATGCGCTGATTCAACAGATCGGCGAACGATACCGAGTGGCGGTGCTAACCATGTCAGCGCGCGGCGCAACGACCTACGACAGTATCCGTCGGCTCGGGGTCCCCGTCCTCGGCGAACCCGACGCGTCCACGTCGCGAGTGTATCGCTTTGGCGGAACACCCCAGACAATTGTGATCGGATCCGACGGGAAGGTGCTTCGCGTGTGGTCTGGTGCGTACATGGGCCGTCTAAAGCAAGACGTTGAGAAGTATCTATATGTCTCGCTCCCCGGTCTGAGCGATCTGTCTACGGGCTCGCCGGCTCACGACTAGGTGTTGGGAATGGAGAAATATGTGATCTGTCGGAAAGGAAGGAAGCATGGGTAGGATGCTCGCCTCAGTAGCGTTGATCTTGTCTTTGGGGGTCACACCCGCCGGCGCGGCGCTGCGGGACTTCTCGGGACGATGGCGAAATGTCGACACGAAGACGAGAGGCATCACCACGCTGGAGATTCGCGTGGACGGAACCAAGGCCGTCGTCCACGCATGGGGCGCGTGTATGCCTCAGGACTGCGATCTTGGCGAGGGGACTGTCACGATCTATGGCGACAAGGTCGACGTTCCTATCGCAGATGGAGCCCGGGCGCTGGTCGTCGAGTTCGGGACGAAGACCATGATGATCCTGACGAGGGTCGCCTCAGGCGAATTGCGTTGCGATGTCTTCTCTCGTTTCACCGATCAGAGCGGCCGCGCAAACGTCATGAAGGCTGATGTTCTGCGGCTGAGTCCAATTCAACCCGGCCGCAAGTGAAGAGCAGATCTTGCCCCGCTTCGCACCGGCGGCATCGAGACTTGTCGCGTGCGGGGGACATTTGAACAGAGGAAGACATGTCGACTCGACTTACACAGTGGCTGGTTCTTCTATGCGTTGTCATAGGTGCAATATCGGCGATGTCGCCTCTGCTGCAGGCCAACGAAGGAGGATGGAGTTGCTGCAATTACGCGTCCGAATGTTTTGGCGACCTCATATGTTGCACGCCGGCGTCGCAGAACCTGCCGCCCTGCAGCTGTGGCGAGAATCCGGCCGTGGGCTACTGCCGTTCGTCCTGTAGATAGTCCAGGAAGACAAGGGGCCAGGGGCGCATCAGCGTGCCTCCGATTGGTGATTGCATTCTGGCGCAAGCTGGATTCCTTCGGTAAGTCGGGTGCATCCCCCACGTGTTCGAGGACCCGGCTCGAGGCCGTGAGACACGAAGGAGCACGGCTGGGCCTCTGCTTGTGTTCCCTCTGGGCAGGTCGTCTACCCAGCCGCGCTAGCTTTCGGTGCCCCGACGGAGGCGGATCTAACTCACACAGATCCGGTCGCCGGCGCTACCGCGAGTTTCTGTGTCAATGCTCGTAGGATTGGCTATCGCGGACCGGATCGCGGCGTCACGAGTGGAGTTGTCGGCGCTGAGCGAACGGCTCTTTGTCGAGACCGTTAAGGCGAAGCTGTTTTGGCCGCTTGAGCTGTCGGAGTGTGCCGTCGTTGCAGCCGGTTGGGCAGGGCCAATAGAATGATCAACGGTTTGGATGGCGTGCTCTCGGACATTCGAGTCGGCTCCCGAAGTCTGCTTCGAAACCCGCGGCTGACAGTGGTGGCGGTGCTGACGCTATCTGTGGCTATCGGAGCCGTCGCTGTTGTCTTCAGCATCTTCGACGCCGTCGTTCTGCGGGCGATTCCCGGACCATTCGGTGATCGCCTCGTGAGCGTGGCGCAAACGACGCCTACTTCGTCCTTCAAAGTCGGTTTCACACACCAGGAGGTCGAGAATCTCGGCCGGAACTCCACCGTTCTCGAGGCGGTCGGGTCTTTCACGCTCCCCGGGACCGTGAAGGCGGGGGACACTCAACGCCCGCAAGGCGCGGTTGTGGCTGTCGTGTCTGGGAGTTTTTTCCGAGTGTTCGGTGTCGAGGCGGCCGTGGGACGATCGTTTGACGCCGCCGATACCCTGCCTGGTCGTCCCCAAGTCGTGGTGGTCGGCTACTCGTATTGGAGGCAGAGACTCGGCGCAAGTCGAATACTTGATGGAGTGAGCCTGCGACTCGATGGAGTGCCGCACCAAGTGATCGGGGTGATGCCGCGAGACTTCAGGATGCCGACCTCGGCGGTAGACGTGTGGTTGCCCGATATCGATTCGGCGGCGGAACGTGGCAACACTGCTGCGCGCCAGCACCAAGTCATCGCTCGCGTCAGAGCCGGCGTACCGACCGACGTCGCAAGCCGAGCGCTTACCGTCGAGTCCGTGGGGCGCATCATGCCGTTAGATCCGGCAACTTGGCACTTGTCGGTCGTGTCGCTGCGCGATGAACTGGTCGGTCCAGTGGGACGCGTGCTGCCACTGCTATTTGGTGCCGTGGTCACGGTTCTGCTGATCGCCTGCGTCAATGTCGCCATGCTCCTCATTCGGCGTAACATGGCGCGACGCCGCGAATTCGAGTTGCGCCTGGCGCTGGGCGCTACGGATGCGAGATTGGTCTGGCAATCATGGCTTGAGAGCACGCTTCTTGGCGTAGCCGGCGGATCTCTCGGCATCCTCCTGGCACTCGCGGTATTGCGAACGATTCGTGCCCTTGGACCGACGATGATTCCGCGTCTCCGCGATTCGGTGATCGATGGTCGGGTCCTCAGCGTCGCCGTGGTCGCGGGCCTCGTCGCCAGTGCCATTGGCGGCCTGCTTCCAGCGATGCTGTTGCGGGAATCGGAGTTGGCATCGACGGTCCGCTGGGGGGCGCATTCGTCCAAGGCGAGACTCTTCAGCCGTTTGTACGGCGGCGGTTTGCTGCTGATTGGCCAGGTCGCGCTCGCGCTTGTTCTTGTGGCCAGCGCCAGTCAGTTTTTGCAAGGACTGACCCGCCTTTTGACGGTCGACGTCGGATTCAACCCGAAGGGGCTGTTTGGTGTCCAGCTCGAGCCGGCACAACGCCTGTCGGACCTCGAACAGACGGAATTTCTTACAGACCAACTCCGCCGGATTCCAGGCGTTGGCGCCGTGGCTTTGACGAGGATGATCAGGAATCCTTCCGCCGTCTCGCTCGCTGGAGAACGCGCGCCGGGCGTGTGGATTCCGCTTCCGCGGGTGCCCCAGCAGACCGTCAGTGACAACTACTTCTCGATGCTCGGCATAAGACTTGTCGCCGGTCGGACGTTCGGCCGTGACGATTCCAATGGTCCATGTGTGGCGATCATCAACCAGCTCACCGCGGCCGCCGGTTGGCCTGGCGGCGACGCGGTCGGCCATTCCTTGGATCTCAATGCTTCATTGGCTGGAATCCCGACCGGAAACCAGTCGCTCTGCCAGGTCGTCGGCGTCGTTGGGAATACACGCTCCCAGCTAGAATCAGCAGCCGGGCCTCAGGTGTATTTCTCGAGCCGGCAGCGCGTCCATGAATTCACGCAGGCCGTTATGGTTCGGCTGACCGACGATAGTGCCCGGGTGCGAGCCCAGATCATGACGACGGCGAGATCCCTGGAGCCGAGGCGCCGCATTGAATGGGCCGGCTCGATCGAAGATCTGGTCCAAGAAACGATTGTGTCGCCGCGCTTTTATGCGCTTGTGTTCTGGTGTCTCGCGGGAGTGGGTGTGGCGCTGACCGCCATAGGAATCTACGGAATGATGATGGAAGTTGTGAGCAGCCGGTGGCGTGAGATCGGCGTTCGCTTCGTGGTTGGCGCCCGTCCTCGCGACATCACCCTCATGCTGTTCAGATTTGCGTTGATCCGACTCGGTCTCGGCTTGGTGGCCGGCCTAGTGGCGGCCGCGGGCACACGCCAATGGATGCGTAGCGCTATGTTTGACGTACCGGCGGGAGACTTCACTGCGCTGACCTGGGCATGTTCTTTGACTCTAGCGGCCGGGCTGCTAGCCGTTCTGCTACCCGCGAGGTTGGCTTCACGGATGGACCCAGCTGACCTACTCCGCACTGAGTGAGCGACGGTAATCGTTCGCCGCCCTGCTTCGAACGTGTGACCAAGTAATTGCCAGAAGAGGCGGCGTGAATCGCCACCCCGTGGCTACGCCCTGCGGTTGATTGGCCGCGTCCTTCACTTCGTCGGCCAGGCGCTGGGCGGTCAGTAGTGTGTTGCGCAGATTTCGCTCGTGCTCGCGATGCTCGTTGACCAGGCCCTCGAGCCGCGCCACCTCCTGCCGCATCTTGTCCGCTTCCTGCAGCGCCGCCTCGTCGTCGGCGGCGACTTCCGCGAGAAACGCCGTGACCTCGTCAACGATTGACGTGTTGATAGAGAAGCGCGAATTGAGCGGAGACTCGACGAGAGTGCCGCGTCGGTCGGCGGACCTCTAGTCGCCGTCCTCGTTGGGCGCAAGACAGGGTCGGTCTGACGCTCGGAAGGAGCCGCCAGGGGGCGACATCGGCCGCCATTTGACACGACAAGGGTCGTCATCGGCCGCCACGAGGCATGACACCGGGCGTGATCGGCCGCCACGAGGCACGACAGCGGGCGTCATCGGGCGCCACGAGGCACGACAAGGGGCGTCATCGGCCGCCAAATGCCGCCAAACCGACGATGTCGTTATTTGTCGCTTGCCAGGTTCGCCCGCAGGGCGGATCCTGCGGGCCGGTCGCACCCGAAACGGCGCCGGGGACGAAAGTCGTCTTGGCCGCGTCCGGTCTTGTCGGGTCATCGAGTTCTTAGTGACGTCTTGTCAGGTCGGTGCAGAACGGGTTAAGCCCCAGGAAGGATTGTCATGCGCTTCACGAAGCTCGCCATCGCCGCGCTGCTCAGCGCCGTCGTCGTCGTTCCCGGACACGCCCAGATCAAGGCGTTCACGGTCCCTATCTCACGGGATACGGTGACCCTCAGGCTCCTCGTCGGCGATGCGCCGGCGACAGTAACGGTCCAGAATGGAGGCCTGGCGCGCGTCTCGGTCAAGGACGGCCCGGCGATGGGCCTGGTCCCGACGATCAAGGCCAAGACCGTGGAGCTGACCGTCATGGAGATCACGACGGACCCCACTACGGGCAACGAAGGACTGCGGCAGGTGGCCAAGGTGACGTTGCCTCGTGGACAGTCCGTTCGCCTCGACGACATTGCGCTGCCCTTTGAAGTCGAGCTCCTGGATACGAAGGCGGTGGCCGGTCTGGGCGCCAGCCCTGATGGGCCCACCCGGACCTGCTGCGTCGTCTGCGGGACGAACACGTTCTGCGGCTGTCTGGTGATTGCCGAGTGCGGACAGTGCTGCTGCCCGAGCGCCTGTGATTGTCCCGGAGGGCCAAGCACCGCCGCGTGCGCGGCGGCCAGCCGCAGTCAGACGGCGGTAGTGGGAGGTCGTTGACGTGCCAGCAAGACCCTGCTCGTCTTACCGCGCCTATTGGGGTGTCTTCGGCCAACGCTTGCCCAGTGTGGTGAGATCGATCCACTCCATGGAGGTGATCCCGGGAATCCGACCCACGGGCATCTGTCAACGACTTTGAGGCTGAATCGCCACCGGGCCGGGCTGGTGAGCGGCGCGCTTCTGGTTGGCGCGGGAAATGACAGAGAAACAACAGACTTATACCCTGACGGACGTTTGACTTTGGCGGGGAATGATCATCCACGCGACGCGAGAGGACCAATGGGATGGCTGGCGATAACAACCGACGAGCAACTCCAGAGCCCCAAGCACAGCCTGACGCTTGCCCTCGCTACAGGGTTGGCCTAGCAAGCTCGGGTCGTGTCTTCGCCGAGGGGCTCTTCTGCGACTCCGTTTGGTCGAAGACTTGTATCAGGTTGCGTCTCTCTGGGAAGGACATTGACCTGATTCGCACGATTTTCGGTGGAAACGGAGAGAAAGAAGTTGCGGCGCAACTCGGCCTATCTCGGCGCGCGATCCACTGGCGTTTGGAACGACTGCATGCCAAGCTCAGCGTTCGGAGCAGGAGTGAACTGATATTACGACTCGTGGCCGTATTGTTGGCTGAATGCACTGAATCCTGTGACGGGCCACCATCGAGGCCGCGCACTCAGCGAAGTTGGGCCGGTCGAGTTGCTGAATTCGTGCCGTCTCATTCGTCGGTACTGATGGGTCCCGCTCTTCGCTCGAATCCCGCAGGCCCACTAAGACAATGACACCTTGTCACCCATGAAACTCGCTCCTGAGGGTCGTGCCGCGCATCAGCTCACTTGCACGCGTAATGGGCAATCTGGCCAAAGAAATACGCTGTCACAAATGAGATACATCAACGGCTGTTTGGCCAGCTTGTAATTGATTCAGGCATCCGCAATACTCCGTCACGGGTTGAATGCAGTAGAGATCGCTGTCGCTGCGGAGCGTCATCGTTTGTCGCGACGAACCAGGGCGCTAATCCCTGAACCGTGGCCACGTCGTCGTACCGCCCGAGGAAGGGTGTCTCGTTCACCGGCAGGTTTGTTGTTCTAGGAGGCCCCGCCAATGTCTCAAGTTGTCTCGAAGGCCAATATGCGGTTCATGCGGCCAATGATCCTCGCGCTAGTTCTTGTTACGATGGGGCTCTCAGCACCAGCGACAAGCCATCCCGCTGCAAGTCAGCGAGACTATACGCTGCTCTTGTACTGTGACTGGAATTATTCCGGGTGTTACGGCGCGTGGTTCTATTCCGAAGAGGTGACAGTTGTTGCCTCTTATGGACAATTGGATATCTTTCCCGGTGGCTCGTGGGGTTACTCGGGGTGTCCTGACTGCATGCGGATGGTCGAGAATTACGGGCCCGCTCCCCAGCCCGTGGAAGGCGGCGGCGGCGAGGCATGCGCGATACCCACCGACTTCCATCAGGTTGGCTCCGGAACGGACTCGGGGAGCGGCACGTTGCACTTCGAGTATACGTGGAGTTCGAGCACTGGCAATAAAGCGGACCTCTCGGCTTGCGAGATGGGAGAACGAGTTTCGGGGTACACGGCCAACCCCTTTCCTAGTCCTCCGTTCAAGGCCGGTCTTTCCCCGTCCGATCCTACTGAATTGTCCTTTGAGGCAACAAGAGACGCTGAGGATAACCATCAGACCCCTGGGCCGTTTGTGACGCCATTTACTGGCGCCACGGTCACGGCATCACAGATCTATCGATACCGATGCCCGTGCAACAACAACAACGCCTGGGTTACTCTCATGGGACCCCACGATATCGTGCGGACCGTGACTGAGAATGGGAGCGGCGGCTGGAAGTTTGTCATCAGCAAGAGTGGTTCGTCGGCAACGATTAACCCGCTGCAGTAGCAGGCCAAACCATGTGGAAACAGATTCGCATTGTAGTCGTTTCAGTCGCGATCATCGCGACCGGAGAATCAATCGTGACCCAGGCCGATGCAAGGCATCAACCGATCACGATGGCGTGCAGCCTCCCATCGGAGAGTATGCTTGGAGAGCCACTCGTTCTGGAGTGCACGGTCGAGAATCAGTCGGGCGATGCTGTGTGGGTCGATTTCGGATGGAACCGGATCGGCCAGTTTCAACTCGAGTTGCAGGCCTCAGGCAGCGCCCTTCAGCGCGCTCGGCCTTCTGCCACGGGTCTGGGAGGCGTGTCCAGTTCCGGAAAGGTGGAGGTGCTCCCCGGTGCGCACTATGTGCAGCGACTCCTCTTGAACGAGTGGCTAGAGTGGTCGCGGCCAGGGATGTACGCTCTAAGAGTGCATTTTGGCGGAACCATTAGTACGAGTGTCGGAGATGTCCTGGAAATCGTGAGAGATTACGCGCTGCCATTCAGGTTACGCCCTGGGGTCCCAGGCGAGCTGAGTCGAGTCGCGGAGTCCCTCCTGAAGAAGGCGACGTTGAGTTCGGCGGCGCAAGATCGCATCGAGGCGGCGCGGAGTCTATCGTTCATGAGGGATCCAGCGGCGCTGCCGTGCCTCCGACGACTCGCGCTTCTGCGCCTATGGCCGGGTGACGCAATCGCAGGCATCGAGCGTGTCGGCACCGAGGAGGCATCGCGCATATTGACGGAGCTTTCGGGCAGTACTGACCCCGATATCGCTTCGCGGGCGAAGGCGAGTGAAGCTCGTCTAAAATCGCGCCGCAAGTAGCAGCGACAGAGGGCGGCTATGTGATTGAACCGCCCAGTCTTTGCGAGGAGCGACCCGCCGGAGTAACTACCGCAGCCACGACGGCGGTGTGGGGCTGGATGTGGCTGGGTATCAATCGCCGAATGTGGGCGTTCCTGCTGTCCAACTGCCTGTGCGTGTCCCGGGTTGTCCACCACGTCCGCGTGCGCGGCGGGCAGCCTTAGACCGACGAGCGCGAGAGCAGGACGTTGACGTACCGGGAACGCCCGGTCTTCGTCATCGCGCGCCTATCCGGGTTTCTTCCGCCAACCCTTGGCCCAGGCTGCGGGCTCAAGCCACTCCATGGCCGTGATGCCAGGAACTTGCTCTACTGGGACGCGCGCGCCCAGGTGTAGCGTGACGACGGCCAGCTCGTTGAGCCGTGGAGCATTCTGCGCTGTCCCGCCGTCCAGCCGAGACACATGGACCCGCGCGACGTCGCCGAGGAGCTCAGCGGAGAACACATAGGTCGTGTGGCTTCCGACCGTGATTGTGGAAGTTCCCCCGACCTGGATGCCCACGATGCTCGACGTACTATCGTCGAGGGTGAAACGAACCGCGACGGTCGAGGCTATCAATGACGCTGAAGGCCCAGTGGCACGACCGTTGGCAGGCGTGGTCGCACTCGGAGCCGCCGCTTTCTCGGGGGCAAGCAGGTTCCGACCCTTCGACTTCGCCAGGGGCACGAACCCGATGACAAGGGCGACGACGCCCAACGCGAGCAGGACCCAGCCGAAGCGGCGCCAGTATGAGCGCCCCTGTTCGGCGCGATTCGCCAAGGCCGCCCGCGCTTCGGGCGTGTCGTCCAGCGCCCCCGGCGTCAGCGTCTCACCTGCCGAGGTTTCGGCGTTCGCAACCCCACTGCCCGCGGGCAGTTCGAGCGCCGAATCCGCGTCGTCCTGTTCGGACAGGGCCGTCCGCCCTTCGATCGATTCCAGCCAGTCTTCCAACTCGCGCCGGCTGGCAAGCACGATGGCGTTGCCTGCCATGCCGATCCGGTGGACGGGCAGATGGAGCACGTGCTCCCAGCGCTGAACCGTGCGCTCGGACGAATGCAGACACTGGGCGATCTCCTTCCACCCTTTCAGGCGGTCGTCGTCCGGTGTCAGATTCTGTTGATCATCCGGCATGGTGCTCCCGGTTCCGGCCCCGTCCAAGAGCATAGCAGAGATGTTTTCCGGGAAGCCGGCGGCGCTGGACAGTTGTCGCCGCCGTACGCCGATCACGCCCGCTCCCGCGTCGCCATGGTATTCTGGCCCTGCTGTGATTCCGCTTGAACAGATCTGCGACGACGAATGGGCGGAGTGGTACCGGTTGACACCGCAGGAGCGGTGGCAGCGCAGCCAGGCGCTCTGGCCCGAGTTCCTGGCGCTGGGAGGCACGCTTGACCCCGAGCCCGATACGCACAGTCCTTTCTTCGATGCGGACGCATGGCGTCCGGTGCCTGCTGATGGGCGGCCAGGCCTGCGTGTTCTACGGCGCGGCGGAGTTTAGCCGCGACACCGATCTCGTCATTCTGGCATCCTCCGAGAATCTCGACCGCTTCCAGGCTGCGCTCTCCAATTTGCAGGCCGAGCGCATAGCCGTCCCCCCATTCGAACAGGACTATCTGAACCGCGGACACGCCGTCCACTTTCGCTGCCGTCGCGTCGACGTCGCGGGCATGCGCGTTGATGTGATGGCGGTGATGCGAGGCGTGGCGCCATTCGACGATCTCTGGCCGCGCCGGACGACCATCGAGACGGCTGATGGTGACGCGTTCGATCTTCTCTCGCTCCCGGACCTGGTGCTGGCCAAGAAGACGCAGCGCGACAAGGACTGGCCCATGCTGCGCCGCCTGGTCGAAGTGCACTATCTGTCGAACCGCGAGAATCCGACGCCCGACGCCGTGACGTTCTGGCTTCGCGAGCTGAGAAGCCCCGTCTTGCTGACAGAGGTCGTTCGAGCGCACGCCGAGGTGGCGCAGCGAGCGCTGGTGGAGCGGCCTCTGCTCGGTGCCGCCATCGCCGGCGACGGCGCGGCGATTGAGCGGGCACTGGTCGACGAGGAATGGCGAGAGCGCGATGCGGATCGGGCGTACTGGCAGCCACTTCGCGCGGAACTCGAACGGCTCAGGCACGGCAATCGCTGAAACGTCTTCGTCTCGAAGGTCGACGGCTACGCCCTGCGGTCGACGGCGGCTGTCGCCGTGCGAGGCAGGTCTACGCGCGGTACGTCGTCGCGCTCGGCGCGTTCCGGGGATCGGTCTTTGCGATCCTGCCCCCAGATCGATACGCCCTCGCGGCCACGTTGATTCCTGTCGCATCTTGTCCGCTTCCTGCAGCGGCGCCTCGTAATCGGCAGCGACCTCCGCGAGAAACGCCGTGACCTCGTCGCGGTCGTAGCCGCGCATCGTCGATCGGAACTGCTGCTGGCGCAAATCGAGCGGTGTGACGTGTACCGGCTCCCCCGAGAGGCTTCACCAAAGTCCGGCCAGTTCACTGCCAGTTATGAACCGAGAGCAGGCGGGCCCACGGTCATGCCGAAGGCCGGCCGGCTGACGGACGGAGTGTATCGGTTGGTCGAAGACTCGACGAAACTGCCGTGCCGATCGGCAGACCCATTGTCGCCGTTCTCGCTGGACACGGGAAGGGGCCGGATTGCCGCTCCGACCGAGAGCCGCCAGGAGCCGACACCGGGCACGACAAGAACCGACATGCGTCACGACAAGGGGCGTCATGGGGCACGACACCGGGCGTCATCGGGCGCCACAAGGCACGACAAGGGGCGTCATCGGGCGCCAAATGCCGCCAAACCCCCGATGTCGTTACTTGTCGCTTGCCAGGTTCGCCCGCAGGGCGGATCCTGCGGGCCGGTCGCACCCGAAACGGCGCCGGGGACGAAAGTCGTCTTGGCCGCGTCCGGTCTTGTCGGGTCATCGAGTTCTTAGTGACGTCT
>Ga0334722_10002955_pt1 | contig 18686 bp, 20 predicted proteins | sample C3_bottom_MG_FD_207210 | JGI IMG/M metagenome (GOLD analysis project Ga0334722, IMG submission 207210) | Sediment microbial communities from Yellowstone Lake, YNP, Wyoming, USA - C3_bottom | ecosystem: Environmental > Aquatic > Freshwater > Lake > Sediment | place: USA: Wyoming | collected...
GAAATGATCAATGATGTTCCTGCCCATATCGGCTCTCGTATCGACCATTCTACGCTCGGTGTCATCGATTCAAAGGAGAACATTCTCGCCAACAAACTTACGGCGCTTGTGGATCGCGGACTGCCCAAGGACATCGCCGATATCTACGTGCTCCTGAACGACGGCCTGAGCGTGAAAAAAGCCCTTGTCGATGCGAACAGCAAAGCGGCCGGGATCGCGCCGTTGATGGTGGCGAAAATCCTGGCGGAGTTCGACTATTCGCTGCTGGATAGTGAGATCAGATGGATCAGGCCTGTTCCCGGGCTGGAGATCGGGGTCTTCTTGAGCGGCGTAGCAGGAAGAATAGTGACCGGAGAAATGTAGGGGAAACCAACGTCATATATTGACGTCCCGACAATTCTCCAAGGTGATATGCATGGATAAATACGAGATCATCATCTACTGGAGCGAGGAAGATAAGGTGTTCGTAGCGGAAGTTCCGGAGCTTCCCGGATGCATGGCGCATGGCGATACACAGGAACTGGCGCTCGCCAACACCAAAGAGGCTGTTCAGCTTTGGATCGATACGGCGCGGGAGGTCGGTAGGCCTATTCCGACGCCGAAGAGACAGCGCTTGATGTATGCGTGAAGGTGTGGCACAACGATGAGGACGCACCTCGAAGCCGGTCTGAACTGAAGGAATTCATTTTTGACCGGCTTAACTGTTTAGGCAATAGGGGTGATACGGACATCTGTGATAAGGATTTGGCTCGACGGCTGGAGGTCTTCCCATGAATCAGACTAATGCAAACGCACTGAGAATTGTGACAAAGTCGAAATAGTTGCCTCGTATAATCAAAGCGTTAAACCATATCACCGTATCAATTTATTCTGCGTTTGTATTAATAGTCAAGGTGTCCCAAAAGATGAAGAGAAGGTCTTGCATCATGACCTCGACGATTATCGGGTCTTTGGTCTAAGGATGAGGCGGATGCCTTCGACAAGACGCTCCGCGCCCAGCGGATGATCGACGAATAATATTCTGGGGTGGATAACTTGACTATGCGTGGTGACATACCCACGAAGAATCCCGCAAAACTCAAAGCCTGGCTACTTGGGAGGGGATGTTCAGAGAGCTTTGTACTTACAAAGAGAAACATGGGAATTGTAATGTGACTGCAGTTTATTCGGCCAACCAGCCACTTGGTCAATGGGTACACCATCAAAGAAAAACTTGGAAGAAACTTAAAAATAGAAATATATTGCCAGAACGACTTCGACGATTAGACGAATTGGGTTTTGTTTGGATCATTAAGAAACGAGGATAACCCGCTTCCTAACTATAGGTTATCTTTTTTTACCCCGTCTCAGCCAGTTCCGCCAGTTGCTGATCGAACACCTTCGCTTTTTCGTCATGCTCGTTGGTAATGGTCTGCAGTTCCGCAAAACGCCCGTCGATCCTCGCCTTGTTCTCGCGGATGCCCTGCGAGAGCTTCTTGATGTTCAATGCCTCGCCTTTCATCGTTACATCCAAAAGCCTTTGTGTGTCCTGCTGAACGTCCCACTCGAGCTTCGTGATCTCTTCCTCGAGGGCGGCGATCTTTCTCTTGAGCGTGCTCAGCGCCTTCGACCGCTCAGAGATGATGGCGGTGCGCTGCTTCTTGGTGTCCCTCCGGTTCGCGTTCTGGTCGCCGTTCTGCTTCTTCCCTTTTTTTACCTTCACTCCGCCTTCATCGCTCCATCCGACACGTTCAAGGAAATCAAGGTACGTCCCCTCAAAGACCGACACCGTGTCGTTGTCGTAGACGATCAGCTTGGTGGCAACGGCCTCGAGGATCAGTTCGCTGTGGGTCACGATGATGACCGCGCCGTCAAAAGCCTCGATCGCCTCGATGAGCGAATCAATCGACTCCATGTCCAGGTGGTTCGTAGGCTCATCGAGCATGAGCAGGTTTGCCGGCGAGACGAGCAATTTGCCGAGCAGCACACGGCTCCGCTCCCCTCCGGAGAGGACGCTTATCTTTTTCAGGGCGTTGTCGCCCTCGAACATCATGAGCCCGCAGATGGCGCGGCCTTCTCCCTGACCGCAGTCCGGGTGCGAGTCCATGACCTCCTGGAGCGCGGTCTTTTCCGTCCGCAGGCGGTTGATGTTCGTTTGGCCGAAGTAAGCGATCTTCGTGTTGGGGTGGAGTTTCACGTCGCCGTCCGTTGGCGACATCTCCCGTGCCAGCAGGTTCAGGAGCGTCGTCTTTCCCTTGCCGTTCTTTCCGATGACGGCAATGCGGTCCTTCTTCCCGACGCCGAAGCTCAAACCTTCGATCAGTTTCGGACCGTCCGGGTCGAACCCGAAGGAAAGGTCCTCGACGGTCATGAGCCATTTCGCTTCAAAGGGCGCTGACCGGAACTTGAAATCGAGCGATCTGATCTCGTCGAGCTTGTCGAGCTTCTCGTGGCGCGCAAGGGCCTTGACGCGGGACTGCACCGCGCTCGCCTTGGTGGCCTGGGCGCGGAAACGGTTGATGAACTGCTCTACCTCTTTTCGCTTTTTCTCGTCGTTCTGGCGCGTCTTTTCGTAGATCTCTTCTTCCATCAGGATCTGGTCGTAGAGCTTCTGGGTGCCGCCCTGGACCTTGCGCATCTTGTAGCGATGGATGATCATGGTATGGGTCGTGACGCTGTCCATGAAGTCTCGATCGTGGGTGATGATGATCATTTCGTTCCGCCAGGCCCGCAGGAACTGAATGAGCCACCGGACCGACACGATGTCGAGGTAGTTCGTGGGTTCATCGAGTAACAGGAGATTTGGTTCGGACACGAGCACCTTGGCGAGGTTCAGGCGCACCTGGTATCCGCCCGAAAGGTCTGACGGCGGCCGCTCGAAGTCATCGTTCGTGAATCCGAGACCGTGGAGGATGGCCTCGGCCTTGTAGGTCTCGTCGATGTGGTCTTCGTTCGGCGGCAGGGCCAGGCAGGCCTCCCCGAGGACCGTATTCTCGGTGAAATGGATGTGCTGGGACAGATGGCCAACGGAGTAACCCGAGGGCACCGTGATCGTTCCGGCATCCTGGTGCTCTTCGCCGAGGATCATGCGGAAGAGCGTGGATTTGCCGTGGCCGTTCCTGCCGACAAGTCCGACGCGCTCGCGGGGGTTGATGGTGAAGCCGACGCCGTCGAACAGCATCTGCTTGCCGTAGGATTTTTCTATGTTCGTGACCTGGAGCATGGTGGTGTGCCGCTTTGCGGCGAACGCGTATATTACCGCAAACCTGCTGGGGAGGCAAATAAAAAAAACAATTTGATGCCAATGCGAAAGGTTCAAGGCGGGCCCTGGCATTTTTCCGGTGCAGGTTGTCGAGTTTTGTATCTTCGCTGTGGGAAACTGCCATACCCTAAAAATACCCCATCGAAACGCTTTCTTCCCTTCCTTTTCTATGGTATTGTGTCGACGTTTAAGGAACGGGGCCCGTGCATGCTGCCCCGCAAATTACCATATTATTCTGGAAACAGTCTTTGGCCATGACATCGTATAAGAACATAGCGCCCTTAAACAAATCCGCTGCCAGGGGACGGCTGGTGATGGTCGTGGACAGCGATCCTCATCACCTCGCTTACCATGCCATGCTCCTCCAGCGCTTCGCATACCGCGTCTGTACGGCTCATAACGCAGACCTGGCACTTGCCCTGACGGCAGGGGAGACCCCCGCTCTTGTCGTTACGGAGCTTGATCTGCCGCCGACGAACGGCGTCGACCTGCTCCATCGGCTGCGGCGGGACCCGCGCACCGCCGCACTGCCGGTCATAGCCGTTACCGGGAGCGGCGACCATGGTACCGAGGCCCGGTGCCTGCGTGACGGCTTCGCCGCTTTTCTCGGAAAACCGCTCGGCGCAGAGGACCTGTACCGGACCGTGCAGGCCGCCATCGAACCGGCGCAACGCGCCAGCCTCCGTGTGCATGCCCGGATGCCCGTTATCGTGAACAACGTGCCGCTTGATTGCGTCGAAGGCGAATGCGCATCGGTCATTTCCGAACACGGCATGTATATCCGCACGATGAAGCCCCATCCGCCGAGATCACGCATAGCGGTCCAGATCGCCCTGAAAGGACGGACCATTTCAGCCGATGCCGTGGTCCTTTACAGCCATCGCTTTGGTGAAGGGCCGTTCGGCGAACCGGGGATGGGACTCAAATTCGCCCGCATCGCGCCGCAGGACCAGGAATATCTCCGCCTGTTCATCCGCAGCGAGTTCCCTTCATAACGGCCAGCTTTCACGTTCCTCGTCAAACCGTGAAGCCAACAGATATGCATACCCCCGGCCTCACTGCAGAAGCGCCTTGTTATTCTGAATAAATTGATGACGGCTGATCCGAAGACGCTAATCCATACAATGTTCAGCAGGGGAGCGGCAGGTGCGTCGTCAGGTGTTGAAAGGCAGGGTTACAGTGCGGATAGCATATCGCGGAGCTGGGCGATGAGGTCCTCTTCGGTTGATGTTTCGCCGGCGGTGTGCAGTGTCTTCAGGTCTTCGGCGTCCTGCCGATCGGGCATTTCTGACCCTCCCGTTCCGTCGTGCGTCATGGACTCCAGGATCGTGGAAATGATCACTTCGGGATTGTGGATCGGCTGGTTAGGACGCATCATCGCGATCTGTTCCTGCACGATCAGTTCCTTCTCGCGGGACAGGGGTATGAACTTGACCCCGGCGCGGTATTTCCCATCCTTCTGTCTGCGCCAAACCAGCAATCCGCCTTTAAAGCCTCCGATCCTGTCCTTGAACCAGACAAACCCGGGTTCGAGCGGCTGGTCAGATTCGATCCCGACGCCATACTTGCTGAGGTCCACGACATGGGCGACCAGGATGCCACAAGTGAGGCTCTTGTAGGGAATGACCCAGAGAGTGAATTCCCGTCTCTGGACGACCTCATATCGGTGCGATTGTCTGGTGGTATCCATGGCAAAGTCCTGATCGGCGTACCTTCAAGGGCGGCTTGATCGTTCACTACCCAAATCAAACCAACCTGCACTACTTATAACAAATATGGTGACTGGAGTAAACAGAATTATCTCATGTCATTTTAGGTATCCATGACCGAGTTACTGTTAAGATGTGCAGAAGGAGGGCAAGCTGCCGTGGACCGATGCGACAGCATCGGACAGACCGTTCGCAGCTTTATTTTTATGATTCAATGTGCTATGCTTTGACAGTGTAGTGCTAAATAGGAATCCCGGCCCTTGTGATAGCTGCTGTACGGTGCGCTGCCTCGGCTGGCCATGGAACGGACCATGAAACGAGTATGTGCTTGGTGTAAGAAAGAGCTGGGGTTCGTCGAGGGCAGCAGCAGGCCGCACACGGAAGTCTCCCACGGGATCTGTGAGGGCTGCGTGGATAATTTTACATTCCAACAGGGAGTGCCGTTCCAGCGTTACATCGACAGCATCTCCGTTCCTGTCCTTTCCGTCGACCGCTATGTCGTTGTAAAGTCGGCGAACCGGAAAGCGTGCGACATGCTCGGCAAGGAGCTGCGGGAGGTCGTCCAGCATCTGGGCGGCAATGTCTTCGAATGTGCCCATGCCAGATTGCCGGAAGGGTGCGGAAGGACGATACACTGCTCGGGGTGTGTGATCAGAAAATCGGTCACCCTGACCTTTGAGACAGGCGAGCCGCAGATCAATGTTCCGGCTATCCTGCGTCGTGGGGACCCCGAGCATCTCTCCGCCGTCGTCCTGTGGATCACCACGGTAAGATCGGGAAGTATGGTATTGCTCCGGGTGGACCGCATAGAGCAGCAGCAGACGAACACGTAGCGTGTCTCCGAGGTCATCAGTCAATGGAAAGTACAGGGACCGTTTCTGAAGAACTTGCGTTCAAGACCGCCGAACTGGATGCCGCCATGCGGGAAGCCGGGTTCCATCTGGCATTTGCAGATCCCGAGGCGTCGCGTGACTTCGGATACCGGGCGCAGTACCTGCGGAGCAAGAGCACGATGCACCCCCTGCTGAACGCGAACCTGGAATACTACCATGCCGTAAAGGCCTTCAGCCTGAAGATCAGCACCACTGACGAGCGCCAGAGCAAGACCTATGTGTTCCTCGCCAAGAACTACCGGGGGAATATCAAGGAACTTCTGAACACCTATTTCGATTCGGTGAGAAAAGGCGTCCCGCTGAAGATCGATGAAAAGAAACAACGCTGAATCCGGTACGCGAACGAAACGCTTCGTTAGCGGTCTGGCCGGCCGGCAGGAACGCACATCAGCCGGGCATGCTACGGTGCCGATAACAACTTCGCATTCTGCATAGACTGCGCGGGGAGCTGGCCGGCTCAAGAGGATAAGGACTATGGCGCAGGTAAAGCTCTTTGCGGATTTGTTGCAGGAGCTCCAGGCCGGCAGGAAGACCGGGGCTCTCTATATCAGTATTGCCGAGAAGAGCGAGGATATGGCGCGGTTCTATTTCCATAAAGGCGAGCTGTACCATGCCCGGTACGGGACCGCCATCGGGAACGATTGCCTGGACATCATGGAATTCTATACGATGAACAGCGCATCGTTCTACGAAGGGATAACGGCACCCGATACACCTGCCAAGGACCTGCCGGCGCCCGATGCCGTCATCGCCCGCTTCAGAAAAAGCGGCCAGAGCGTCAAGGCGAGATAAGGTGCATCGACAACGTGCAGCCGGATATACCTCTACAGGGCAAAGGTCTTTGCAACGATCGACGCGCAAGTTGTTTGTACAAGCCACGAGAACCTACCCGGAGTGATCGTACCGCCAGGAACACAGGAGGATAGCAATGGCAAAAAATGCTTGTCCGACACAGGGATTTGAAAGACTGCTCGTAGCGACAGATGGGTCCGCATTCAGCAAAGCCGCTGTCCAGGAGGCGATCACGATCGCCAGTGCCTGTTCAGGCCATCTCTCCGTCCTGCTCATTTTCGAGGTGAGCGCCGAAGTCGAGCTTTGGGATGCGATGTCCACGGAGCGGCTGGAACTACAGATGAAAAAATATCTGGAGGGGATCAAGGCGAAGGCCGTCCGTGCCGGCGTCAGGTGCGAGGTCATCCTGCATCTGGGCGACGAACCCTACAAGCTCATCGTGGCCGAGGCAAGAAAGAGGAAGATCAGCACCATTATCATGGGCAGTCACGGGCGCACTGGGCTCACACGGTTGATGATGGGCAGCACGGTCCAGCGTGTTATCGGACACGCGCCCTGCAAAGTGCTGGTGGTGCCGGCAACGGCACGGAAGAGATAACGTACGCGTTCCGATCCCCTGAACGGGAGCGGGAACGCACGACACGCGAAACGGAGAGTGAAATGATCGGACCGGCGTTGGTGAGCGGGCAGATGCGTTACATCCTGGTAGTGGACACGGACTGGAACGAGCGGTTCACGCTGAGCATGCTATTGCAGCGGTTCGGTTACACGATCGCGAACACGAACAGCGCCTGCGAAGGCGTCGAGTTCCTGTGTGTGGCGCCTGCCGTTGCGGTCTTTGCTGAGGCCGGGGAGGTCGGGGAAGACCTGGCGGCAAGATTAACGGCCGACGCCCGGTTCCGGGATGTCCCGCTGGTCATGGTCGCTGACGGTCCGGATCGGATCCTCGAGGAGCGCCTGCGACAGGGAGCGCTTGCCGGCCTGCTCCGGTCGCCGTTGAATCCCGAAGAGGTATTCAAGATAATCCAGAAAGTGATCGAGAACGGCCAGAGAGAAAATATCCGGATCCCCACCGCTTTGCAGGCGACGGTGCGGGATGCTTCCGGCGCAACACAGGGATTCGTTACGGTCCTGTCGCAATATGGGGCGTTCTTCCGGACCCTGGCCCCCCGGCCGGCCAAGGCCCGCACCAGCATCAACCTCTCCTTTGGGGACCGGACCATTGACCTCGAAGCTGAAGTGCTCTACATTGTTTCCTTCGAAGAAGGCCCCTTTTGCGAACCGGGCATGGGAATGAAGTTCGTGAATATCTCGCAGGAGGACAGCGCTCTTATCAGGTTCTTCATTTATGAACAGCTCGGAGCGGGGATCATGCCATCCGGACAGGCGGTAGGGCAGGCATGATGCAGTCGGGCAGGATGGGATGAGCGCGTGTCGGGGGCCGGTCGGCTGAAACTTCAGATAGCGTTATCCTGCGGACGTGCCTAGACCTGCCTTAGATCAGCAATAATCCATTGTCCCTCAATGTTTTCCACTCCTTTGACCGTAGAAAAGACCGGAATGGCGTGGAAAAATGCGTTTCATAATCCCGCCTCAGATATTCCAGCGTGATGAGCGAGCTGTTCTGCGGAGAGAACATCGGGATCTTATCGATCATCCATTCCCCGAGCGCTCTGTTGCTGGTCAACGTGTATCGCCCGGTCTTCGTATAAATAGCGAACGCGTCCTTCGTCCCTGGTCTTCCCTTCACGACCGAATTTCCGTTCGCCGAATACGGCGTATTCCCGATCCAGAGCAATCGTGAACCCATCAGCTCCTCATCGGCCGCAGGGCCACTCTTGATCGCCCGCCCGGCGAGATCCTTCCTGATCGAGATCGCAGGCACGCGAAAATCGAACCACTCATTGACCTCCATGTCCATGCCGATCCCATGCATGAAATTATAAACGGCCTTGGACAGGCCCTTCGCAAAGGCACCATGGTCGCAGCCTTCGGGATCTTCATGCAAGAGGTCGTTCGTTGCGAATCGTCCGGAAGGCGGAGCCGTTATCGTACAATGATATTTCGCGGGATCATTTCCGACATCGCTATGAACGGTGGCAGTGAACCGATGCCAAAATGCCGACTGGATGAGCCCCTCGTTGAAGAACTGCCGGACGGTCTCCAGGGCATCAATGGTCTCCTGGCTGGTCTGCGTTGGAAAGCCGTACATCAGATACGCGTGCACCATGATGCCTGCCTCGCTGAAATTGCGGCATGCCAGGGCGGCTTGGCGAATGTCGATCCCTTTATTCATCAACTGCAACAGCCGGTCCGAGGCCGCTTCCAGGCCTCCCGTGGCGGCGATGCAGCCCGACGCCGCCAGGAGCCGGCAGAGGTCCTTGGTAAAAGCTTTCTCAAAACGGATATTCGTCCACCAGGATATGCAGACCTTTCTTCTCAGTAATTCCAGAGCCAATTCCTTCAATGCCGCTGGCGGAGCGGCCTCATCGACAAAATGAAAACCGGTCTGCCCTGTCTGGGCCGCCACCTGCTGGATCCTGTCAACCAACACCGAAGCCGGAACTGTATCGCAGCGTCGAATATAATCAAGGGAGGTGTCGCAGAATGAACATCGGTGCCAGTAGCAACCATGGGCGACCGTAAGCTTGTTCCACCGTCCATCGCTCCAGAGGCGGTGCATGGGATTGGCGATCTCAATGAGCGAAAGATAGCTTTCCAGCGGGAGATCCGAGTAATCGGGGCAGCCGGCCTCGGAAGATGAGGGGTCTTTCTTTTGATCATCATTTGCGAATATTACTTCATCGTCGATCCTTACAAAGGTCCTTTTGAGGACCGCTCCGCCCTTTTTAACGTCAAGGGAATCTAGGATATCCAGAAAAGGAAGCTCTCCGTCGTCCAGGGTGATGAAATCCACATAGTCAAAGACCGCCGGTTCCGATAGTTCGCGAAGCTCCGTGTTGACAAAGCCGCCGCCCGCGACGATCTTGATGCGGGGGGCCGTTCTCTTGACGTGTTGGCCGCACTTCAGGGCCGCATAGAGATTTCCGGGAAAGGGGATGGTCATTCCCAGGACATCGGGCCGCTGCATTTCGATGTGATGCTGAAGCAACTCGATCAGCCATGCCTCGATCATGTTCTCCGGCTGCTGCAAAGCAGCTTGGATGGGTGCGAACGAATGAGCGGACAACGCGAGCTTTTCTGCGTACCTGCTGAACCCGAAATGGGGAGCAATGGCATCTTTGATCAGATCTCCGATATCCTCAACATACAGCGTGGCCAGGAATCGGGCGCGATCGTTAATCCCGATGCTTCCGAATGACCATTCCATGTCTGGCAGTTGATCAAAGCGTGAAGCTCTCGGCAAGAAAGTATCCGAACAAAGGAGCGGCGAAAGGGTGTTGTCGCGGTACTGCAGGAAGGCCATTACCTGGTCCACCGTGTGCAGATAGCGGTCTTGATCGTGGATGATGCGAAGTGAGTTCATGGAGATCTCCCCCCGGGCATTGTTCGCCTGGGTGAATAGCTCCTGAAGACCTTTTCGGGAAAAGAGCCTGTTGATAAGCTCGATGCCCAGGTCAGCCTGGAACACATCGTAGCCGCGTGAGCTTAAAAATCCTTTCAGATAAGGCGATGCGGGGTAGGGTGTATTGAGCTGGGTGAAGGGCGGCGTGATAAGGAGTATTTTTTTGTGCATAAGGATCTTCCCGTCAACCCTTGAGGCCGGCATCCGACAGCAGCGAAACGCAAGGAACTCCTGATCTGATGGCCAATCTTACTGAAGTCACCGCTCTTTAGCAAGCAGAACCTGCGGGAAAACCGTACGTCAGCCGGAAAAAGATGCGTCTTGGAAGTAAGCCCTTTGATCAAGGATGCACGTGCCGTTGAAGAGCAGCTTATTGACTCTCTACTCCCTTTCCTATATACTCATCCCAGCTTGCAGCAGCTATGGCCATGAACGGAGAGAGCCCGTGAAGTGCAGGCCGCGGGCTTAAAAGGGACAGAGATGACACAGAGAGCCAGCGAGGCAATGCCGGGTCCGTTCACGCGAAAGAGCAGGTACATCCTGGTCGTCGAAAGCAATACCAACGACCTGTTCACGACTGCAATGCTTCTTCACCGGTTCTCCTATCCGGTATGTACTGCGCGCAACGGCCGCCAGGCGCTGGACATGGTTTCTGTGGCCATGCCGGCGCTCGTCGTGACCGACTTCAACCTCCCGGGGATGAACGGCATCGATTTTTTGCGGGTACTCGGAAGCAATCCTCGCACTTTCTCCATTCCCGTCCTTCTCCTTTTGCCGCCCGGAGATATCGGAAGCGGGCTGCGCGAAGTGGAGCTTGGCGGGCTCTCGTTCCTGCAGAAGCCGGTGCCGTTGGAGGGCCTCTATCGCGCCGTTCAGGCGGCCATGGAACCCACGCCTCGCGCAAATATCCGCATCCAGGCCACACTACCCGTTACCGTGAACAATGTCGCTCTTGACGGGGCACGGGGCGAATGTGTCACGCACGTCTCTGCCCAGGGACTCTACATACGCACGTTCAAGTATCACCGCCCTGATGAGCAGGTCGCCCTGCAGCTCACCATCGGCGGCCGAACCGTAAAAACCGACGGAAAGATCCTCTATGCCCGAAGGCAGGACAGCGCTCCTTTCGTGGAGCCGGGTATCGCGGTAAAGTTCACCAGGATCATGGCAGAGGACCGGGAATTCATTATGCAGTTCGTCCGTGATGAGGTGACCCGGGGGATCGTGACGGAGCTTCGCTGAAAAAGCCGCATGACGTTTCCCTTTCGCACTTATCTCGCACATCCTTCAAGGATCCAGGCAAAGCACGTGCGGTAAGGAGCGATCAGTGTCCGCGCCCGCACGCTCATGAAATTCCCGGCATAGCGATCGCAGGAAATACACCATCATGCATCAATTGCATATTCAGGAGGATATAATAATGAAGAGATACTCTCTGTTTGCTGTGGTCACCATTCTGCTCACCCTCTCCCTGCTCCAGGGATGCGGGTACAATTCCATGCAGGCCAACGAAGAGGCTGTCAAGGCGGCATGGGGCGACGTCGAGTCCTCATACCAGCGGCGCGCAGACCTTGTTCCCAATCTCGTCGAGACCGTCAAGGCATATGCGAAGCATGAACGCGAGACGCTCGCCGCGGTGACCGAGGCTCGGTCCAAGGCGGGGTCCATCACGATGAGCAAGGCCATGCTCGACGACCCGCAGGCGATGGCCAAGTTCCAGCAGGCCCAGGGTGCGCTGAGCTCGTCACTTTCGCGGCTCATGGTCGTCGTGGAAAAATACCCCGACCTCAAGGCGAATCAGGGTTTCCAGGACCTTCAGCACCAGCTCGAGGGGACCGAGAACCGGATCAACGTGGCCCGCACGCGCTACAATAAATCGGTCGAAACGTTCAACACCTCCATCCGGATATTCCCGAACAACCTGACGAACAGCATGCTCCTCCACCTGAAGCTGAAAGAACCCTTCAAAGCGGATGAAGGCGCCGCAACCGCACCCAAGGTGAAATTTTAGTAATCGAGCTCATTATGCGTGCCAGACCGGACCTAACAGGCAGGAACGTATCCGCAATGATGGTTCTCACCATCCTTGCCGTCCTCTGTCTGTTCACCGCGCCGGCGACCGCTTTTGGCCTTGACGTGCCGCGGCTTGCGGGCCGTGTGAACGACTACGGGGGCATGATCTCTCCCCAGGTCCGGGCCACGCTTGATGCGGAACTCGCCGCTCTCGAGCGAACTGACTCAACGCAGGTGGTCATTCTCACGGTGCCATCCCTTGAAGGGGATGTGATCGAGGAATTCAGCATCAGGGTCGGTGATGCCTGGAAGATCGGGCAGAAGGGGAAGGACAACGGCGTCATCTTTATCGTGTCGAAGGCCGACCGCAAGATGCGGATCGAGGTCGGCAGGGGTCTGCAGGGAGTGCTGACGGACCTGAGCGCCGGCAGGATCATCGACACCGTGGTCAAACCTCGTTTCAAACAGGGCAATTTTGACGACGGCTTCCTTATAGGCACCAGGGCCATCATTGCGGCAACGCGGGGCGAATACACGTCTGCGGCGAAATCGGCGCCGTATACCATCAGCGACCTCAAACAATATCTTTGGGCCGTGGTGTTCGTGGTGGTCCTCGTGCTGCCGTACCTGAGAAGGATAAATCGTTTTCTGCCGGTCCCCGCAGGCGCTGCCGGCGGCCCGATCGTGCATCAATTGTTCTCCGGCGGCGCGGCCTCCGCCACCACGCTCGGCATCCTTGCCGTTGTCGGAGCAGCGGTAGGCCTGTTCGTGTCTGCTATGGGCGGTGGCGGCAATTCCGGCAGAAAGCACGGGCATCACGCCGGCGGGAGCTTCTGGGATTCCATCGGCGGTTCTTCATGGTCAAGCGGCGGCGGAGGCGGCAGCGATTTCGGCGGCGGGGGCGGATCCTTCGACGGCGGCGGATCATCAGGAGACTGGTAATGGGCCATCGATCACGGGCAGAAACATTCTTCTCTTCCGAGGAGAGAGCGGCGATCGAAGCAGCTGTACGCGAAGCGGAGTCGCGCACCATCGGGGAGATCGCGGTCATGGTCGTCGATGCGAGCGATGAATACCTGCATGCGGATACCATCGGCGGTGTTCTCTTTTCCGGCGCTATCTCGTTCTTTGGCGCGGTCGCCTTCTTCGATTCCGCAATTGTCCCCTACATCGTTCTAACGGCGCTGATCTTCTTCCCCTGCAGGTTATTCGTGCGGTCCTTCCCGTTCATAAAGTCGGAATTCATCTCTCCGCGGAAACGCCGCGATGCGGTGCGGTTGCGGGCGCTCAGGGCCTTCTACGAGAAGGGGCTCTACAAGACCCAGGCGCAGACGGGGGTGTTGTTCTTCCTGTCGCTGATGGAGCGGACGGTCTGGGTGCTTGCCGACAAGGGCATCTATGTGAAGATCCGGCAGGAACAGCTCGACCGTTTTGCCGCTACCGTATCAAAGGGCGTCCGGGAAGGCCGCGCATCCCAGGCGCTCCGTCAGGCGATCACCGAGGCAGGCACACTGCTCGCTGAACATTTTCCGGTGACGCCGGGTGATAAGAACGAACTGTCCGACGACATTATCGCCGAGCAAGGTTGACGAGTCGAAGATTTTCGTATTGTCAGACGGAATAACCATTGATGGTTGACAGGGAGATCGGTATGAAAAGCGTTGTACGAGGGGAGAGATGCTCACTGCGCGTGTTGACAGTCGGGTCGATCATAGGCCTTCTTCTCATCTGCGGATGCATGCCCGCGTTCGGTCCGGTAGATGCCATTCTGAACAAGAACGTGCAGCAGTCAAAATATAAGCGGATCGCGGTCGTGCCTTACGACGTGAGCGGGTATGACGGGCAGAGAATGGACAAGGTCAGCGGGACCGCATTGGCCGATCGCTACACCATTGAGCTCATGCGGGCGGGATACGATGTCCTCGAACGGCAGCGGCTTGAGGCCATCCTGAAGGAGCATGCGCTCGGCATGACCGGACTGACCGATCCCAAAACAAGCCTGAAGGTCGGCAACATCCTCGGGGTGCAGGGTTTCGTGTTCGGCAGCGTTTCGGGAAAGCCCAACGCGTTCAGTGTTATGACGAAGCTGGTGGATGCGGAGACCGGCTCCACGGTCTGGTCGCTCGTCCTGAGCAACAACATCGAAAAGAATGCCGTTGCGGAGCTGAAGAAGACGCTGGATGCATATTATGCCGGCGGAGGAAAATGATGCCCGGGCCGACCGGATGGCATCGCAACGACTTCCGGCAGCGTATTGACCCCACCCCCGACGTCTAAATCCTTGCATTGGGACCCCGTTTATTGTAAGGTTTTCTCTCTTTAGGCCTTTCTTCGATAGGAGCCTCTCATGGATAGTTGTCCCTGCGGTTCAAATAAAGCTTATGCGGACTGCTGCCGGCCTGTGATCACCGGCGGACGGCGCGCCGACACGGCCGAGCAGGTCATGCGCTCGCGGTACAGCGCCTATGTCAAAAAGGAGCTCGACTGGCTTCTGACATCGCTGCATCCCGACCACCGTGCCGACTACGATGAATCGAGCAGCCGCGCATGGGCTGAGCGGGCGACATGGCACGGCATCGATATCGTAAATACCAAAAAGGGCGGGCCCGACGACCAGGAGGGCCAGGTCGAGTTCGTCGTGTCGTTTACGGAGAATGGCGTCCGGCAGGAACACCATGAACTGTCATCGTTTAAGAAGTTGAACGGGACCTGGTATTTCGAGACGGGGAAGCCGCTTCCGACCCGGCCGGTGGTGAACGCTGCCCCCAAGGCAGGCCGCAATGACCCCTGCCCCTGCGGAAGCGGAAAAAAATCCAAAAAGTGCTGCGGTTAGCACGCTGCGGAACAGGAACAGTACCCGTGCGATAACCTGTCTGCATTGCACGATGACTTCGGACCACGAACCAGGAATTCCGTCCATCTCGTGCGTATGCATCGTAGCCCGTTGACAGGCCATGTCTTTTGCAGTCTTAGCAGGCCCTTCCCGGACAAAGTTATCAACATACCCTTAAATTACCCCTTGATACTTGGTGTCAAGATGTGTGATAATTTGTACCCATTTTATTAAAACGTACGTTGCGGAACTCGAACCGCAAAACCGTGCTACGGCGGGACCTCTTTTACGATCTGCGAAACCTGCGGAGCGGGCGAACAGTATGAAAAAAACAAGAATATTGCTGGTGCAGAATGCACAGACCCAGGGCAACGGGACCAAACGGTCCCTTGACAGCACCGGCTACGATGTGGTCTGGGTAGGGTCCGGCGTGTCCGCACTCGCTGCCGCAAAGCAGTGGACCATTGCTCTTGTCATCATCGATGTCGCGTTGCCCGATATCGAGGGGGGGGAGCTCTGCCGCAGGTTCCGGTCGCATGAGAACATGAAGGCCGTCCCGATCATCCTGCTCGCGCCCCGTGATTACCGGCCGCCGTCGGCGAACGAACAGCCCGGGTCCGGTCCCGATGCGTATCTAACAAAACCCTATCTGGACAGCGAGCTGGCAGCCGCGATCACGGCAGCGCTCGCGGCACGGACATCTAAAAAGACGCAACCGCCCGTGCAGCACGTTGTGAAGCTGGGCCCGCGCCAACAGGCGGACGTGATCGTGAGCGCGGAGCGCAGAAAGGAATTGCAGCCGACGCCGGTCCCTGACCAAAGACCGGTCTCATCGCCGCAACTCCGGCCGCTCATGCAGGCTGAGCAGCGTGCCCTGCCGGGACCTGCACCGGAAGCGCACCGGCCGCCGGCATCCGCCCCGGCCATGGACGCAAGGCCCGCTGTGCGGCCGCAGCTGCAGCTCGTCCGGAAGACCGAACCGATGCCGGCCATGCATCCGGCCGATCAGCCGTTGGCCCCCTTACGAGAGCCGGTATCTCCGCCCGCGGACGAAGTGGTCGATCAGTCCACGGGTCTGTTCAGCAGGAAGCAGTTCGAAGCAATGTTCGCTAAGGATTTCAAACGGGCTATGCGGTTCAAACAGCAGTTGAGCTGTATGATGATCGACCTGGACGGACGACGGATCGGACGGGAGGGTGATGAAGAAACGCTCAAGTCGATCATCGGGCTTGTGCAGCAAACGATCCGCGAAGTGGACACCGCAGCCTGGTGGACCGGGAAAGAGCTCGTTATCCTGCTGCCGAACACCATACGCAATGACGCCCTGCAGGCGGCCATGCGCATTCTCGAGACGGTGGCAAACCATCCCTTCACCTGGGCCGACTCCACGAAGGTCACGATGAGTATCGGTGTTGCGGGCCTGCCTGACAAGTACATCGACACGGAACAGAAACTGATCGACGCTGCCGCCATGGCGTGCAAACGCGCGTCAGATATGATGCGACCGTGACACTCTTTTGCGAAACCAGTTCATCCCTCCTTGCCGATAGTCCCCTTTTTAACAGATATTCATCTGTTACAAATTATTTGCCGCAAGGTATATGGCGCCATGACGCTGGCGGAACGCTGTCAGCTGCCATAGGTAGATAAGCCCGGGAGAATATACTCCAGTTCGTATCGGTTTGATCGAAAGACGGGGGAAGAGCGGTCGCTTGTGTACGGCAAGGGAGCGCGTTCGAGGAACTGTATGCATGGCCGACAATAATACTTCCATCGTCCTGATCGGGATGCCCGGCGCCGGCAAGAGCACTATCGGTGTCATGCTGGCAAAGCTGACCTGCCGGAGTTTTGTCGACACCGATGTGCTGATCCAGTCGTCGCAGGGCAAAACCCTTCAGGACATCGTCGACCGGGAAGGGCACCTGGCCTTGCGATCCATCGAGGAACAGGTCATCCTGAAGGTCGACTGCCGCAACTGCGTCATTGCTACGGGCGGCAGCGCCGTGTACAGTCCGGCCGCCATGGCCCATCTCAGGCAGAACGGCATGGTGATCTATCTCGATGCGGAACTGTCTGTGCTCGAGGCCAGGGTCCAGGACCTCGATACGCGGGGTCTGGCGAAACGGCCTGACCAGAGCTTTCGCGAACTGTACGAGGAACGGACGCCGCTGTACGCGAAATACGCCGATATAACGATCGAGAGCGGAAATCTTGCTCACGAAGAGATCTGTGCGCGGATCATCGAAGAGCTTCCGAAGGGTCACGGGAAGTCCGCAGCTGGAGACCAATGCACAATAAAAAGAAAGAGCAAGAAATAATCGAGGGCCTCAAGCCGGTCTGCATCTGCAAGGGGATCAAGGCGCGCACGTTCCAGGATCGGATCAAGGCCGGTGTGACAACGGTCGGAGAACTGAAAAAAGCGACTGGCGCGGGATGCGGCTCCTGCAAGGGCGAACGATGCACACCTCGCATCCATGAGATCCTCGAAAAGCATGGCTACACGGGAGACTCCTGAAGACCAGATGTGTTGACACTTCTCTATTGCGGGAAGTATATTGTTCCTTACCGGAGGGATCATGGGCCTCTTTGACCGTGTCGTATCTATTTTCAGAAATCAGCAAGACGTTGCGCCCGAGGTGACGCCGGGCAGAAACGATCCTTGCTGGTGCGGAAGTGGTAAAAAATATAAAAAATGCCATCTGCCCGATGTAGAAAAGAAGGCTGCAGCAAAGGCTTGTGATCTGAACTGCGGCCCAACGTGAAGCTCGAACTGAGCTGAGTTTCAGCTTAAGATATCCTGTCCTTTTCATGAGTATCGACGTTCCCGCCAGGCCAACTCCTGTTACGAAAATACCCATGTTTACGGTGTCGGCATTTATCCAACAGTACATAGTCAGAAGAAAATAAACGCATATTCTTGACATCGGTGCGGTCCTTTCCTATTCTTTAATCATCGGTGTCGCGGGATCTGGCTGGAAAATCTGGCGAAGGGGAACGGTCTTGAATGCGGCAAGGAAGGTCGTTCGGGTAAGGATCAATGGCTGCTCGATTGCTCATCGTTGAGGACGAGGACACCCTTTGTGCGTCCCTGCAAAGAGTGTTCATTCGCGAAGGCTACGAGGTGGATATGGCCGACTGTGCCGAGACTGCGTTCACGCTCCTCGATCAAAGGACCTATGACCTCATCATTACCGACATCATCCTTCCCGGTATCAGCGGCATTGACCTGCTGAAAAAATACCGCAGGACCAAACCTGCGCAAAAAGTCATTGTCATCACGGCATACGCTTCCCTGACCACAGCGGTGGAATCCATTAAAGCGGGAGCATGCGATTTCATCATTAAGCCCCTGATGCATGATGAAATGAAAAGAGCGGTACGAAAGGCCTTGGACAAAGCCTCGTAAGGGCTTGCGATAAAGGTTGCCACCAAGTGATGCTATGACGACACGAGACGCATTTACCTTCCTCAAGCAGACCGCTCCTTTCAGTTGCCTCAACGATGAGGCCCTCCACGGCATTGTGAAGAGCCTCTCGCTGGAGTTCCATCCGAAAGGCGCTATCATACTCCGTCAGTACGGTCCCGCTGCTGAGCATCTGGTCATTATCCGGCAAGGAGCGGTCAAGGTGTTCGTCAACACCAATGAGGATGAAGAAGTGCTCGTGGATTTCAGGACCGC
>Ga0334722_10002956_pt1 | contig 18677 bp, 24 predicted proteins | sample C3_bottom_MG_FD_207210 | JGI IMG/M metagenome (GOLD analysis project Ga0334722, IMG submission 207210) | Sediment microbial communities from Yellowstone Lake, YNP, Wyoming, USA - C3_bottom | ecosystem: Environmental > Aquatic > Freshwater > Lake > Sediment | place: USA: Wyoming | collected...
TCTCTTCCGGACCGGGTTGCCCGATGACGCTGTCGTTCCAGCCGTGAAAGTGTTCGCGCAGGCGCAGCACCTTTTCGCGGCCGGTGAACGCCCGGGCAAGCCGCACCGCCATCATCGTCGCCTCGGTGCCTGACGAGGTGAACCGCACCTTCTCGGCGCAGGGCACCATCCGCTGTATGAGTTCGCCCCAGCGCACCTCGAGTTCGTGGGACGCGCCGTAGTGGGTGCCGCGCCGCGCCTGCTGTTCGAGCGCCTCGACGAGCTGCGGATGCTGGTGGCCGAGCAGCAGCGCTCCGTGCCCCATCACGTAGTCGACGATCTCGTTCCCGTCGACGTCGCGCTTTCGGCTCCCCGACGCCGATGCGACGTACACGGGAAACGGGCTGCTGCGCCGGATGTCGTGCGTTACCCCATCCGGAAACACGCGGAGGGCCCGCGCATGCAGGGCGCGTGACGCGGGGTGCAGCTCTACATAACGCGACTCGATGCTCATAGCCTCAGTACAGCTTCCGATTTGAAGCCTCGAGCGCCTTGTCGATCGTCTCGACGGGGATGTCGCCGAGCTCCGTGTGGTCGCGAATGACGGCGGCAAACGACGGCTGCTCGGCCGCCGGCATCCAGCACGAAGTATCCCAGAACTGCGAGCGCTTGAAGCACTTGGGGCAGTGCAGGAACGCCTCTTCGACGTCGACGACGATGACGAGCGCGGGGGGCCTGCCCTGGAAGGCGAGACGTTCGCGGAGATCGTCGTCGCGGACGATCCTGGCGCGGCCGTTCACGCGCAGCGTCCACTCGACGCCGGGAATGATGAAGAGCAGGCCGGCGTGCGGGTTCTCGATGATGTTCTGGAGAGAATCGAGACGCTGGTTGCCGGGCCGGTCGGGCAGCAGCAGCGTGTTGTCGCCCAGCAGCTGGACGAAGCCGGGGGCGTCGCCCTTCGGCGAGACGTCGCAGCGTCCCTGCGCGTTGGACGTCGCCAGCAGCAGAAACGGCGAGCGCCCGATGAAGGCGCGGCAATGGTCGTCGAGCGCGTGGATCTCCTTCCGCAACGCCAGTTCGTGCGGCCCGGCCACCACGGACCGCAGCTCGGCGAGCGTCGTGATCGTCTCGCGGAATCGAGTGGTCGTCATGCTCCCCCCTTTTCGGATCGGTGCGGGTGCATCGTACTCGACGGCGCGGGCGGCGTGATCCCGGCGCCCCGTCTCCTGCCAATGTGGCCGGCGACGTCGTCGAACGCCGCGAGAGTTGCTGCAAGCACCCCCGCCGAGGGGCCTGTCTGCGGCTACAGCGACCGGAGCTGGTTCTCGACGTGGTCCAGGAGATCCGCCGCGTCATCCCTGAGCTTTCCCTCCGGATCGAGCGAGAGGCACGTTCGGAACGCCTCAGCGGCCCGCTCATAGATCGCGCGCGGGTCCAGGCGATCCTCAACCCTCCGGCGGCGCTGGAGCTCGTGCGCCGCGTACTCGCAACACCATCCGAGGGCGTACCAGACGCCGGCGTCGCCGGGTCGGATGGTGGCGGCGCGCTCGAGGAGGTCCAGCCCTTCGGTGTAGCGACGGCGGCGCGCGACGAGCGCCGTCCCGACCTGCTCGAGCGCCTCAACATGCATCGGGTCCAGCTCCAGGACGCGACGCCCCAGCTCGAAGCTCGCCGCCGTGTCGTGCGCAGCCTGGCGTTGCTGCGCCTCCGCGAACAGCGCCCGCGCCTCTGCCTTCGGGTCGCTCAGTGCAGGCCTTCGAGCATCGGGAGAGCCTCGGCCTCCGTGAACACCCGGAAGGAGTTGGTCCGCACGTTGCCCTGGCTGCTTACGGCGAGCGATACGCGGGTCATGGTCTCGTCGTCGGGTGCCTCGGCGATCACGACATAATCGTACGGTCCCATCGCGAAGTAAATCTGCTTCAGCTCGCCGCCCATCGAGCGGAACGTCTCGCGAGCGTTCTCCAGGCGCCGGGAGAAGTCCTGCATCGTGCGCACGCCTTGATCCGTCAGGTTCGCGAGCACTACATACGTCGGCACGCCACCCTCCTTGCATTGGCCCCCGTGTCGTCGCTGCCACAATCACGCCATACGGACATACGGTCAAGCAGAGTCGGGACCCGTGGTCGAGTCGGAAGGGGGCCGCTCGGCCCCCGCGACGGGCCCCGCGCGAAAATAGGGCCGCGTGTCGAACCACTGCAGGCCCAGGAAGAACGCTGCGACGCCCAGGAACGCCGCCGAAAACGCTTCTCGCGGCACGTACGAATGCGGTGTCGCGAACTGAGCGACGAATAACCCGATCAAGATGACCGCCTCACGCAGCGACAGCCGCAAGTTGATCAGCACCGACAACGCCATTAGACCGAACGTGCTGGTAAGCAGCAGCTCGGAGACCTGACGGGAGTCGGTAGGGAGCGGATTGATCGTGCCGCTCGAGATTGCATAGGCAACCGGCAAGCACCCGATGAGCAGTGTCCACTGGTTCACCGTCGACGAGACGAGCGCCCCCATCGCCGCGTCCGCGCGAAGCCGCCAGGCGAGCAGGGCCGCAACCAGGAACTCCGGGAACTCCGAGGCCAGCGGCGCGACCCATTGGACCAGCAGGAACTCGTCAATGCCGAAGCGTGTCCCGGTGAGGATCAGGCCGTCGGCGAACGGCTCCGCGGCGAGCACGATGGCAAGGCCCGCGTAGAAAAACATCAGCACCAGCACGGTCCTGCGGCGTGCCCTGGGCAAGTTGGCGATCCGCTCCGCCGGACCCACGACCGACGACTCCTCCTCGACTTCGCCGCGCGCCGCCAGATACACGTATACGCCAAACAGACCGAACAGGAAGGTCGCGTCGAGCAGCGTAATGCCGCCCCGCAGTGGAAGCACGAACGAGTAGATCGTCGCCACCGCAAGAATCCCGACCTCGACACGGTGGCTCTCGGCCAGTCTGATCAGATGCCCGCGCGTGCGGTACCAGAACAACGCCACGACCACCGCCCACCCGACGCCGATCAGCAGGCGGTTGGATCCCGTCATGTTCGCCGTCGCGAACGCGGCGTACGACGGGTCCTTGCCGGCCTTCCACGCGAACGTCACGTCGACGGCGTACTCCGGCAGCACCGCGATGAGCGCCAGTCCGGCCAGGGCCAGCGTGCGCGGCACGTCGCGCTCCGCCGCTTCTGCCGTCCATGTGAGTAGAAACGCGGCGGCCACGATTGACAGCCCGAAGCAAAGCGTCTCGACCGGTGTGCTCGCGCTCCAGAGCCCCGTCCGCAGCGTTGCCGCCGGCCAGGCGAGCGCGGCCATGACGAGCGGCCACCGCCAATCGGAGACGAACGAGCGAAGAGCGGCAAGCATCGTCCGGATCCTCACGAAAAAGACCTCCGATGACAAACCTGTCATCAAAGGTCTCACCGTTCCCGCAACGCGGGATTGTCCGGACCGGGCGCTGCGCCGGGTCTGTCGATCCGGACTGCCCGCCGGGCACGACGGGCCAGTTACTCCCCTTTGTTCGCTGCCCGCACGCTACCGCTCAGCAGCGGGTCGATCAATGTGCCCGGCGTCTGTGAAGGCAAGCAGCGGGCATGTTCAATGCGGTCGATCAACTCGGCCTCGCGATAATCCTCCGCCCATTCGCCCTGGTCCGGCAGTCGCAGGCCGAGCTCGAAGAAGTCGTCCTGCGTCATCGGCTCCCAGCACATTGCGCAGCGGAACATGATGTCACCCCGGTCGTCGGTCAGCGGCACGCTCATGGTCGCTCCTCCTGCATGGGAGAACGCGGGCGCCTCTCTCGCGTGGCCGTTAATCGACATAATGTAGCCCAGTTGTGTCAAGTCCATGCCGATACTGAAAGCGGGGAGTCAGCGGCGCCCGGCGTTCCGGTGGATCGTGGGGCGCCTGGGTCGGCCGGATGGGGGCCAATGCGGGTTGTACGGGCCGCGTCGCGACGTCAACCGGCGAGGAAACGACACCATCCGGATCCGCGTTGATGTAGGTGCCGGGAGCACTGAAAGGGGCCATCAGCGATGAGCGATCGCGACTATTACGAGGTACTCGGACTGACGCCGCGGGCGGATGCCGCCATGGTGGACCAGGCGTACTGGCACCTGGCGCGGAAGTACCAGGCGCTCGCCCTCACCAACAATCGCGCCCACATCATGCTCGACGATCTGAACGAGGCGTACGGCGTGCTGGGCACGCCCCGGCTACGCCACCAATATGATGCCTTCCGCGACGACGTGCTCATCCGCAAAGGCATGATCCAGCCCGTGGCCTCGAACGACACGCAAAAGTCCAGGGGATCGCGTTCCAGGCGGCGTTCCTCCCCGAAGGCCGATGGCGATTCGGCGGGGGCCCCGCGCGCGGAGCATTCCTGGCCGCAGGTCCGCGCCGAGCACTGGCGCACCTACGCCACCGGTGGCGTCATCATGGCGCTCGCGCTGGCGGCGGCGTCCCAGGGCGTGAACATCCTGTTTGTCGGTGCGGCGCTCGCCGCTGGCCTCGCGCTCTCTCTGGCGCCCGTGTTGCGACGTCGCGTCGCCGGCATGAGCATCTCGATGCCTGGCGTGAGCCTGCCCGCGATGCCGGACCTGCGGGCGGCCCAGCTCGCCATCCCGAAGATCGGTGACCTCAACGTCCCGCGCCTCCTCGAGACCGCGGGCGTATCGAAGGACGAGGCGATGGACCCGGGCGAACTCCATGCCTCCACCGCGGCGATGATCGGCCGCTGGCGCAACAGCGTCGGCCTGAGGCCGCTTGCGTCTGAGGCCGGCGAACGAGGCGAGGCCGCGCCCAGCACAGACCTCGTGGAGATCGTGGAGAGCGAACGCGATCTCGATGCCCAGAGCGAGCCCCTCACAGCGGTGATCGACATCCTGCGTGGGAATCGCCGCACGGTGGAAGCCCCGGAGTAGGCAGCCTCCGCCGTACGGCCACGCCGTCGCGTGTCCTTTCCGCGAACCCAAACTTCGCACTATAGACGTTATGTGCAGAGGAACGTTCAAGCGTTCCCCGAACCTCGCCGATACTCTCGTTGAAGGAGAAGCCGGAATCCGCCCAGAAGCTGCGCGCAGGCGGCTGCCACGCGCGGTGTCTGGCGCTGCGCACGCCCTCCGGCCCGGCCCAGATCATGACCGGCCAGCACGCGAGCATTCTCCAGGACGTTGGACCCGAGCCGGGCGCGCGACGCGCCAGACGCCCGTCGGGCGTCGCCGTGCGGTTGGTCGGCGGAGCGCTGGTCGCCCTCACGGGCGCCGTGATCGTCGTAGGCCCATCGGTTATGTCGAGAACGGCGTACACGGCGATCGAACTGTTCGCCATCCTCGTGTGCGCTTCGTACGCGATCTTTCTCGCCGGCCACTCCCGTAGCACCCATGTCGACCTTGAGCGTGCGTACTCCTCGCATCTCGAGGAGTTGAGCCAGCGCTTGCGGGCTATGGCGTATCGCGATGCCCTCACCGGCCTGTACAACCACCGCTACTTCTACGAGCAACTCGCCCACGAAGTTGAGCGATCGCTCCGCTACGCCCAACCGCTGGCTGTGCTCCTGATGGACATGGACAACTTCAAGCAGATCAACGACACGTACGGCCACCTCGTCGGGGACAAGTTCCTCAGCCTTGTCGGACAGGTGATCAGCCGCCACGTCCGAGGCAGCGACATCGGCGCGCGGTACGGCGGCGACGAGTTCGTGCTCATCCTGCCCAACACCGGAGCCGATGAGGCAAAGGCCACGGCCGACAAGCTCGGCGCAGCGGTGTCGCTGGCCGCCGCGATGAACGGCGGCGACGAGAAGGTCCACGTTGGCCTTTCCATCGGCATCGCCGTGTGTCCGGACGACTCGCGCGCGCCGGGTGAGTTGCTGCACGTCGCCGACGGGCGGCTGTACGAAGTGAAGGCCAGGCGCAAGGCCGGCCGCCGATCCGCTGCGTGAGGCGCCGTCCGATGCGCCCGCCGTTGGTACGCGGATTCGGACGGATGCTAGACTTTCCCGGTGACTGCCGCTCGCTTCGACCGGCCCGATAACGGGGCCCGCACCGTCGGGCTAAAGGAGTTGAAGGCCGAATGTTGAAAGCTGCTCGCTGGGGCGTCCTCGGCCTGCTCGCGGTCTCGATTCTGGTCCTGGCATTCGCCGTCGGTTATGTCGTCAACAATGGAGGGAGTAGCAGCGCCGCCCCGTCCCCGGCGAGCAACGGCGATACATCATCGAACGCGGACGACTTCGCCACGCTCAACCAGATCTACAGCCTGCTCCAGCAAAAGTACGTCGACCCGGACCTCATCGACCGGGACACCCTCTATCAGTCCGCCATCACCGGCATGCTCCAACCGTTCCCGGACAGCGGGACCTTCTACGTCGACCCCAACACCGTCAAGACGAGCGTCGGACCGTCCGGCAAGTTCGAAGGCATCGGCGCCACAGTCGCATCGCAGAACGGCGAGATCATCATCGTCGCGCCGATCGAAAACACCCCGGCAGAACGCGCCGGCGTCAAAGCCGGCGATGTCATCCTCGAGGTCGACGGCGAGTCGACGCAGGGGTGGACCCAGGAGAAGGCCGTCATCAAGATCCGCGGCCAGGCAGGCACCACCGTGTCGCTCAAGCTGCGCCACACCGACGGCAGCGAAGAGACGCTCGCTATCGAACGCGATGAGATCAAGGTCAAGAGCGTCACCACCCAGCCGCCCGGCGGCTCGCTCAAGGACGGGGCGGGCAACGACATCACCGACGTCGGCTACATCCACATTCGCGAGTTCACCGAGCAGACGACCGATGAGATGAAGGCCGCGCTCAAGGACGTGGTCGCTACCAACAAGCGCGGCGTCATCCTCGACCTGCGCAACAACCCGGGCGGGCTGTTGCGCACGACCGCCGACGTAGCCGATGAGTTCCTCGACGGCGACAAGACGATCATCACCGAGCGTGAGCGCGATGGCTCCGAGTCGAGCATCAAGTCGAAGTCCGGCGGCGCCGCGACGACGATTCCCGTCGTCATCATCCTCAACCGCTTCAGCGCAAGCGGCTCGGAGGTACTGGCAGCCGCGCTTCACGACAACGACCGCGGCACGATCGTCGGTGAGAAGTCATTTGGCAAGGGCACCGTGAACGTCTCGAATGATCTGAAGGACGGAGGCCAGCTATACATCAGCGTGGCCAAGTGGCTCACGCCGAATGGAACGCAGATCGACGGCGTGGGCATCCGGCCCGACATCGCCGTCACGCTGTCGGACGACGACATCGATGCGCGCCGCGACGTGCAGCTCTTTGAGGCGATCGACGTCCTGCGCGGCACGGACACCACGCCCCCCACGGCGCTGACCCCGCAGCCCACGACCTCGCCCGCGGCCGACGCGACGCCGACACGGGCCGGCGGCTGACGGCGTCCCGCGTGGCCGAGATCAAGACGGTCGCCAGCAACCGAAAGGCGTTCCACGACTACGAGATCCTGGAGCGCGTCGAGGCCGGGATCGCCCTCACCGGGACGGAGATCAAGTCTATCCGCGCCGGCGCCGCGAACATCCGCGAGGCACACGCGCGCCCCCTGGAAGGCGAGATGTGGCTGTACGGCGCCCACATCGCCGCGTACGATGCCGGGAGCTACCAGAACCACGAGCCGACGCGCCCTCGTCGCCTGTTGCTGCACAAGGCGCAGATCCGCGACTGGGTGCGGGCCATCTCCGAACGCGGGCTCACCGTCATCCCCCTCAGCCTGTACCTCAAGGACGGCAAAGCCAAGGTTGAACTCGGCCTTGTGCGCGGACGCAAGTCGTACGACAAGCGGCAGGCGATCGCGAAGCGCGAAGCCGAACGCGAGATCCAGCGCGCCGTCAGGGACCGCCAGCGCAGCTAGGGCCGCCGGGCGCGCCGGCGTTCGCCGCCGGCGGCGCTGTGCCTGGGTCCATAGCGTTATGTCGCGCTAGAAGGAGCTCAGGGATGCGTTACAATTGACGTGTCGCATCTCTGGGGACGAAAGGGCTCGACAGGGAGCGGCGGGTCTGAGTTGCAGGCGGAGGGCGGCCATCGACCTCCTTAATCGCGGTGGTCAAACCATAAACGGCGATCGACAACTCGCCCTCGCTGCCTAGGCAGTGACGTTCATCCCGCGTCCAACCCCGGCGGGCCGGGAATGAGCGACGACTTGTCCGGGGCGCTGCGCGCACGACGCCGATGCTGCGCGCCTAAGACCATCGGCTGGCCCTGTCCGGAGGGGCCCTCAACGGACGGGCGGGGCGAGACCTAACTGCAGGGATAAGCTTGTAGCAGACTCAGGGCGTCGTTCACCTGGACGGGGAGTTCAATTCTCCCCCGTCTCCACCACACTTCCGCCCCGATCCGAAGCTAACACTCGCTCGGATCGGGGCTTTCTGTTGCCTCTGACGCCAATCGTTGACGCCAAACGATTTTGGGTTACGCGACCTAGCAGCATGTTTCAAAGTGACATCTGGGGAACGCCAGCGGGCGGCCGAGCGACGCGCGAACCTAGCCGCGCCCGGCGAAGAGCTGATCCATCGCCGCGGCGGCTTCCTGCTGTGCTGACGGCATGAGGTGCGCGTAGACGCGGAGCGTCACCGTCACATCCGCATGGCCCAGGACTTCGGCGATCACCTTCACGTTCACGCCCTGGGCGAGTAGCAGCGACGCGGCCGCATGGCGCAGCGCGTGAAAGCGCATCGGCGGCAGGCCGGCGCGCGCGAGTAGCCGAGTAAAGGATCGCGTCCGGATGTTGTTGGCGTCGAGAGGGCGGCCGCGACCGTTGGCGAACACGAGATCGTGATCCTCCCAGATCGGGCCGATCGCTAGGCGCTGTTCGAGCTGGCGCGATCGGTGCTGGCGCAGCGCGTCCGAGGCGACATCGGACAGGTGAACCTCGCGGCGTGACCGCTGCGTCTTGGGCGGCGCGAGGACCGGGACGCCCTGGCTGACGCCGGCCAGCGTGGCCGTGACGCGAAGGCGCCGACGATCGAGATCGACCTCGCGCCAGCGCAGCGCTTGAAGCTCTCCGAGCCGAAGCCCAGTCGTGAGCGCGACGGAGTAGAACGCTTCGAGCTCGTCACCGCGTGCGGCATCCAACAGCCGCACCGCCTCAGCGGCCGTCAAGGGGCGCATCTCCCGCGTGGAGCGTCGCGGCGCATCGACCAGGGTGGCGACGTTCCGCGCGACCTCGCCGCGCCGCTCCGCGTCGTGCAATGCTTTGCGTAGGACGCCATGCACGAGCTGAACGGAGGTGCCCGATAGCCCCTTCGCCCGGATCGCCGCATAGGCGCCCTCTACCTGCGTCGCTGTGAGCCGCGCGAGCCGCATCTTGCCGATCGTCGGGACCAGGTGCAGCTCGACCGCCTCGCGGTACCGTCTGAACGATTCAGGGCGCAACGCCGGCTCTTTGACCTTCAACCACGCGCGGAGGTACGCGGCGACGGTGGCACGTTCCGGCGGTGGCGCCTGGCCGGAGTCCTGTTGCGACTGCGCCCGCGTCAGTTTGCGTCGCGCGTCGTCTGCCGTCGCGCCGAAGAACGATCGGCGCTGGCGCTGGCCAACGTCGCCGAACATCGCGCGGGCCTCGTATCGCCCGTCGGGCCGGTGGATGATCGTGTTACTTGCTCGCGGCATCGTCTACCTCCGTCCATGGATGCTCAGGGAACGTTTGGTTGTAGAGCGAACGACAAAGCTCGTTTCGCCACGGCTCGAACGCCAGGAGATCGGACAGGCGCGGCGCGGAGATCCCGCCTGACTCCTCGGCGGCGAGGATGTTGAGCACGATGCTCTCTCGCAGGTCCATGTCCGACGACGGCGAGGCGAGCGAAACTCGCCAGTGCCACAACACCCGCGTAACAGTCGGAGGCGGCCAGCCGCGCAGTCTGTGCGCTCGCAACACGTCCAGCGCCACGCGCGACGCTTCCCACGGAAGCAACTCGTTCTCCATCGACGCCGGCCATGAGAAGGCGCCGTATGCGGCCCGCTCGTCCGGCGTCATTTCGCGAAGCTTGTTGAGGACGCGCCCGACGGACCGCTCACTCGGGTAGTCGCTGCGCCTCATCTCTCCGGCGAGCGTCTCAAGTCTCGAAGCGATGGCCGTCGCGCCAATGTGCGGCTCCGCCATCTTCAGCTCGCGAATCTTGACTTCCCAGAACGGCTTGATCTTCTCACGCGCCATAAGAACTCCAATTGGCCAGCTGGCCAGCAATTGCGACGTGGACAAGCGTAGCGACTGGCGGCCTACAATGGCGACGGTAGCCGACGACGGGCGACGAAGTCAAGGAGGGTGATTGGATGGCGACAGGGGTTCAGGAGCGAATCGCGGTCCGCCCGAATGAGGCGGCGCGGCTCATCGGCGTCTCGCGGGACGTGATCTTCGCGGCGATTGCGGCCGGTGAGCTGCGCAGCGCGAAGTGTGGGGGCGCCCGGCTTATCAGCGTGGAGGCGTTGCGGGAGTTTGTCGAGAGCCACGAACGTGGCTGATCACGTCGTCACGCTCACCATCCGCGGCTCCCTCGCCGACGCCGTAGGCATGGTGCCGTACCTGCTGGCCGTGCACGCGGAGGCGCAGCGCATGATCGGCTCGCTCGACATCCCCAGGATCTCCGCGATGGCCGCGGAACTGCACCGCCGGAGGTAAGACGCATGCTTTACGATCTGAACGCGAGGGTACGGCGCGACCATCCGCGCGAGCCGGGCGTCTGGTTCGAGTTCAAGCCGCTCAGCGGCCGCGAGGCGCGGAAGGCGAAGGCCGCCCAGGCGGAGCGGGCGATCGCGCTCGTCAGTGGTATGAGTCCGGATCGCCTCGCGCAGTTGCGGACGATGCGCCCGGATGGCGCGGCAGCCGTCACGGACCATTCGCAGACCTACGACGTCGACACCGTGCTCGAAGCGGGCATCGTCGCGTGGAGCTACCCGGCGCCGCTCGACGCGATCGGCTCGCTCGACGAAGGAACGTCGGACTGGGCCTTCAACGAGATCATGGCGCTCAGCCTCAGGGACGCAGCGGAGGGGGAAGCCTCAGGCGTCGAGTCCGTGCAGCCCACGGACCCGGCGCCGGCGCTTTCCCTCGTGAATTGAGCTACATCGCCGAAGCCGCCTGGGCGAAGGAACACGGGCTCGCGTCTTCCCTCGAAGAATACGACCGGCTGCCGGCGTGGGTACACGAAGACGCGCGGATGATGGCGGCGATCGAGGGCGAGATCATCATGAAGCAACGCCGCGACGCCGCGCGGAAGGGCGGGCGCTCATGACCGGCAGCGACGCTGAGATCCTCCTCGCCGTCCGGGCCGTCGATCAGGCCAGCGCCGTCCTGCAGAACGTCGAGCGAAGCGCGGGCGCGCTCACGCACACGCTCGCGACGGCGGCAGGGACGGCCGCGGGGTTCGCGCTCGGCAAGGGCATCACGGAGGCGCCGGGGTTCCTCTTCGACGCGGCGCAAGCCGCAGCCGACGACGCGGCCAGCACCGCGAAGTTGCAGAAGGCTGTTGAGAACGCCGGGCAGTCGTACAAGGCGCTACAGCCGTCGCTGAGCAAGACGATCGACCTCGCCCAGGACATGGCGTTCACCGACGATGCGGCGCGCGACGCGCTGTCGCTGCTCACCGCGCAGACGGGCAACGCCGAGGAAGCGCAGAAGCGGTTCGGCATGGCGATGGATCTCAGCCGCGGCGCGAACATCGACGTGGTGACGGCCTCGAAGTTGCTCGGCAAGGTGACGGACGAGAACGTCAACGTGCTCGGCCGCTACGGCATCACCGTCGAGAAAGGCGCCGATCAGGCGGTGCTCTTCGGCGCGATCCAGGAGAAATTCGGCGGGCAGGCGCGGGTCTTCGCGGACTCGACCGCCGGCCAGATGGAAGTCACGAAGATCAAGATGCACGAGCTCCAGGAGTCGCTCGGGCGCGCCGTGATCCCCGCAATGGCGCTCGGCGTCGAAGGCGTCAACAAGCTCGCGGATGCGGTGGGGCAGCTCGCGCCGGCCGCGGACGCCGCGGCGCCGTTGCTTGAGAAGTCTGTCGGGTTCCTGGGCGACCACAAGGAGATCCTCGCGGGCATCGCGGCCACCATCACCGTCGCGCTGATCCCCGCGATCATCGCCTGGACGGTGGCGACGTGGGCGCAGTTCTTGGCGACGGCCTCGCTGGCCGCGGCGACGGTGATCGCCTACGCGCCGCTCTTCGCGATCGCCCTCGTCGTCGGACTCGTCACCGTCGGCATCATCGAGTTGGTGAAGCACTGGGCCGAGCTCAAGGCGGCGGTGCTCGACGCCATCGACTATCTCGGCGGCCTGATCGAACGGCACAAGTGGCTCGCTGTCGCGATCGCCGTCCTGGGCGGCCCGATCGGCGCGATCATCATCGCCATCGTGCTCGTGCGCCAGCACTGGGACCAGCTCGCCGACACCGCACAGTCCGCCATGGGGACCGCGCAGTCAGCACTCGGCGGCATCCAGGACGCGTTCTACTGGGTGAACGATGCGGTGTGGACGGTGATCCACACCGTCGAAGACTTGATCGACAAGATCACGTCGATCCCCTCGCCGGGCGACATCTTCGGCGGCGCGAAGGGACTCCTGGGATTCGCTGCCGGGGGGATCGCGCCGGGCGGCCTCGCGATGGTGGGCGAACGCGGCCCGGAGCTGATGATGCTGCCCGGCGGGAGCCGTGTGTTCAACAACGCCGACACGCAGGAGATCCTCGAGGTGCTGCGCGCGCGCGGTGACGGTGGCCCGCGCACGCAGACGATCTACATCGACCGGGTGGAATTGCACGGCGATCCCGTCGCGGGGCTCGCCGCGCTGGGGATCGCGACATGAGGGGGATAGCGCAAAAGCCACGGTGGGGATCCGTGGCTTTGGCAAGGAGTACCGACGATGGCAGCGTCGATTTCCGAACTCAGCATACACCCGAAGCCGCGCCGGATGCGCTTCATCGTCGAGGCGCACGCCTATGCCGAGCCGTGCAGGACGTGCGGCACTGAGACGCTGCTATTCGATGGCACCGCGACGTATGACCTCGAAGGCTTCCCGTTTCGCCATTCGTGCCCGGTGGACGTGCGGCCGCCTGGCGAAGGTGATCCGCTTTGGGGTGCCGTCGCGCGGCTCTTGGCGCCGAAGGCCGCGGCAATTGCTCATCTTTCGATACGATCCGTCGCAAAGTCAACAATTCCGCCGCGCCGACTTCACCGCGGGGTGTCGCTGTGAACCGGCCCAACACGAGGCGCCTCGGCGACGCCTACGTCTACGAATGGGGATCGCCGGACTTCATCCGCATCGAGATCGACCAGGTGCATCGCACCGGCGACGCCTGGGGCTCATGGATCAGGGTGAGCACGAGCGCGCCGGAGTTCATCGACAGCCCGCATCTCTTCGCCGGCAGTCACAACCTCGCGGCCATGCAGTCGCGGACATCGCTGGCGAAGCACCTGGCGACGCGTCACGACGGCCCGGACTGGATCGCCGCGCTCGAAATGGCGTGTGTCATGACGGTGGAGGCGGAGAAGATCGGCGAGCCGTTTGCGGCGATCGGGTCGCTTCCCGAGGACACCGCGCCGGCGTTCACCCTTGAGCCAGTCGTGCGACGCAATCAGCCCACGTCGATGTTCGGCGACGGTGGCGTGCTCAAGTCCACGACGGCGATGTTCATGGCGGCGCTGGTACGCGGTGGGATCGAGGCTTGCGGCTTCCGTCCGCATATCACGGGCCCGGTGCTGTGGCTGGACTATGAGACCGACATCGGCGACCTGGACGACACCTACAAGCGCATCCGCGGCGGCTTGCGCGCCGACCTACCGGATCTCTTCTACCGTCGCGAGTCGCTGCCGCTGTACCAAGCGGCGCGACAGGTGCGCCGGTTCATCGACGAGGAGGCGATCGTGCTCGTCGTGATCGACAGCGTAGGCGCCGCCTGCGGCGACGACCCGGAGCGCGCCGAGCCGGTGCTGCGCTTCTTCTCAGCCGTGCGTTCCCTCGGCGTCGCCTCGATCCTCGCGGACCACGTACGCAAGGAGAACGCGAACGGCCGCGCCTTCGGCAGCGCCTACAAACACAACGCCTCGCGCCTGACGTTCGAAATGCGCCGCGCGCAGATGCCCGACTCGGATCTCGTGCACGTCGGCGTATATCCCCGGAAGGCGAACAAGGGGCGCCGGCAGTCGCCCTTCGGCCTGGCTGTCGCCTACACGCCCGACGCGATCACGTTCAAGCGTGAGGACGTGGCCGCGGACCCCGAGCTGGCCGAGGGCCTGTCCCTGCCAGTACGCATCATCGCCACGCTCAAGCGCGGGCCGCGTCTCACGTCGCAACTCGCGGAAGAGTGCGGCACCACCGACGCCAACGTCCGCGCAGCGTGCGCCCGCATGAAGGCGAAGGTGAGCGCCCACGCGATCGCCGGCGAGCAAGAGAAGACGTGGTTCCTGCTCAGCAACCGCGAGGAGGGCCAATGATCACCCGTAGCACCGTAGCAATGCTACGTAGCACGCTACACCGAGGGACTGAGGAGAGGCGTAGCGTAGCGCCCACGCCTAGGGATGCTACGCGCTACGCGAAGCTAAATCGAAGGCCTGAGACGACCCGATGCTACGGCGACATAAGGACGGCCTGCCCGGCCGTCCGTGGCGGCGTGTCGGCCGAAAACAAACGCACCTCAAGGCTCCGAGCGCTCGCGTACCCGCGAGAGCGGGGCTGTGATCTGAAACGAAGGGAGGGCCAGTGTTGACGCAACCGAAGGGACTCCGGGCTCGCGGCCGCGAGGTCTGGGTCGAGGTGACCCGCGCACTCGACTTCGACGCTCACGAGCTGGCCGTGCTGACGGAGGCGTGCCGCGCCGCTGACCGGCTCGACGCCCTGGACCGCCTGCTACGCCGCGAGGGGCTCATGGTGGGGGGCAGGACGCACCCGGCGCTCGCCGAGGCGAGGCAGACGCAGATCGCCCTTGCGCGGCTGCTGGCGGCGCTGAGGCTGCCCGCGGACCTGAGCAAGCCTGACGAGCGGCCACAGCGCCGGCACGGCGCCCGCGGGGTCTATACGAACGCGCGCTTCAAGGTGGTGTCGTGAGAGCGAAGACGGCCACCACCCCGCTGCTGACGCCGGAAGAGAAACGAGAGCTGGCGGCGCTGCTGGCGGACGTGCGGGAGCCGGATGTTGTTGAGGGCGACCGCCGGATCACGGACGCGCCCTTGATCCGGGCACTCGACTACTGGATCGCGCGCTGGCACGCCGTCTGGCGCGCGTGGCAATACGCCGGCGGGCCGAAGCCGCCGGCGATCCTCGCCTACCAGTGTCACGGCGGCGAATGGCTGCTCATGGGCGACATGGAGACGTTGATCGCGGGCCTGCACGAGCTCGCGGATTAGTTGCCGGTACAATCGTCGGCAGGAGGACATATGACGACAGCAACGGGAAATTGGTACCACATCACGAACGTCGCGGATGCCGCAAAGATCTACGTCTACGACGAGATCCAGTGCGGATCGGCGGCCGCGTTCGTCGCCGAGCTGAACAGGATCACCGGGAAGCGCATCGACGTCTACGTCAACAGCCCGGGCGGTTGCGTCCATGACGGCATCGCCGTCTACAACGCGCTGAGGCGAAGTCGGGCGGACGTAACGACCATCGTGGACGGGATCGCGGCGTCGGCGGCCTCCGTCATCGTCCAGGGCGGCCGGCGGCGAGCCATCGCGAAGTCCGCCGCGATGATGATCCACCAGGCAAGCGGTGTCACTGTTGGCCGGCGCGAGGATCACGAGAGCATGGCGGCGTCGCTGGCCGTGATCGATCGACAGATCGCGTCCGTCTACGCCGATCGTTCCAAGCGCGGCACGGTCGAAGACTGGCTCGCGGCCATGCGTGAAGACAAGTGGCTCGACGCCGAAGCAGCCGTCGGCCTCGGCCTCGCTGATGAGATAACGCAGTTTGTCACGACCAACTGCTATACGAGCAGCAGGGTGTTCGCAAGCGCGATGCCACCGATCAGCCGGTTCCGGCGTCCGCCGGCCTGGGCACGGGCGGAAACGCGGTCGCCCAGTGCGATACGTTCCGACCCGGCCCAGGCGCGGCGCGACATCCAGACGCGCCGCGACCTCGCGGCCGCCTTCGGAAACGCGGGTGCGGACCGCGCGATGCGGGATCTGCGGTCACGGCCGCGGAGCGCCGAGGACGGCGAACCACGGGCATCGCGCGCCACCGAGGACGCGATCGCCGCACAGATGGGAACTACACGCCAACTTGCGGCGTGGCGAGCAAGAGGAGGATAGCGATGGCGAAGTTCAGACAGACAGCGTGCGTGGCGGGGATCGTCGGAATGTATCCGGGCGATTGGAGAGAGTTCGAAGCGGACGAGGACGCGCCGATCGTGGAGGCCGCGATCCACAACCAGCAGCTCAACGTGCAGCGTTGGGACGGAGCGGCCTGGGTGGAGGCGTCGTGGCGGTTCCTCTCGGGCATCGAACAGGCCCGGCGGCTCGAGCGGCAGCGCCTCATCGGACAGATCCAGGTGCGCGTCCGGCGGAAGTCGGATCGACTCGGAAACGCGCGTGCGGCGGTGACGGCGGCGCAGGGCAAGCTCGACGCGGCTGCGGCGGAGGCGAAGCTGACGCTGGCGGCGCTGGCGGCCGCCGAGGCCGAAGGGAAGACGCTCGAAGCGGAGATCGCGGGTCTGCAGGCGGAGATCGCCAAGCTGGAGAAAACGCCGGTCATGGCCTGACATCCTGCCCGCGGCGGCTGTGCGCGTCCTTGCTTCCATGAGGGCCGCGCACGTAAGACCCCCTCCGGTCTCCGAGCCGCGGGCGGGGATCCTCTCAGGAGAGCTGAGCATGAAATGTCCACGTTGCGGTGGGACTATCATCCGGGACAGCTTTCACGAGTCGGCCTGCCTCCTGTGCGGCCGGAACCCCTACGCGCCGCCACGCCCGCATGAACAGCCGTCGGAGCCACGCGCGTCCCGGCCGCCGAAGGTGCCACGACGGGGATGATCGTAGGCAGCGCGGGGCGTACACTCGCCGGGATGGCGATGGTGACCGTCTCCGAGGCGGCAGAGCGCCATAAGCTGTCCCGCACCCATATACGCCGGCTCGTGGCGGACGGCGTGCTCAAGGGCAAGAAGATCGGCCCGGTGTGGACAGTCGATGAGCGATCGCTCACCCGATACCTGGCGGCCGGCAAGTGGACGCGCAGACGGGTTCCCAAGAAGTGACACAGAATGGTTGACGACACCCATTCTCAGGACGCATAATCGCGCTGCCCTGAGAGTCAAGCGGGGCGGCGAGAGCCGGCGTGAGCTATAAGACGCTCGTCAGCTATCGCACCGTAGCGGACAGATTTGCTAACCGGTTAGCAAATCTGTCCTGGACCCACCATCCGGGGCGGGCGGATTGTCCTGCCCGCCCGTCCTGGCTACGCCAGCAGGACGCCACATCATGCAGGACACGCTACCCCTCGTCCGCAATGGATTGCCCGAACAGTTCGCCTACCGTGACGAGGGCTGTCAGATCGCGCCGAGCTGCCTGTCCTGTCCGCTGCCGCAGTGCGTCCACGACACGCCCGGTGGCGTTCGCAAGGCGCAGTCGGAGGCGAGGGGGGCACAGATGCTCGCGGAGCGATTGGCGGGCCTCAGCGTCGGCGACGTGGCCAAGAAGTACGGTCTGAGCCGGCGTCACGTCATGCGCCTCACCGGACCCCTACGCGCGGATCGCCAGCGGGCGGCGATCCCGCTGTGGCTGCGGGCGACGAAGGCCGAGCCGCGCGATACCGGCGGGCAACGACATATCGATGGCCGCGATATTTCGCGACTGTCGCCGGGGCCGCCCGTAAACACCGCGACCGAACTTCGGTCAATGTGTCCGAAGTTGCGTCGCGCGATCCCCCCGTGGATCGCGCGGGACTTCGCCGAGCACCACCTCAGCAGGCGCGCCGACAAGCTCCCGGCGTGGCTGCGGGCGGACGACGTGGAGCCGGTTGACGCCAATTCTTGACGCCATACGATGGCAACGCGGGGCGACTCGCAGCGACGGCGCAGCACTATTTCGAATCTGAGAGCGACGCCTACCGACGCTTAGAGACAGCTTTGAGGCGGGTTCAATTCTCCCCCGTCTCCACCACCACCCACATCAGCGGCTTGCTGCTCAGCAGGCCGGTGTTTCATTCCGATCGTCTTGCGCCTCACTTGGCGATCCACCTTTTCGCGCAGCGCGTCCGTACTCCCGCTTCGTGTCGACCGAGTGATCCAGAAGCAACAGCGGGTCGACTGGGCGCGATGCTGGCGAGAGTTCGTAGTCGTCGAGCACCCGACCGAGCCGAACTCGCTGGCGGTGTTGTACGATGCGGCGGACACTACGATCCGCACCGGAGTGTGTTCGAAATGACCGAGCAGAGTGGACCATCGGCGGCGGTATATAAGCTCGACGCGTCCCACACCGACGCCGCCGTAGCGGTGCTCGCGCGGGCGTTCTCCCACGCTCCGATGTGGACGTGGGCGCTCCCCGACGAGCAACATCGCAAGCGCGCACTGCCGTTGTCGATGAGGCGGTCGTTCTTGCGGGGAGTGATCCTCGACGCGGCGTACGGCATGGGCGATCCGCTGCACGGCGTCGCGATCTGGGCGCCGCCCGGCATGGCGGAGGCCAACGTCGATCCGGATGGATCGCGGACGGGAGGCGACGCGGTCGTGGCTGATGCGGTCGGAGCTCACGGCACGCGCCGCTTCGACAGCATGAGCGAGGTGCAGCGACCGCTGCATGA
>Ga0334722_10002957_pt1 | contig 18675 bp, 10 predicted proteins | sample C3_bottom_MG_FD_207210 | JGI IMG/M metagenome (GOLD analysis project Ga0334722, IMG submission 207210) | Sediment microbial communities from Yellowstone Lake, YNP, Wyoming, USA - C3_bottom | ecosystem: Environmental > Aquatic > Freshwater > Lake > Sediment | place: USA: Wyoming | collected...
CCCGTAGCATTCTGGGCGAATTCAACGATGGTCCCAGTGAAAGCGCGCGTGTTAAAGTTCCACTTGTTTGGATTGGCGTTTACGGCGTTGATGGCGTCTGTAATGCCTTGCAACGAGCCGTCAAGTTCGGCCGCCGCCGCTAGCGCGGCTGAATCCGCGAAGGTCTGAGCCTCGCTTTTGGCGATAAAAACCCTACCTAAGTCCACTGCCAGCCCTACCATCCCCAGCAACGCTACAGCGGAAAGCGCGGTGGCGACCAGGACATAGCCTCTGTTTGACGCCTGCTTTTTATCCAGCATGCCTCATCCCTCGCCTGCGAGCGCCTGCCGTTCCACTTCACACACGGAGTGCGCCCGCACTCAGTCCCACGGCTGTTTCCGCGCTTGTCTTTATCGGGGGAATCCCTAGCCCACGGGGCTGTTTCCTCCTAGCATATGCATAAGCAGTGGGGGGGTCTCGGGTTGTGCGATACTCAAGTTCTGGGACTGGGATGAACCGATTCGCTCGAAGTGGAAAGCTAGCGCTGTGCCTGATCTGTTCTTGCGGCGTGCTGCCGGCGCAGCCGAAAGCTTTCACCTTGCAACAGGCTGTGGAGACGGCCGTTTCCACCTATCCTGCTACACGGGCGGCCGCCGAAAGGCTCGCCGCCGCTGCGGAGCAAATCAACCTGGCGCGTGCAAGTTATTGGCCCCGGGCCGATCTCATCACGCAGGTGAACCGCGCCTCCCGGAACAACGTCTTCGGCTTGCTTCTGCCGCAATCTGTAATTCCTTCCATTTCAGGACCGGTGCTGGGCACGAATCACTTCACCAGCGTCTGGGGAACGGCCGCGGGCATGCTCGTGAGCTGGGAGCCCTTTGACTTTGGGCAGCGCCGAGCAGCGATGGCTGTGGCGGAAGCGTCGCGTGATCGGGCAGAGGCGGCTGCCGAGCGCGCCCGCTTTGAGATTGGCGCCGCCACCGCTGACGCCTTTCTCACGCTGCTCGCCGCGCAGGAAACGGTCAAGGCCGCTCAAGCTGGAGTGGAACGGGCGGCCGCGGCCGAGCGTTCGGTCCAGGCGCTCGTGACAGCAGAGCTGCGGCCGGGAGCTGACCTCAGCCGTGCGCGAGCGGAGGTGGCGCTGGCGCAAAATCAGCTTGTACAGGCCGAACAGGCGGTAGCCCTATCTCGCGCCGCGCTAGGGCAAATGCTGGGCGTGCCTCCGAACGACGTATCCGTGGAGGCGGGTCCGTTTTTGACGCAGGCGGCATCCTCGTTGCCGGCGGCCATGGATCTGCTCCAGCACCCCGCCGCCAGGGAACGGCGGGCCGCAGTGGAGGAGGCGAGGGCCCGAGAGCGGACGTTGGAAAAAGAGCTCTGGCCGAGGCTGAACCTCCAGGCGGCGAGCTATGGGCGGGGCTCCGGCGCGCGCACCGACGGCGCGACAGGCGGCGCAGCCTCGGGTTTGGCGCCTACCGTGTATAACTGGGCCGTCGGGTTCACCGTGTCCTTTTCCCCAACCGTCATATTCCCCTTACGCGCCCGGAAAGCGGCTGCGCTGCACGAACGCCAAGCCGAGCAGGCGGCATATGACCAGATGCTTCGCGAATTGAACGGACGGATGGAGAAAGCCCGGGCTGCGGTTGAGGGCGCGAAACGATTGGCCGCCAATGTTCCGGCGCAACTGGAAGCTGCCCGTATGGCCGAAAGGCAGGCTAGAGCCCGGTACGACGCGGGGCTGGGCGTCTTTGTGGAGGTCGCCGAAGCGCAGCGACTACTGACGCAAACCGAAATCGACGACTCGCTGGCTCGCCTCAACCTCTGGCGAGCGCTGCTGGCGCTGGCGTTCGCCGAAGGGGATCTGCGGGCGTTTTTCATGGCGGCGAAATAAAAGCTTAGGCCGGAGGGAGAAGCTGACTTATGTGGCTGGTATTGACGGCAATGCGGCGGCCCATTACCATTCTTGTGGCCGTCGCCGCTATCGCTATCTGCTCGTATTTCGCAGTGCAACGCATGCCCGTGGACATCTTCCCGCCTTTAGGAGCCCCGGCCATTTACGTCGCTCAACCTTACAGCGGCATGGATCCGGCTCAAATGGAGGGCTTTCTAACCTATTATTTCGAGTACCACTTCCTCTACATTACGGGCATCGAGCACGTGGAATCCAAGAACATCCAAGGCGCTGCGCTCATGAAGCTGGTTTTTTACCCGGGCACGGACATGAACCAGGCGATGGCGCAGGTCGTGGCGTATGTCAATCGCGCTCGTGCGTTTATGCCGCCTGGCGTAGTCCCGCCGTTCGTCGTGCGGTATGACGCCGGAAGCGTGCCGGTAGGGCAACTGGTGTTTTCTTCTCCCATCCGAACTCCGGGCGAGATGCAGGACATCGCGTTAAACCGTGTTCGGCCGTTGTTCGCCACGTTGCCGGGGGTTTCAGCTCCGCCTCCGTTCGGAGGCAATCAGCGTACGATCGTCGTCCGGCTCAATCCCGATCGCATGCGGGCTTACGGCATCTCGCCGGAAGAAGCTATCGCTGCGGTGAACAAGGCGAGCGTGGTCCTGCCGTCTGGGAATGTCCGGATGGGAGATCTGACGCGCATCGCATCCACAAACGCAGTCCTCGGAGGGAGCCTGCCGGAATTGCTTGACGCTCCGGTGCGACCCGGCTCTAACCCCGCGGTCTATCTGCGGGACATCGCGGTAATCGAGAACGGAACGGATATCATCACAGGCTATGCCCACGTGAATGGGAAGCGGACCGTGTACATCCCGGTGACCAAGCGCGCCGACGCCTCCACGCTGGCGGTCGTAAACGCCGTCAAGCGCGCGCTGCCGGCGATGCGGAAAGTTGTGCCTGAAGACGTGGACATTCGCCTGGAATTCGATCAATCGGGTTATGTAGTCAACGCGATTCGCGGTCTGGTGGGCGAGGGACTGCTCGGCGCCCTGCTCACGGGATTCATGGTGCTGGCTTTCTTGCGCGACTGGCGTAGCGGGCTGATTGTCGTGGCCACGATTCCGTTCGCATTGCTGAGCGCGGTGACGCTTCTCTGGGCGACGGGCCAAACCATCAACATCATGACCCTGGGCGGGCTCGCGCTGGCCGTGGGCGTGCTGGTAGATGAGGCGACCGTTGAGATTGAGAACATACACACGCACATGGTTTCCGGGGTCAGCCGAGCGCGCGCGGTGCTCGACGCCGCCCGCAAGACCGCGCTGCCGCGCATGCTGGCGATGCTTTGCATCCTTGCCGTTTTTGTCCCATCTTTTTTCATGGTGGGCGTCGGGAAACAGCTCTTCGTCCCTCTCTCGCTCGCCGTAGGCTTTGCCATGGTTTCGTCGTACGTTCTCTCCAGCTCCCTAGTTCCGGTGCTGGCCACTTGGGTGATGCGAAAGGGTGCGGAAGAACAGGAGGACAGCCTTGTCCGGCGGATATACGCCGGATATCTGCGCTTCATTCTTCGGTATCGCTGGCCAGCGGTGGCGGCGTACACCGTCACTTCGCTCGCGGTCATCGTGCTGGCGGCGCCGCGTTTGGGGACCGAGATTTTTCCCCCAGGCGACGCCACTCAGTTTCAGTTACGCTTGCGAGCGCCCACGGGCACCCGGATCGAGCGCACGGAGCTGATTCAGTTGCAGGCGCTGGATATCATACGCAAGACTGCGGGACCCGAAAACGTGCTCATTTCAACCGCGTTTATCGGCGTCCAGCCGGCCGCCTACCCGGTCAACACGATTTACTTGTTCACCAGCGGACCTCACGAAGCCGTCATGCGCGTGGCGTTGAAACGCCACGCTCCCTTGCAGGGCGAGGAGCTCAAAGAGAAGTTGCGGGAAGAGTTCCGCCGCCGGCTGCCGGGCGTGGCGGTCTCATTTGAAGCGGGCGACATTGTCGGCCAGGTGATGAGTTTCGGTTCGCCTACCCCCATTGAGGTCGCCGTGCAGGGGCCATCGCTCCCCGCCAATCGCGCTTTTGCGGAGAAGGTGTTCGCTGCGCTTGCGAAGATTCCGAGTTTGCGAGATTTGCAGTATGCCCAGAGTTGGGACTATCCGACGCTGGAGGTCATGCTGGACCGGGAACGCGCCGGACAGTTCGGGCTTACGATGTCTAGCGTCATGCGGTCGCTGGTTGCGGCTACTTCTTCCAGCCGGTTTGTGGAGCCCAATTACTGGCGGGATCCCGTGAGCGGGAATGCGTTTCAAATCCAGGTCGAAATTCCGCAGCACCGTATGGCGTCGGTGGATGACGTGAAGGCCTTGCCGGTAATGCCCGGGCCTGCGCTGCACCCGCTGCTCGGGGATGTAGCGCAAGTACGGCTGGGAACGACCATGGGGTTAGTGGAGCGTTATAACATGCAGCGCGTGATTAGCATGACGGCGAACATCCACGGGCGTCCGCTGGGAGAGGTAGCTTCGGAAGTCCATGCCGCTCTTCGCGGCCTGGGCGAGCCGCCACGAGGCGTCACCGTAGCCGTGCGGGGCCAAATTCCGCCCTTCGAGCAGACATTGACCGGCCTGCGCACAGGGTTGGCGCTCTCGGTGGGCGCCATCGTCCTCTTGCTGATTGCAAATTTCCAGTCTGTCCGTCTGGCGCTAGCCGTAGTTTCGACCGTCCCTGCTGTGATCTGCGGCGTGATTCTGATGCTGCTCGGTACTGGAACCACGCTGAACGTGCAATCCTTCATGGGATCGATCATGGCTCTTGGCATCGCCGTGGCCAATGCGATCCTGCTGGTGACATTCGCTGAGATGAGGAGGCGCGAGGGGGCGCCGTGTTTGGAAGCAGCGTTCGAAGGTGCACGCGGGCGTCTGCGCGCAGTGCTGATGACGGCTATGGCGATGCTGGCCGGGATGACGCCCATGGCGCTGGGGCTGGGCGAAGGCGCCGCCCAAACCGCCCCGCTGGGGCGTGCCGTGATTGGCGGCTTGGCGCTGGCGACCGTTTCCACGCTTACCGTGCTGCCGTCCGCATACGCCATTCTGCAAAGTCGTGCAAAAAAATTCTCTCCTTCCCTGGATCCGAACGATCCTCAAAGCCAATACCATGAGGCTACGTAAACTGACATTCACGGCATTACTGGCGCCCGCTTTGTGGGGGCAGGCCATCGAAATCGCGAAGGTGCAATCGAAGGCGTTGGAACGGACGCTGCGATTGCCTGCCGAACTGGTTGCCTTTCAAAAGGTCGAACTGCGCGCGCGGGTGAGGGGCTTTATCGAAGAGATCCGCGTGGACCGCGGCAGCTTGGTTAAAAAAGGGGAACTCCTCATCCGCTTGAGTGCGCCCGAGATGGCGGCGCAAGTTGCCGCCGCGGAGGCGAAAGTCGCGACTGCCCAAGCGCTCCGAGCGGAGGCAGAAGCCAAACTGCTCGCCGCGCAAAGCACATATGAGCGGTTGAAAAAAGCCGCCGCCACTCCCGGCGCAGTGGCCGGCAATGAAGTGGTGCAGGCAGAAAAGGCCGTAGAAGCCGCCCGGGCGCTCCTGAGCGCCCAGGAAAGCGCGGTGCGTGCATCCCAGGCCGCAGTGGCTCCTCTCCGGGACATGCTCGGCTATTTGGAGATCACCGCGCCCTTTGACGGAGTGGTGACCGCCCGGCGGGCGCATCCTGGCGCCTTGGCGGGTCCCGAGGCGGATCCGTTGCTCGAAATAGAAGCAGTCTCACGCTTGCGCTTGGTGACGCCGGCGCCCGAGACCGAGGTCGGCGCGATTCCGCTTGGCGCGACGGTCGCGTTTACCGTGCCGGCATACCCCGCAGAGACTTTCCGCGGAACGGTCAGCCGCATAGCTCATTCGCTGGATCCCAAAACGCGAACCATGGCGGTGGAAGCGGACGTGGCTAACCCGGGGTTGCGGCTCGCGCCCGGGATGTTTGCCGAAGTGCAGTGGCCCGTGCGTAAATCGAAAGCCTCGCTGCTCGTTCCTGCCTCCGCAGTGGTCACCACCACGGAGCGAACGTTTGTCATCCGCGTTCGCAACGGGCAAGCTGAGTGGGTGAACGTAACCAAAGGGTCTCCCGCGGGCGACGCCATTGAAGTATTCGGCCCCCTCCGGGCAGGCGACGCCATCATCAAGCGCGCCTCGGACGAAATCCGTGAAGGTACGCGCGTCACCGCCCCGTAAAAAGCCGCGATTGCGACTTACTTTTTCTTCTTTTCCTCCTTGGGCGGCTGCGCCGGCTTTACTGCTGCGAGCGCCTTTTGGATATCATCGAGCGCGTTCCCGTCCAGTTCGTACACCGAAGGCTCGTTGTCCCGCTTAGCCAGCGTTTTTCCACCGGTCTTTAAGAAAGAGGCTTTCTCGGTCGTTGACCCGTAGGTCACGGCAATTTCGACGCCGCCGCCAGGGAAGGGCGTCTCAGGGAACTTTACCGCCGAAGCGTCCCGCAGCTTGTCAATCAGCGACTGCACGGCGGCCGATTCCATCTCCTGGGACCCGGACATCCATTTCTCCCCAGACTTTTGCAAGACGGTCAGCTTGGCGCCGTCTCGAACCTCGACTTTGGAAACATCGTTGAAGCCGAAGTCAAACACCTTCTTGTTGCGGAAGTCCTCCAGCTTCTTGTCGAGCCCGGAACCCAGATCAGACGTGACTTTATAAACGCCCTCCGCAGCGCTGCCGCGAGCGAAATAATCGTCCTTGCTCTTACGGACTTCAAGCTGTTGGACGCCGTTCTGGTCCGCTACCTTGGCCACGGCCACGAGGGCTCCGGAGGCGAACCCGGCAGCCGCTTTCTTCTGGTCTTCAGGCGAAGCCGACGGGTCGAACTTCGCCTCCCGCAACCGGCGGATCAGTTCATCCACCTGGATGGGATCTGCCCGCATGGGCTTGGGTTTCAGGATGGTCCAGTCTCCCTTAGCGTTTTTGCCGAATTCGATGGTCTGTCCTTTTGCGGCGAGTTCCACCCGCGTGATCTTGTCGGAGTCAAAGACTAACAACCGCTTATCACGCAAGTCGTTCAACTTTTTGTCGAAGGAGGTCCGGTTGTACTGCGCGATGGTGTACACCTTCGGATCTCCTTCGGCGCGAACGAAAGACCCGCTCCCGGTTGGCGTTTCATCGCCTACCAGCAGCTTGGCGGTCTTGCCGTCCTTTAAGGTAAGCGTGACCTGCAACGCCGGATCCGCCAAACCGAAATCCGCGAGATTCGCAGGCTTTTCCTCCACGATCTTGTCGGCGTTCAACGTCGCGAGAGTCGAGACCAGCGAGCTGATCGCATCCTGGTCCGCTCGGTACGGCTTGGGCGCTACAATGGCCCACTGTCCATCCTTGTTCTTTTCGAGCGCCACCAGCTCGCCATCCTTACGCTTGATCTCCACCTTCCGTATATCCCCGCTGTCGAAACTGAAGATCTTGATGATGTCCGTCAGCGGCTTGTTTTCCTCGGCTTTCTTTTTTTTGTTCGACCAGTACAACAAGCCGCCCAGCACCGCCAGGAGAACCACAGCTACGAGCAAGCCGCGAACCTTCATGAGTTACCTCCGGCGCCACCAAACCGCAATGCCCGAGCCAACCGCCAGAAGCGGCATCAGGATCACCGAGATGTAAAACAACGACGACATTTGCCGCCGCGTCATCGTGAGCCGCCGGTCTACATCTTCTTTGGGGCGGATAGAAATCAGGTCTTCATCCGAGGAAAGCCAGTTCATCATGTTGAGCGCGAGGTCACGGTTTCCGTTGAACCGGAAGAATCCGTTCGCCACCCAGCCTGACGAGCCGACCACGACGATGCGCCCGTTCTGGTTTTCCTTACCCGTATTGTAAGTAGCCGCCGCGCCTAGCGCGAAAGGACCTTTTTTGTCGTTGGCGCTCTGTCTGACTTCCGGAGAACTCAGGTTTGTCGTCGCAAAACTATTCTCCGTAGTCGAGAACAGCTTTTCAGCAGTCGCTTTGTCTGCGCTTTTGGTCTCTAGCGAACGCGCCAGGGGAAACGCGGTCGCAATCTCTTTCATGTCCCTGACGATGGGATGCGACTCATAAGACGCCACTAGAGGCACGGCGGCGCTCAGGCCAAACAATTGCCCGATGCCGCTCGTATCCAGCACTAAGTTCTTTTGCAGCGCGATTCCCCACTTCTCCAGAAGCTGCACCAAAGCGGCATTCTCGTCAATCTCGTCACGCCCCATTTTCAAAGGGGGGTCGAGGAACGCCGCCAGCCGCCCGCCGTTCTCGACGTACTTCTTGATCGCCTCGACGGCCGGCGCCAGATAATCGTGGCGCGGCCCGCCAATGACCAGAATCGTGCAATCCGCCGGCACTTCCGGCTTCTCCAGAAGGGATATGGTTTGCGTCTTGTAGTTGCTCTTCTCGAGCGACTCTTTGAACTGCGAGTATCCATCGCGGCCATATTCGTCGATGGATCGCTCGCCGCTGCCCTTCACGAAGCACACCTTTCGCTCTCCGGATTTGATGGCGCGGATGATGGCGCCCGTTACTTCCTCCTCCGTCAAGCTGCGTGCTTCCTCCTTTTTGACGCCGGACTCGACGAAGATCGTGCCTTCGCTTCTCACGCCTGCTGCACGCGCCAGTTGTGGCTTCTTCAGGAGGTCGACGTACTCCACCTTGAGCTTCGGCGATAGGTTGCTGTAACGATCCAACAAATCTTTCGCTTGCTGGAAACGATTGGACAAGTCGTAATACGTGATTTTGACGTCCTGCTTCAGGTTCTTCACCACTTTGGTCGTCTGGTCCGAAAGGCTGAACCGTTTGTTCGAAGTCGCGTCGTAGGACTTATTGTGGCGATTCGCCAGAAAGTTGATGATGGACAGCGCCGTCAGGACAACCAGGATATATGTCGTGACGTAGGCCGTGTATTTCGTCTGCCGAGCTTTCAACCAGTCTTTCATTTACGACCTCCAGCGCAACGATTCCAGAGACCGGGCGGTAAGGAACAGCCCCAGGAAGATCACTGACAAGTAATAGATGACATCCTTGGAGTCGAGCACGCCCTTGGCGAAAGGCTCAAAGTGCGCCACCACCGACATGTAAGACATCACTTTAGCCCACGTCGCCGTCTCATAGCTCACCCAATCAAAAACCCACAGCAGCAGGCAAACCGCAAAGGTCGCCGTGCCGGCGATGATCTGGTTCTTAGTGGTTGTGGAGACGAACGTGCCAATGGCCAGCAGGCATCCCCCCTGAAGCAACAGTCCGAGGTAGCCCACCAGAATGGGTTTCCAGTCGGGCTTCCCGTAGAGGAACAGCATCGCCACGTTCAAAGCGGAGATCAGCAGTACGCAGCAGTATAGCGCCAGCGCCGCCAGCCACTTGCCCAAAATAATCTCGATGTCCGTGACCGGCGACGTAGCCAGTAACTCGATGGTTCCCGAGCGCTTCTCTTCGGCGAACAGCCGCATCGTGATCATGGGCACGATAAACAGGCCGATGACGCTGATGTTGGAGAGAAATCCGCGAATCACCCACTCGTTCACATCCATGGGGAAGCCGCGGCCCATCATCTGGCTTTCGATGCTGCGCTGCACAAAAACCGCGGTAATGACGTAAAAGAAGTATCCGGCGATCACCGCGAACACGGCAAACAAGCCGTAGGCGATCGGCGACACAAAATAGCTCTTCAGCTCTTTCTTGCAAAGGATGAGGATGTTCGTCATGCTTGTTTTCCTCCTTGCTGGGCTGTGCTTTCCGCCGCGGTAAGTTGGAGGAAGATCTCTTCGAGGCTGAGCCCCACGGCTCGCAGTTCCAGGAGATTCCAGCCCGCTTCCACCACTGAGCGCGCGATGTCCGCCCGCACGGAACGCCCTTGCAGGCTTTCGACCTCAAAATGATGGCGCCCGTCTTTGCTTTCTTTGTGGATCACGCGGCTTACTCCCGGAATCTGCTCGAGACGTTGCTGCACGGTGCGGTTGTCAAGCGCTGACCCGGCCCCGTCTACTTCCACCGCCACGGTTTCCGAACCCCGCAGCCTCCGCGTCAGATTCTCCACCGAGTCCGTAGCGACGAGCTTGCCTTTGTTAATGATGATCACCTTTTCGCATGTCTGCTCGACCTCAGGGAGGATGTGCGTGCTCAGGATGATGGTGTGGCTCCCCGCCAGGTTTCGAATGAGTTGCCGCGTCTCGATGATCTGTTTCGGATCGAGTCCGGCGGTGGGCTCGTCGAGAATCAGCACGTCGGGGTTGTGGATAATCGCTTGCGCCAGCCCGACGCGCTGCCGGTAGCCTTTGGAGAGCTTGCCGATCAGCTTCTTCTGCGCGTCGCCGATGGCGCACTTCTCCGCTACTTCGCCGATTCGCTTGGGAATCTCCGCTTTAGGAATTCCTTTCAGCCGCCCCACGAATTCAAGGTATTCGGAGACTTCCATCTCCGGATACAGGGGCGGGGTTTCAGGCAGGTAGCCAATCCTCCGCTTCACTTCGATCGGATGGGACATGACGTCGAAACCGGCGACGCTAGCGGAGCCGGAGGTGGGGGGTAAAAAGCAGGTAAGCACCCGCATGGTGGTCGTTTTCCCCGCGCCGTTTGGCCCCAGGAATCCGACAATTTCCCCCTTGCCCACTTCGAAGGAAATGTTGTCTACGGCGACATTGCGCGCGTAACGCTTGGACAGACCTTCAACCTTAATCATAGGTAGTCTCGAATTCGGATACACCAGCCGGGCCCCTTCCGGCTGGCCGAAAGGGGACGGTGTATAGCACTTTCATGATAAAAATCCCCCCCGCTTCTGTCAACGCAGGGCATTCCGGAGGGATTTGTCTGCTTTCGAATTTTGTCACAATGGCTTCATGAACCCTGGCATTGAAGACATCCGCAAACGTGGCAGCCGCATCCTCAAGGACGGCGCCCAAATGCTGCCTGCGCAGTCCCTTATGATCGCCGAAGGCGCCATACGCAATCTCGACGATCTTCAGAAGCCTTTCGTTACGATTATCAACTCCTACACGACCCAGATCCCGGGACACGCCCATCTGGACCGGATCGGCGCCATCCTGTTCGAAGAACTGAAAGCCCTGGGTTTCAACGTCTGGTACACGAACATCGGCGGCGCTATCTGCGACGGCATCGCCATGGGGCATTTCGGCATGAAGTACTCGCTGCCTTCGCGCGAGCTCATCGCCGATCAAATCGAAACGATCATCGGCGCCCACCCTTGCGACGCCTGGATCGGCATCGGCAACTGCGACAAGATTGTTCCCGCCATGCTCAACGCCATGGTGCGCATCAATATCCCGGCTGTGTATGTGAGCGGTGGTCCCATGCTCGCGGGGCGCGGCAATACGGATCTCATCACGGTGTTCGAGGGCGTGGGCAAGCACAGTGTCGGGAAGATGACGGATCAGGAATTACGCAACCTGGCGGAGAAAGCCTGTCCCGGCTGCGGGAGCTGCTCAGGCATGTTCACCGCAAATTCGATGAACTGCCTGGCGGAAGCTTTGGGACTGGCGCTCCCTGGCAATGGCACGGTTACCGCCGAAGTATGGAAGGACGACACATCGTGCGCCACGCAGCTTAACCCGGAGCGGATCGCTTTGACGCGAAAGGCGGCGCATGCCTTGAAACGCTGTCTGGAACTGAACCTTCGTCCGCTCGACATCGTCACCGAGCAATCTTTGGACAATGCATTCATTCTGGATGTCGCTATGGGCGGGTCCACGAACACGGTGCTGCACGGCTTGGCCCTGGCTCATTCCGCCGGCATACGTTACAACCTGGATCGTCTGAACCGCATCTCCGAAACCACCCCCAACATTTGCAAGGTGTCGCCGAGCCGTGCGGATGTTCATGTGGAAGACGTTCATCGCTGCGGAGGCATTCCAGCCATCCTGAAAGAGCTTGCCAAGAACGGCCAGCCCGGCTTGACGCTGGAGCTGCCCACTGTAACGGGAAAGCTTGCCGATTCCGTCAACGCCGCGCCGGATGCGGATGGGGACGTAATCCGCACGGTGCAGAATCCGTATTCAAAGACCGGCGGTTTGGCGATCTTGTTCGGCAACCTGGCCCCCAATGGGGCCGTGGTGAAAACCGCGGGCGTCTCCGAAGACATGATGGAATTCGAAGGGCCTGCCCGAGTTTATGAATCTCAGGAGGAGGCGCTGCGGGGCATTCTTGCCCGCGAAGTGCAGGATGGCGATGTAGTGGTGATCCGTTATGAAGGACCACGGGGCGGACCCGGCATGCAAGAAATGCTTTCTCCCACCGCCGCCCTTTCCGGCGCAGGGACGAAAGCCGCGCTGATCACTGATGGGCGTTTTTCCGGAGGCACACGGGGGCTGTGCGTCGGGCATATTGCGCCCGAAGCAGCGGCACGCGGGCCTATCGCCGCCGTGCAGCCCGGCGACCGCATTTATATTAACGCCCGCACGCGGCGTATTGAACTCCGGGCGCCGGACTCCGAAATTCAGCGCCGCCTGGCCGCCCTTCCGCCTTTTGAACCCAAAGTGAAGCGCGGCTGGCTCGCCCGCTATTTGCTCCACGTCACCAGCGCTGATACCGGCGCTGTTTTTGAAATCTGATTCGGCGTGCGGCATAGCGGCTTGAATGCAGCCGGACGCTTGACCGCAGGCAACACAGAGTTACACCTTTGACTCGATCCTTGCTCGCCGCTTTGGGAGCAGAGGCAGGCGGTTTGGCGCGCTTTCTCCCCCGGGATTTTGGTCTTGAGAAAGTTGGCTTCCCCGGGCGGCTACCCGACGTTCTCCCGTTTCGAATGCGAAACGCTGCCAGCAGTCCGTGAAAGCGCTTGCGGGATGCGTTTCGCTGACGCAGGCGTAAGCGCGGCGGCGGGTTTCGCCGCAGTCTGGCTCGGATCCGCGCGGGCGCAGCGCCGGTGGCGGCCCGCGTTTGTTTGTATAGCCCCGTTGCGTTGTCTCCCTCACCTGTGATAGTTCTTTCCTGGGAGGTGGGAGCTCATGAGCTCGATTCGGCAGTCGGCGCTGCTCGCGCTGGCGGCGCTTCTGGCGTGGCCAATCGCCGCGCAAAACGTTTCTGCTACTTTGAACGGCACGGTGCGCGATAGCAGCGGCGCCGTCATTCCAGGCGCGACCGTGACCCTCACCAATGAACTGAATAATGCGAGCCGGACGGCGCAGACGAATTCAGAAGGCTACTTCGTGTTTCCAGACCTGTTAGCCGGAACTTACACGCTCACGGTGGAGATGAGCGGCTTCAAGAGTTACAAGCAGGGCGGCATCCGGCTGAACTCCGGCGATGTTCGCGCCTTGGGCCAGATCACACTGGCGGTGGGCGAGGTCGCTGAGGTAGTGACCGTGGAGGCGACCGCCGCGCCGGTCGAATTGGGCAGCGGCGAAAAGTCCGGCGTCGTGACGGGAGAGGAAATCGAAAGCCTCGCTATTCGCGGCCGCGATTTCCTCGACGTGCTGCGGCTCCTGCCGGGCGTGGTGGACGAGACCGAGGGCCGCGAAGCGCCCGGCCCGGACGGCGTCCGAGGCATCTTCATCAACGGTGCGCGGGAGAACCAGAAGAACATGACCATCGACGGCGTGACCAACATGGACACGGGTTCGAACAATACGACGCATACCGCCCCCACGCTGGACATGATCGCGGAAGTCAAGGTGCTCACCAGCAACTACCAGGCTGAATTCGGACGGGCGGTGGGCGGGACCATCATCGTCGTAACCAAGGGCGGCACGCAACAATATCATGGCAGCGCCTCGTGGTCACACCGTCACGAGCAGTTCAACGCCAACGATTTCTTCAACAACCGAAACGGCATCGGCAAGCCGCCTTACCGGTACAACATCGCTTCCTGGGCTTTGGGCGGACCGGTTTGGCCCAAGAATCGCAAAAACTCCAAGTTGTTCTTCTATTTCACGGAGGAGTTTACGCGGCAGAAGGTTAACTATGCTGCCCGGACCGTTCGAGTCCCCAATCTTTTAGAGCGCGAAGGCGATTTCACGCAGACCTATGACGTCAACAACCGCCTGATCACCGTTTACGATCCGCTGACGGGGCGGCCATTTCCGGGGAATATCATTCCTAAGGACCGGTTCAACAAGACGGGCTTGGCGATTTTGAATATGTTCCCCAAGCCGAACTTCGTCGATCCCGCGCCCAGCCGCGTCAACCAGTGGAACTATATTACCCAGGTGGCTGGTTCTTACCCGCGGCGCTCAGAGATGATCCGTATCGATTTCAATCCTACGCAGCGCTGGCAAACGTACTTCCGCTACTTCCAAAACGCGGACGAACAGCACCCAAGTTACGGCGTTTGGATCAACGGCAATGTGAACTATGACTTAACGCCGATCACCTTCAAGCAGCCTGGGCGCAATTTCACGGCCAACATCACGCGCGGCATCGGCGCCTCCTGGATGAACCAGTTGATCTTGGGATACAGTATGAACCGGCTGACTTCGAAGCCGGACCTGCCGGAACGGATCACTAAGAAGTCCCTGGGAATCGACCTGCCGCAGTGGCGCCCCGAACTGAATCCGCAAGGCTATATTCCCAACATCACGGCCTTCGGGAACGTCCCCAATGCAGTGAACCCGTCGCTTCACAATGCGTTGCCCTATCGGAATGTGAATCACATTTTCAGCATCGTCGAGAACGCGACTAAGATTTACGGGCAGCATGCCATCCGCATGGGCGTCTACATCGAACGCACCCGAAAAGACCAGCTGCAAGGCACGGTGACGCGTGGCGCGATCAGCTTCGCCGACGATGCCAACAACCCTTATCGTACGCGATATGGTTTCGCAAGCGCGTTGTTAGGCATCATGACCAGCTATCAGGAAGCCACGAACCAGCCTTACGGGCTCTACCGTTTCACCAACTTCGAGTGGTACATACAGGATAACTGGAAGGTCAACCGGCGACTTGCCATCGACATTGGGATGCGGTTCTATCACGACCCGCCTCAAGCTGAGATCCGCGGCCAAACCGCTGCTTTCGTTCAGGGGCTCTGGGATCCCGCCCGCGCGCCAATCCTGATTCGCAACGGGCGCGATAGCGCTGGAAACCGGGTGGGCATCAACCCCATCAACGGCCAGATCTTCAACCCGGGTTTCGTGGGCACCTTTGCGCCGGGTTTTGGCGATCCTGCCAATGGCATGGTTCAAGGCGGCGCCAAAGGCTTCCCAAAGTCTCTCTACACGGGTCCTGGTTTGGCGCTTGGTCCGCGCTTCGGATTCGCTTTCGACCCCATTGGCAAGGGACGAACCGCCATACGCGGCGGCGCCGGCGTTTTCTACGACCGCATCATGGGCAACCCCACCATGAACATGGTCGCGAATCCGCCCACGGTGTTTACGCCGACGCTGTATTACACCACTTTCGAAGAGCTCGTAGCCAGCGCCAACAGCGCCCTGTTAGCGCCGACAAACATCAGCTACTCGCTTTACGGTTTTGGCTTTTTGCCTACGGTGTATAACTACAGCTTCGGAGTGCAACAGGCCATCGGCCGTAACACGAAGATCGATGTCTCGTATGTGGGCAACATCGCACGGCACCTGTTGTGGCTGCGGAACATCAATCCCGAGCCGCTGGGGGCGCGATTTCTAAACCGCTATCCGCAAAACCGTGACCCCATCACGAACGCCGTATATTCCCCGAATTTCTTGCGGGCGTATCAGGGCTACGGAGATATCTCGGAGTTCGAGTTCGGCGGCACGTCCAATTACAACTCCTTACAAACCGGCTTCATGTCGCGACTGAAATCCGGCCTCCAAATCCGCGCCTCCTACACATTCGCCAAGACGCTGGGAACGGCGGTGAGCGATACCAGCACGGTGAGCCCTTTCCTGCCGCCTCGCATGCGGAATTATGGACGCCTTCGTTACGACAGAGACCACGTTTTCACCCTCAACTACACTTGGTCAGTGCCGCGGAGCTGGCTGCCTGCGAACCGGTGGCTACGGCTGCCCATGGAGCGCTGGGAGATCAACGGCACCACCCAGATGTCCGGAGGGCAGCCTTTCACCCCCGGTTTGGCTACGGTGGACGGAATGAACTTCTTGGGCACAGGCAGCGAGACGGCGCGCCCGGACTGGTTAGGAGGGAAGGAATTTGCGCGTCCGGCTCTGCCTCGCGCGGCGGGTCAGATCGAGGAACCGTATTTTGGCAATGCTGGCGTTGGCATTCTACGCGGTCCCGGAATCAACAACTGGGATATACGGATCAGCCGCCGGTTCCCATTCTTCGGCGAGCGGCGCACGCTCGAGTTCCGGGGTGAGCTATTTAACGCGTTCAATCACACGCAATTTTCGGGATTGGACACGACCGCGCGCTTTGACGCCCAGGGTGTGCAGATCAATCCGTTATTCCTGGAGCCAACCTCGGCGCGCCGCCCGCGAAACATGCAGTTCGCCCTCCGGTTGAACTTCTAAACACCGACCCTAACGGCGCTTTGGAGTTAAGCTTAGGCTTAGGATTCCCCTGTGGGGGGATCTTCTGTACGAGCGACGGGCAATGGCCCATTCTATGTACGGGAACGGAGAAGCGCGTGCGGAATCTTACGGTCATCTGCTTTCTGCTGCTCTCTTCGGCGGCTGCTTGTGAAGCAGCCTCGCAGCTTGAAGTGCGGCTGCACTTCAAAGGAGAGTCGAGCGAGTTCGTCGGGCTAACTGACGGGGCGGCAGTACAGCCTTTTGTCGCACCGCCGGGGGTCGTAGGAACTCTATCCCTGTTGGGCGCGGGTGGAGTGTCTTTTTTGCCGGCTCTCGAAGGGACAGGCGTCGCTTTTCAACCCGGCGGCTATCAAGCTGCCGGCGCTGCTTTTTTCCAGTTTCGCGGCAGGCCTATAGGTCTGATTCTAGACGGCTCGGAAGGCGAAATCAGCTTTGCTTTGAAATCGAGTTACTCGTTCGCCGAACGTGCGGCCCTGCCAACCCCAAATACCAGGCGTGTGTTCGAAGCCTGGGATCTAACCGGGCGGCAATTTGGATTCGAAACCACGGTAAACAGCCGGCGGCTAGTGTTCGCGTGCCAAGCGCCGTCCTATTCCCCTACCGCCGGAATCACCGGCAACAGCCGTACAGCGCTCGACTTCATCACCGCCGTTCGTTATACCGTGCCTGAGGGCGCGGAAGACGCGGTTTTTGGCAAAGGCGTGGTGGCGCAGTTTCGGATACAGTGGGATCAGACGGGAACCCGGCTGTATCTGAATGGCGTCTTGGTCGCCTCCAACCCTTCCCCAGCGGTTGCTCGCGCTTGGACGGAGTCGGCTGCGTTCAGCATCGGAGCCTCTGTAGGAGTGGGGAGGAACACCGGCAAGTATGTCTGCGATGACGTCATCGACGAGTTCGTGGTGAAAGCCCCAGCGCCGAGCAGCGATAGCATCCCTCCTTCGATCCTCCTTACGGCCCCGACTTCTGGCTCTGTGGTTGGGGATGTGGTCAACATCATCGCTACGGCAACCGATAACGTGGGCGTGACGGGGGTTCGCTTTTGGCTCGATGGCCAGCCCCTCGGCGACGAAAAGACCGCTGTGCCTTACTCGATGACGTGGGACACGACTCTGGTGGCAAGTGGCGTCCATACCCTGAGCGCAACGGCGCGCGACGCCGCAGGCAACACTGGCGCCTCCGCTCCGGTGCAGGTTACGGTGTACAACGCTCCGCCGGGCATGGAGGTGGTGGTCTCGACCGCCTCGGAACTGACCAGCGCCATCGCCGCCGCCAGACCCGGCCAGCGTATCGTATTACGCCCGGGTACGTATGTGTTGCCGGATCGCTTGCGCTTTTTTGCCGAGAATTCAGGGGCTTCTGGGCTCCCGGTGACGGTGATGGCTCGGGACGGGCTTGGCTCGGTCGTCATCGACGCAAATGGGAACGAGGAGGCTTTCTACGTCATCAGTGGGCGTTACCTCGTCTTGCAGGGGCTAGTCATCACCGGGGGAGCCTACCATGCGATTAAGATCGACGGGCCATCCTCGGACGTCGTGATTCGAAACTGTAGGCTGTTTGACAACACGCGAGCCAACGGCGTCTATGACCAGACCAGCGCCATCAAAGGCGGACCGGGAGCGGGCCTCCCCTATCGCGTGACGATCGAGGACTGCGAAATCTACCAAGCAGCGCCGTTCGCTGGCGTAAACTTCCAAGGCATAGACTGCAATGCTTGCAAGGACTGGGTGGTCCGCAATAACCGCATCCACGACATTCGGGGCGCGACGCTAGCCGGCATGGGAATCCAGTTCAAGAGCGGATCTTCGAACACGGTGATTGAAAACAACAGGATCTGGAACTGCGGCCTCACCGGCATCAATTTCGGCGGCTTCGGCGTGCCAGCTTGGGGCAACGAAACGTTCGATCATGTGGGTGGCATCGTACGGAACAACGTCGTCTATGGCGCCGCCGATGCCGGCATCTCAGTGATCAACACCAAGGACGGCAAGGTCTTCAACAACACGCTGTTTCGCAACGGCTATAATCCGGACGTGCGCGTGAGGGCGGAGAACCTGCAATACCGCAACAACATCTTGGACCAGCCCTTGCTGCTGCGTGACGGCGCTGCGGCGGCGACGAGCAATAACTACGTTCTGCCCTTCCCTTCGAGCGGCTTTCTGTTTGTGAACGCCGCCGCCGGCGATTTCCATTTGACCGGCATCGCTACCCCGGTGATCGACCAGGGCGCTTATTTGGCTTCGGATGTCCCCTGCGACCGTGACGGCAAGCCGCGACCGTACGGATCTGGCTTTGACATCGGAGCGTACGAATACTATCCGGCCCCGTAAGGGGCTTTCTTACAGTTCGCTACAATGGGGAGCAGCAACCTTTTCT
>Ga0334722_10002958_pt1 | contig 18670 bp, 14 predicted proteins | sample C3_bottom_MG_FD_207210 | JGI IMG/M metagenome (GOLD analysis project Ga0334722, IMG submission 207210) | Sediment microbial communities from Yellowstone Lake, YNP, Wyoming, USA - C3_bottom | ecosystem: Environmental > Aquatic > Freshwater > Lake > Sediment | place: USA: Wyoming | collected...
CTTAAGGCCCGGGGCGCCCTCGATGCCGCCGGTTTTGACGATGTGCTCGGAGATCTTTTTGATGTCGGCGTCTGAGTACCCCAGAGTGCGCAGGGCGCGCGGCACGGATTCGTTGGCGATGACGATGGTCCCGCCGCCGGCCAGCTTCTTGACCTTGACGAGCGAGAAGTCCGGCTCGATGCCGGTGGTGTCGCAGCCCATGAGCAGGCCGATCGTGCCCGTGGGGGCCAGCACGGTCGTCTGGGCGTTGCGGTAGCCCCATTTCTCGCCCTCGAAGAACGCCTCGGCCCAGTCCTCGCGCGCGGCGTCGAGCAGGTCCTCGGGCGCGCGGGCCGGGTCGATTTCTTCGACCTTGGCGCGGTGCTTGGAGATGACGTGGAGCATCGCGTCGCGGTTGCGCTCAAAACCAGCGAAGGCGCCCTTCTGCTTGGCGATGCGCGCACTCTGCGCGTAGGCGCGGCCGGTCAGGATGGCCGTCAGAGCCCCGCAGGTCGCCACGGCTTCAGGGCTGTCGTAAGGCACGCCCAGAACCATGAGCAGGGTTCCCAGATTGGCGTAGCCAAGGCCCAAGGGGCGGTAGTCGTGGGAGTTCTGCGCGATCTTCTGCGTCGGATAAGAGGAGAAGTCGACTAAGATCTCCTGGGCGAGGAAGAAGACGTCGGCGGCGTGGCGGTAGGCCTCGACGTCGAAGCGGTTGTCCTCTCCCAGGAACTTGAGGAGGTTCAGCGAGGATAGGTTGCAGGCGGTGTCGTCGAGGAACATGAACTCCGAGCAGGGGTTCGAGGCCCGGATTTTGTCGGTGGCGGGGCAGGTGTGCCAGTCGTTGATCGTGGAGTCAAACTGCACCCCCGGGTCTCCGCAGGCCCAGGCGGCCTGCGAGATCATGGAGAGCAGCTTGCGCGCCTCCAGCGTCTGGTGGGGCTTGCCCGTGCTGCGCAGGGTGGTCGTCCAGGGGCCGTTGTTTTCCACGGCTTTCATAAATTCGTCGGTGATGCGCACGGAGTTGTTGGAGTTCTGGCCGCTGACGGTGCGGTAGGCCTCGCCGTTGAAGTCGGACGGGTAGCCCGCGGCGATGAGCACGGCGACCTTCTTCTCCTCGCGCATCTTCCACTGCACGAAATCCACGATCTCGGGATGGTCCATGTCGAGGCAGACCATCTTGGCCGATCGCCGGGCGACTCCTCCGGACTTGATCGCCCCGGCTCCCTTGTCGAGCACCTCAAGGAAGAACATCAGCCCCGAGGGACTGCCGCCGGTCGAGAGGCGTTCATAGCGCGAGCGGATGCGGGCGAAATTCGTGCCCGAGCCCGAGCCGTATTTGAAGATGCGGGCTTCGTTTTTGGACAGGTCGAAGATGGCCGGCAGGGTGTCGTCGACGGACTGGATAAAGCACGCGGAGGCCTGAGGGTGGGAGTAGGCGTCCGAGACCGGCTCGATCTTGTCGGCCGAGGGGTTCCAGCTCCAGTTGCCGGGGTGGCCCTCGATGCCGTAGCGGTGCTTGAGGCCCACGTTGAAGAAGACGGGGGAGTTGAAGGCGCCGATCTGGTTGACCAGCATGTACTTGAGCTCGTCTTCGAAGGCCTGCGCGTCGGCCTTCGAGGCGAAGTAGCCGCCCTGCGATTCTCCCGCCTCGCGGATGGTGACGGCCACGCGCTCGAAGAGCTGGCGCACGCCGGTCTCATGGCCGGTGCCGGGGACCCCGGTGCGGCGCAGATACTTGGAGGCCGCGATGTCGGTGGCCAGCTGAGTCCAGGTCTTGGGCACCTCGACTTCGTCCATCTTAAAGACCGTCCCTCCGTCGGGATCCGAGATCCCGGAGGAGCGGCTTTCCCACGGCACGGAGGCGAAGGGGTCGTGTCCGGCGGCGGTCCAGCGGCGGTGGACGGTGAGGCCTTTTGCGGCGCGCGGACGCGCGGAAAGAGCGGCGGGGGCTCGGCGGGCCATCTTGATGTCTCCCTGCGGAAAAATTGGTGCGGCGGGAAGTGAGTATGACACATGAGCCCCGATGCGGTCCAGGGGAGCGAGGACCCAGACAAGTCCTAGGCCCGTCCCCGTCGAAATTGCTAAACTTTCGCCTCCGACCATGATCAAAAAGCTATTCGAAATGCTCTTCGGCACGGCCAGCGAGCGCATGCTCAAGCGCCATCTTCCCGTCCTGGCCGCGATCAATGTTTTAGAAGAGGAGATCAAGGCCCTCCCTGACGAGGAATTCCCGAGACGCACGGCCGTCTTGAAGGCCCGCGTGGCCGAGCTTTTCGCCGGCATCGATGTTCCCGAGACCGAGGAGCATCTCCGGGAGGAGCGCAAGAAGCGGGAAATCGAGATATTGGACACCGTCCTGCCGGAGGCCTTTGCCCTCTGTCGCGAGGCCGCCCGGCGTTCCATCGGCCTGCGCCATTTCGACGTCCAGCTCCTGGGCGGCATGATCCTGCACAACGGCTCCATCGCCGAGATGCGCACTGGCGAAGGAAAGACCTTGGTCGCCACGGCGCCCGCCTACCTCAACGCCCTCGTCGGGCGCGGCGTGCACATCGTCACGGTCAACGACTACCTGGCCAAGCGCGACAGCGAGTGGATGGGGCCTGTTTATAAGTTCCTCGGCCTGACCGTGGGCTGCGTTCAGCACGACGTCTCCAACGCTGACCGCCAGGCCGCCTATCAGTGTGACATCACCTTCATCACCAACAACGAACTCGGCTTCGACTACCTGCGCGACAACATGGTCGTGCGCAAGGAAGATCGCGTGCTTCGGCACCTCTACTACTCAATCATCGACGAGGTCGACTCGATTTTGATCGACGAGGCCCGCACGCCGCTCATCATCTCGGGGGCGGCTGAGAAGTCGACTGAGCGATACGCCATCGTCAATCGCCTGATCCCGCACCTGAAGGTGCGGCTGATCACCGAGGAAGACGAGATCAAGGCCAAGTACGACGGGACCGATCTTCAGAAGGGCTGGGACGCCATCGTCGATGAGAAAAACCACACCGCGATCCTGACGGATGAGGGCGTGCAGAAGTGCGAGAAGCTCCTGGGCCTCGGGAACCTCTACGACGACCTGGAAGGCGAGTGGGTCCACCACATCACCCAGGCCCTGCGCGCCCACCACCTCTATAAGCGCGACGTGGAGTACGTCATTAAGGACGGGGAAATCATCATCGTCGATGAGTTCACCGGCCGCCTGATGCCCGGCCGCCGCTGGTCCGACGGCCTCCATCAGGCCGTCGAGGCTAAAGAGATGTTGGCCCCTAAAGAAGAGAACCAGACCCTGGCCACCATCACCTTCCAGAACTTCTTCAAGATCTACAAGAAGCGTTCCGGCATGACGGGAACGGCCATGACCGAGGAGGATGAGTTCCTCGAGATCTACAACATGGCCGTCTGCGAGATCCCGACCAATCGCACCTCGATACGCGAGGACTTCCCCGACCTCGTCTACAAGACCGAGCGCGAGAAGTTCAACGCGATCCTCGAGGAGATCCGTGAGCTCTGGAAGATCGGCCGGCCGGTCTTGGTCGGCACGCGCTCCATCGAGAAGTCCGAGAAGCTCTCCGCCATCCTGCGCCATCAGGGCATCCCGCACCAGGTCCTCAACGCCAAGTACCACGAGATGGAGGCGCAGATCATCGCCCAAGCCGGGCGCAAGGGGGCGGTCACCATCGCCACCAACATGGCCGGCCGCGGCACGGACATCCTGTTGGGAGGAAATCCCCAAGACTTGGCCGAGTACGAGGTCGTCAAGTCCGTCGGCGGACTTCACGTCCTGGGTACCGAGCGCCATGAGTCGCGCCGCATCGACAACCAGCTGCGCGGCCGCTGCGGACGCCAGGGCGACCAAGGTTCGACCCGCTTCTATTTGGCCCTCGACGACGAACTGATGAGGCTCTTCGGGTCGGATCGCATCGCGCCCCTGATGGAGAAGCTCGGCATGCAGGAGGGCGAGGTGATCGAGTCGGGCCTGGTCAGCTACCAGATCGAGAACGCCCAGCGCCGTGTCGAGACCCACAACTTCGACGTGCGCAAGCAGCTCCTCGACTACGACAACGTGATGAACAAGCAGCGCGAGGTCATCTACAAGCTGCGCGACGAGGTCCTCTTCGGCGAGTCCGTGACCGCCCAGGTCAAGGCGATGATCGAAGAAGACGCCGCCGAGGCCGTCGATTCCGCCGCCGCGGGCCGCGACAACGCCTACGAGTGGGACATCCCCGCCCTCTCGGCCTATCTTGAGCGCGCCTTCGATCTGGAGTGGAAGCCCACGGAAGCCGATCTCGCCCGCCTCTCGGTCGAATCACTCAAGAAGGAACTCATCGCCGCCGCCCTCGACGTCTATTCCCGCCGCCCCGCGACCTTCACGGGCTGGGATTTCCGCGAGGTCGAGAAGATGATCCTTCTACAGATGATCGACAAGGCCTGGAAGGGCCACCTCTACGACCTGGACCACCTGAAGAAGTCGATCTTCCTGCGCGCCTACGGCCAGAAGGACCCGAAGGTCGAGTACCAGAAGGAGTCCTTCCGCATGTTCGAGGCCATGCTCGCCCGCATCCGCGAGCAGACCGTCGAGTACCTCTTCAAGATCGAGGCGCCCAAGGCTCCTCCTCCCCCGCGCATCCCGGAGACGCCTCCGGCCGGATCGTCGGCGGATGCGGAAGCCGATCACGCTTCGCGTTCGTCTGCGGCCAAGCCGTCCGCGCCGGGCCGAGGAGTCCTCTCAGGAGCGGTTGCCGCTCCCGTGGAGATTCAAAAGATAGGCCGCAACGATCCCTGCTACTGCGGCTCGGGGAAGAAGTACAAGAAATGCCACGGGGCCGGCTCCTCCGACTAGGCGCCGTCGCCCTCGGCGCCGCCCTGGCGGCCTTGGCACTCCCGCGTCTGGGCCTGTGGCCGCTGGGCTGGTTCGGGCTTGCTCCTCTTTTCCTTGAGGCCTCGACCTGCGCGCGCCGCCGCGACGCGGGGCTTGCGGGCTTCGCGGCGGGGTTTGCCTATCACGCCGTCGTCCTGCATTGGATTTATCAGACCTGCCTGTTTGCCCGCATCCCCTCTCCCGTTGCGGCCCTAGTTTGGGCGGCTCTGTCTTCGTTCTTGGCGCTCAACTGGGCCCTGACCGCGTTCCTCGGCCGCTGGCTCTGCAGCCGTTCCTCGCGCCCGCTGCGGCCCTGGATTTGGGCGGTCGTTTGGACGGCGGTGGCCGCGGCCGCGGAGCATTGGACGCCGCGCCTGGCCGTCGACCTCCTCGCCTACACCCAGGCCTCAAATTTGGCCCTTTTGCAGGCCGGATCATGGGGAGGTCCCCATCTTCTGGGATTTATCCTGGTTCTCTTCAACGCATCACTGGCCGAGGCCTGGATCGACGCTCCGACCGGCAAACCGGGCCCGGCCGTCGGGCCGCTGTCGGCTGCGATCCTTTTGGCCGCGGGGGTCTGGGCGCACGGCGCGGCGGTCCTTCTTGGACGGAGTCCAGAGACGTCGGAGCCTGGCCGCATCGAGATCCTCCAGCCGAAGGTGGAGCAGTACCACAAATGGGACCAGGCCTATGTCTCGGAGATCCTCGACGGTTACCAGCGCCTCCAGGAGGGCTCCCGTCCCAAGCCGCCGCTTCTGGTGGTTTGGCCTGAGACTTCCATTCCCCGGGCGACGCCGATCGACGAGGCCGTTCCGGAGGCGGCGCGCTGGGCCAAGAGCCTCGGCTCGACTCATCTCGTGGGAGTGCTGGCGAGGTCCGAGGCCGGGGCGGTCAACGGGGTCCAGCTCGTCACGCAGGATGGACGGGTGGGGGGCTTCTACGCCAAGCGCGAGCTGGTGCCCTTCGGCGAGTACGTTCCGTTCCGAAATCTAATACCGCGCTTCGTTCTTGAAAATTGGCTGGCGGTCCTCGACCAATTGGGGGATCTCTCGGCGGGGGAGCCGGACCAGCCGCTTCTTTCAACACCCTTCGGTCCCACGGCCGTGACCATCTGCTATGAGGCGATGTTCCCGCGCTGGGCGCGGCGCGACGCGGCGCGCGGGGCGCGCTTGCTCGTCAACGTGACCAACGACGGCTGGTATAAGGATACCTGGGGGCCCTACCAGCATTTCGGCGCCAATATTTTTCGAGCGATTGAGAACCGCATCCCCGTCGTGCGCTCCGGCAACACCGGGATCTCCGCCGTCATCGATCCCTACGGCGTCGTGACCGCCAAACTCGACTTAAACGTTCGGGGACGTCTCGACGGGCAATCCTCCCTCGTCGATCCTTTCCCGAGACGTTCCTTCTATGCCCGTCACGGCGATTGGCTGGGTCTTTCCTGTCTCACGCTTCTCGCCGGGGCGTTCCTCCTGAAAGTTTTTGCGGCCCGCCTGAGACTTCGCGTCGCGGTGCCGCTCCCGGCGCCTTTGGCGCGGCGGACTAGGCGAAAACCGCGAGTCGTCTTCTCGCCGAAATACGAGGTCGGCTACGGCGATCATTCCTTCGCGACCAAAAAATTCTCCCTGGTCGCGCGGGGCCTGAGCTCCTCCTGCACGTTCGTTGAGCCCCCGGAGCCCTCGCGAGCCGAGCTTCTTTTAGCGCACGATGCGGCCTGGATCGATAAGGTCGTCTCGGCGAAGATGAGCCCGGACGATATCGAGCGTCTGGAGATACCCTTCTCGCCGGAGATCTCGCGGGCCCACCTCCTGGCCGTGGGCGGAACGCTTCTGGCGGCGCGCGACGCCCTTGAGTACGGCGTTGGCCTGCACTGCGGAGGGGGCTCCCATCACGCCTTTCGGGACCACGGCGAAGGCTACTGCGCCTTAAACGATCTCGCCGTCGCGATTTTGAAGCTCCGCGTCGAGGGACATATCATGCGCGCCGCGGTCGTCGACCTCGACGCCCATCAAGGAAACGGCACGGCGTCGATCTTCGCGACGGACGCGGAGACCTTCACGTTCTCCATGCACCAAGAGGATATTTACCCCGGAAAGAAGGAGAAGAGCACCCTAGATATCGGGCTTGAGGCCGGGACGCTCGACAACGAGTATTTAGACAAGCTCTGGCAGGGCCTGGCCGCGGCGATGGAGTTTAAGCCGGATCTGGTCGTCTATCAGGCGGGCGTGGACGTCTGGGAGAAGGACGCGTTGGCGGGTTTAAAGCTGACGGAGCGCGGTATTTTGAAGCGAGATCGAGCGGTCTACGAGGCTTGCCGGCTTCGCCGCGTGCCCGTCGTCGTGACCTTGGGCGGCGGATACGGCCCCACCGCGGAGGATACCGCGCGTCTGCACCTGCGCACGCTGAGCCTTTTTGCCGGGACCTAAGATGTCGCTCTGACCGCCATCCACCGCGCGGCGTGCTCGACCGCCGCGAAGATCGACTCCAGCGGCCAATGGGGCAAGGCTTGACGGTCGGCCGGCGAGAGGTGCTCTCCGGCCGGCGGAAGATGAAGGAAGACCGGAGAGAGGGTTTCCCCCGCGAGTTTCGCGGCCAGCATCGCGCAATAATACGCGCTGTTGCAGACATAGCCTCCGGCGTCTTCCGAGGCCGTCGCGGGGTATCCGGCCTTGGATAAGTCTCCGACGAGATCGTTGACGGGCACGCCGGTGGTCAGCACTTCAGGCGCCTTGGGAGCGATCGGGGTTCCCTCGTAAACGCGTCCGTCGGCGTCGGGGTAGCCCGGCTGATCCATGCGGTTGCGCGCCAGCCTCTCGACTTCCACCGAGGGCGTGCGGCCGCTGAGTCCCATCATCAAGACGGCAGACGGCGTAAGCCTCTGGATCGCCTCGATGACCGCGTGCGCGGAGCGTTCGTAGGAAACGGGCAGGACGAGGCTGACGACCTGAAAGGAGGCTTCAGGCAATAAAGCCGCGGCCGACGTGAAGACCTCGAGCATGGATCCGTCGAGACGGCGCGCGGCGTCGGCCGACACGTTCTGCGAAGCCCCGTCGAAAGCCTCGAACCCCGTGACCAGGATGACTTTTTTTCCGTTGGCGGCGTCGGCCGGGCGACTTTTGCGAAGGGTCAGGCGGGCTGATCGGCGCCCGGTGGCGGGCGCAGCCGTGTCGATGGAGGCGGCGGATGGGGAGTGAGACGCGGCTCCGTCGTAGGCGCGCGTGAGAGCTTTCGCTTCTTCGCCCATCTTTGCGGACTCGTGGACGTTGCCGGCGGACTCCTTTAGCTTCCCGATGCTGGAAGTTGCGCCCGTATTCGGCTCCGCCGGCAGAGGAGTCGGCGTCTCCTCCGCGGAGGGGGCCTCAGCCGGAACGACATCTTGCGTCGGCTTGGGCATGACGACTCCGTCCGGCGCGGGAGCGGCCGCGGCCGACGGGGTGATCACCGAAGGCGCCAGCGCCGGCACGGCGTTGGCCTTCAAGCCGAGGTTTGTCGCGCCGACGGAGACCGGGGCCGCTCCCGTTCCCGCGGCCCCGGATTCCGAGCTTGCCGCAGCCGCTGAGCCGATCTTGCTTGCGACTTGCGCGAATGCCGGACGCGCGGCCATGTTGAAGCCGAGCAGCAAAAGGGCCGAAACGACGATTGGAACCCGATTCATGTCGCAGGACCAGTGTAGCCCGCGTTCTCCGGACTCGCAAGAGCCGGAGGGCTGAAATCTTCTAGAATACCCTCGATGTTCACCGAAACCGCCCAGAAAATCGACGAGATGCGCGCCCTGCTTTCAAAGGTCGCCAAGCTCATGGACCTTGCGAAGCTGCGCAAGGAAGTCGAGTCCCGCGAGGCCGAGGCGGGGGAGCCCTCTTTTTGGACCGATTCCGCCAAGGCCAAGAAAAAATCGAAGGAGCTCAACGATCTTAAGAAGGTCCTGGCCGAGTACGAGAAGACCGAGAAGACCCTCGACGACTTAAAGGCTCATTGCGAGCTTGCCGTTGAGGTCCAAGACGAGGGGGAGATCAAGGAAGTCTCCCAGGGTATCCACGACGCCGAGAGGCTTCTGCGCGCGATGGACATGAGGCTCAAGCTCTCCGGGGAGTTCGACAAGGACGATGCCATCGTCAGCCTCCATTCGGGCGCCGGCGGCCTTGAGGCCTGCGACTGGGCCGAGATGCTTTGGCGGATGTACCTGCGCTGGGCCGAGAAGAACGGCTACGAGGTCCAGATCACGGAGTTCCAAAAAGGCGACGGCGCCGGCATCAAGAGCCTCTCCGCCTTCGTGCGCGGTCCCAACGCCTACGGCCTTCTTAAAGGAGAGATGGGGGTGCACCGCCTGGTACGCATCAGCCCCTTCGACGCCAACAAGCGCCGCCATACCAGCTTCGCCTCCCTCGACGTGGTCCCCGACATCGAAGACGAGATCGACATCGAGGTCAAGGACTCGGACATCGAGCTTGAGACCTTCCGCTCCGGCGGCGCGGGCGGCCAGAACGTCAACAAAGTCGAGACCGCAGTCCGCATCCGCCACAAGCCCTCGGGCTTGGTCATCGCCTGCCAGACCGAGCGCTCCCAGATGCAGAACCGCTTAAACGCCATGCGCATGCTCAAGGCCAAGCTCTTCCAGATCGAGCTCGACAAGAAGCGCTCGGCCGTGGAGAAGCACTACGGCGAGATGGGCGACATCGCCTGGGGCCATCAGATCCGCTCCTACGTCTTCATGCCCTATCAGATGGTCAAGGACCTGCGCACCGGCTGTCAGACCTCCCAGATCGGCGGGGTCATGGACGGCGATCTTGATCCTTTCCTTGAGGCCTACCTCGGGTGGCTCGCCGCAGGCAAGCCTCCCCGCGTCAAGGCCGGCGCTGATGAGGAGTAGTCGTTCGATCTTGTTCCACTAATGAGTTGGAACCGGCGGGTCGCGGGGAAATCGTAAAATCTTTCATGCGCATCCTGCTCCCCTCGGACAAGAGCTCCGGCACCACCTGGAAGTCCTTCGCCATTGGTCTCCTAATATCTTGGGCTTGGTTTGCGGCCGTCCCGTCGAGGTTTTTCTCAGGGGAGGCCATCGATTCACTTCCTTTCTACCGTCATTATCTCAATCATATCCCATATTCAGATTTCTTCGCGGCAGTTGTGAGTTTCGTGGGGGGGTCGGCGTTCGTATGGAAAAAATCAGGGAAGGAAGACGGCCTGATTTTGGCTCTGGTCAATGGGTCTCTGTTCGTAGCGCTAATCGTGGTTTGGTTTTTCGTTTATTTCTTCTTCTTGAGGGAGCCTCCATGCGGCTAGAGAATCCGCACAAAAAGCCCTTCCTTCGGGGTTTCTCGCGCCGGTGCGAGTTTCTCCAAGGCCGCTGATTGTGGAGGGGCTCCCCTTGACAAGACCAGGGGCCGGGGCTACCCTTCGTCGTAAGGCCGGTATTCGTTCCGCGGCCGGTGAGCGACATGAAGACCCCCTCGCTTCAGCTCCTCGCTTTTTTTGCGCCGGCGCTTGCGCTGGCTGCGGCGGTTCCCTCGCAAGCCGCCCCGAAAACAGAGCCTCGCTGCGAGATCAATTGGCTTAGAGATCTCAGCTCCAAACTCAAAGACAGCGCCGCTCTCTCGGGCCCCAGGTTTGAGACCGTCAACGGCTCGGCGCGCTTAAGCCTGGGCAGCGACGTCTGCAAGCCTGCGGTCTGGAAGCACTTGACTGTTCCCGGACAGGGGGGCGGCTCCGGCCTAAAATGGAAGGATCCGGCCCGGCAGGAACGTTGGAACAAAGGCGCTCTCTCCGATCAGATCGCGGTCCTTCTTGAAGTCTCTGGCCGCTACGCCGAGATCGATGCCGGCGTCGTCGACGCCCTCGACAAAGCCGAGGCCATTCTGAAGACCGCGGCGGATCTTGGGGCCGTGACCGTCGTCGCCAAAAGCCCTGTGGGGGAGGCCCTTAAGGACCGGACCGGCGCGGTATTTTCAAATCGCCTGGGGCTTGAAGTCACACCTGTTTCATCCAAGGCCGCCCCCTCACGCCTGAAAGCGGAAGAATTTAAAGCGATGCTGAAGACCCTGGCGGAAGAGGTTCCAACCCAGGGCAGCGTTATCACCCACCGCGTCGGGCCTCAGATTCGAGCCTTCCGCCGCGCGGTTGCCGCGATCGGAGGGATCCCCCCCAACGAGGCGGCCATGGAGAGCGAGAAGGTCTTCCGGTCCCTCGCGGGACGGGTGACGGATCTTTCGATCAAGAAGGTTGATGACGCCGACTCGCACAGGGACGTTCTCCTCGAAGACTTCGATTACGGCGCCAGGAATCTGATCGCCTTGCGCGTCGCGGAGGTCGACTTGGCCTTTCACGCAGTGTTGCATCGGATCGGGGCCACCCCTGAGCTTGAATTCATGGACATGGACTCCGACATTCCCCAACGGCCCGCGCAGGTGGTCGAGTTAATTCGAAATCTGGATTCGTCCAAGGACGGAGGCCAAAGCCGGGCGTCCGGACTTGCCGCTGAGGTGCGCCAGCGCCTGGAGGGCGTCAAGGATTACTCGGACCTCAACGCCCTCTTTGAAGCCAAGAAGTCGCAAAAAGACTGGGTGGATGGCCCGGAAGGGCAGGCCGTGGCGCAGAGCCTGGCCCGGATGAAGGAAGGCGCCGCGGCGACCAAGGTCGTTGAGGGCGGCAAGCGGATCGAATACGGAGCGGAGGGCTACAAGAGAAGCTTCGCCGTGGTGAGGGATCTCGACAAACCGGGCTACCACGAGCATGTCGTCGACGTGGCCGCCCGTCATCTGGCAGACAACGCCCTCGACGCCAAGGCCCAGGCGGCGCTGGCCGCCTTCCGCGGCCAAGGAGAGCCCGGGGGGGACCTGTCGAATTTGACGCGCGAGCAGGCGGAGCTGGCGGCCAAGAAGCTTCCCCCGCTTCCTAAACCGGGGCCCGACGCCTCGACGCCGTACGGCCAGATTTTGGCCTCCCCCGAGGCCGGCTGCGGCAGTCCGGCGGACCTCGGCAAGGGGACGATGGAGCGCTACGCCTCCAAAAAGAACGCCGCCCTGGCCGATGCGGCCGGGGCGAGCTCTCGGGATCGCAGCGTCATCCAGGAGGAGTTTGAGAGCCGCAAGGCCGCCATCCTCGCCGAATGCGGGCGCAAGGAGGCCGAACTGCGGGCTCAGCCGGCCGATCCCGATTTCAACGCGAAGGTGGCCGCTTTCGAGCGGGACAAGGCGATTGAGACGCTCCGTCGGGACTGCGACGCGCGGGTCAACAGTGAGGGCGCAAATCTCAAGAAGAGCCTCGAGACCAAGAAGGAGGGCGAACTGGGCCTGAAGAAGGATCGTGCGGCTCTTGAGGAGACGCTCGACAAGGCATTCTCAGACGGCATCCGCCAGTCTAAGAATGAGCTTCTGGATTCGTACAAGCTGGAAGGCAGCCCGCGCCGCGGCGCGGCGGAGGAGGAGTCTGGATACTTGGGCAAGTTCTATCGGGTCGAGCGCGTCGAGCTCTACTTCAAAACCGCGTGGGGCGACGAGGCGGCCGTCGAGGCCTGCAAGAAGAAGCTTGGATTTTCCAAGGGGCGCGAGTCGGGCTATAAGGACCCGAGCCCCGACAATGTCGACTCGATCTGCGGCGTCCACAAGGGCCTCGTCGAGCATCTTAAGAATTATCAAGGCAAGAAGACCGTTCCGCCGGTGGCGGGAGAAAAATAGGCCATGAACGACACGAGGAGGCCGGCTGATTTTTCGGAGCGCGCCCTGGCGTTCGCCCTGGACTACGCGCTCTGCGCGCTCGGCTGGGCCGCGACGCTTAAGGCCTTCAACCCCTCTGAGCCGCTCGGAACGAACCCTCTCGGTCCTGTCGCCACGCTGATGTGGACGGGGCTTTTCGTCGTCTATCAGGCTTACTTCTCAAGCGAGGGGCGCGTCAGCCTCGGCAAGCGCCTGCTCGGGCTGCGGGTGGCGGGCCCGGACGGCCAGGACTTGGACCTTTCCCAGGCCATCGTCAGGTCGCTGGGCTACCTGGCAAGCCAGGTCCTGACCGCCGGATTTCTTTGGGCGTTGTTGGACCCGAACGGACGGGCCTGGCACGACCTTCCGGTCGGCAGTCAGGTCCTTTCCGTGAGACCGGCGACGTCGCGGAGGCTGGCATTTTCGCGACTTGCGGCGGGAAGCCTGATGATCGTTTTCGCGGCCTCCTGGAGCTGGAAGGGCATCTGGGCGCCGCGCTACGAGAAGATCATGACGGTGGCCAACGCCCAATCGGGTCTTCAAGAGTTCGCTCAGCTGCAGAAAATCTACAAGCTTCGCCACGGCCGCTATGCGCAGAACATGTTCGCCCTGGCTGAGGTGTCCGTAGACCCCGGAGGCTTTCTGAGGGGGGCTGCGGCCCTCTACGAGAAGGGCGCTGTGGCCTTTAGGATCGAGCCGTCGGGATTTACGATGGTCGCCCGCGCCCATGACATGGACAAGACCCTCATTGCGGTGAGCGGCTCGTGAGGGTTTTAACGGAGGCGGACTTCAGGCTTCAAGACGTCCTTCTTTGCTGTGCGGCGCCATTTCGAGGAGCGCGGGCGCTCTGCGCGAAGGCCCTGCGGGGCCGAAGCTCAGGAAGAGTTTGTGGAACTCCGCCCCGGAGTGCGCCTTTCCCATTACGGCCTTGTAGTCGCCCTTAAGGCGCTCAATTTCAAGCCAACCCAGGAAGTTGACGCAGCATCCGGGTCCAAAAGTCCAACGCGTCCCGGGCAAGAGAGGTCTCGTGAGGGTCCCGGCTCTTCTCGAGAATGCCTTTGAAATGAGAGATCGCTCTTGGCCCGTAGGTGCGGATGATGGGGTGGATCATCGGGTGCAGTTCGAGCGGGAGCTCTTTATAGAACGTATCAATGCCGAAGATCGCTCTCCCGAAGCGGCCGTTCTTCAAATGTCCTTCGATGTTCTTCGCGAGATTGGACGCCTCCAGCTGTGAGTCCGCCGGGGCTTCGGGACGGCCGTTCTTGCCGCGCAGCGCCATCTCGAGGAAGGCTTCCCGCATCTGGGCGGGGGGGACGGGGCCGAAGCTCAAGAAGAGCTCGTGGAATTTGGCCTCGGAATACGCGTCTCCCATCACGGTCTTGTACTCGTCCTTGAGCCTCTCGATCTCGAGGCGGCCCAGCATGTAGGTGATGGCCTGCGTGGGCATGCGCGTGTAGCGGTAGGCCTCGACCTCGGCGTTGCGCTTGGCGAGGAAGGCTTTCTGCTCGAGGGCCAAGGCGACGTCCGAAACCGACATCCACTCCATGTGCAGGGCGGTGTCCAGAGCGATGCGCAGGGCACGCCAGAGCTGAGCGCCGAGTTGGGTCAGCTCCTCTTTCGGGGTGAAGAAGCCCCGCAGGCGCATGAGCTCCTCGGCGTAGTGGGCGTAGCCCTCCAGGTTCATCGAGGAGGCGTAGCCCGCCTGGTCGAGCAGGTAGCGCACCGGGGAGATCGCGGGGCTGCGCTGGAAGGAGTAGAACTGCATGTCGTGGCCGGGGAAGGCCTCGTGCACGACGGTCGTCGGGATTTTTGAAAAATTATGCACGGCCAGCATTTTCGGATCGCCGTCGGAAGGCGTCACCAAGAAGATCCCCTTGCGGCCCTTCTCAAGGGGCGGCGCCGGGAAATAGGCGGCCGTGGCGAGCGAAGATCTCATCCCTTCAGGCGTGGGGATCACGGCGATCCGATAGTCGGGCGGGAGCTCGAAAAGCCCTTGGGTCGTCACGAAATCGCGGGCCCTCTCGGCCTGACGGTTGTACTCGGCGAAGAGCGCGGTGTCGTCGGCAGGATGATCCTTCTTTAAGTCGGCCATGACCCCGGCCAGGTCCTTGGAGGGGTCGATCGTTTTGGCGAGCTCCTCCATGCGCGCCGTGATCTTCGCCGCCAGCGCGAGGCCCCTCTTATGAAGTTCGGCGGGGGAGGCCGCAACGCCCAACTCGTTTTTAAGGCGCCAGGCATACTCCTCGGCGCCGATGGCGGGCTTGCCGTTTGACGCCGGCAATAGCTCCGAACTAAGGAAGGAAACGTGATCTTGGTGGGCCTTGCCGGCCGCCTGGGCGGCGGCGTGAAGGCGGTCGGAGATCTTGGCAAAAGCCGCGTCGTCGAGTTGATCGCGAGCCTTCGTGAGGATCTCCGCCAAGAAGAATCGAGAAGCTCCCTCGCCGTCCTCTATCCCCGTCTTCTCGACGGCCGTCCTCCAGGGAGTGCGGCCGTTCTTGACGCCCTCTCGCAGGTTGGCCTGCGCCTGAGCCAGATAGCCCGGAATCTTCTCGACACGCGCGGCGATGTCTTCCCAGTCCTCGAGCGCCTTCGGCCCCTTTTCGATCTGGGCCATGCGGGATTGGATGGCTTCGTAGGGGGCGAGGGCGGCGTTGACGTCGTACTGCCAGCTCTTGAGATCGCGCAGGGCGTGCAGGCGGCTGTTTGCGATCGTCGCCATGGCCTCCCGGTCGATGCGCTCCTGGGGGTCTAAGGCCGGCGGGGCTTGGGCCAGACGTTGTTCCATGTCCTCGAAGTACGCGATCTGGGTGGCGATCCCGGAGGGGGAGATGTCGCTGAGCCGGGAGTTGAAGCCTCCGACGCCGAGGTTCGTCGCCGCTTCGGGCGCGAAGGAGACGGCACGGTTGAAGAAGCCCTGGCGCAGTCCGGCGAACTCGACGGGCGCCGCCGCGCGCAGGCCGGCGCTTGGGATGGTGCAAATGAAAAGAGCGACGACCCATCGGGGCGCTGTCATAAGGTAATGGTACCGGAGGTTTAAGTTTGCGTCATGAGTCGTTGGGCCCACGGCGAAGGCGATATTTGTGGGTTGGGGCGTGGGGCCGAGGGCCTAGGGGGGAGATAAGAAGAAGGCCCCCGCTTGCGCGGGGGCCCTCGTTTTCGCCGGTCCAGGTCCTAGGCGGCGTACTTCTCGTTGTGATCGACCTTGATGCCGGGGCCCATCGTCGAGGAGAGCGTGATGCTCATCATGTAGATGCCTTTGGACGCCGCAGGCTTGGCCTTGGTGAGGGCCTCGAGCACGGTCCGGGCGTTTCCGGCGATCTTCTCCGGGGCGAAGGAGGCCTTGCCCACCGGGACGTGGATGATGCCGAAGTCGTCGACCTTGTACTCGACTCGCCCGGCCTTAAGCTCCTTGATCGTCTGGGCCACGTTCATGGTGACCGTCCCGGACTTCGGGTTGGGCATGAGGCCTTTGGGGCCGAGGACCTTTCCGAGCTTGGAGAGGTCCTTCATCATGTCCGGCGTGGCGACCAAGACGTCGAAGTCGGTAAATCCCTTTGCGATCTGGTCGATTAAGTCATCGGCGCCGACCACGTCGGCGCCGGCGTTCTGGGCGTCCTTCTGCTTCTCGCCGCGCACGACCACGGCGACCTTCTTGGACTTGCCCAGGCCATGCGGCAGGCCCACGGTGCCGCGGACCTGCTGATCGGCCTGCTTGGGGTCGACTCCCAGGCGAACGTGCAGCTCGACGGTCTCGTCGAACTTGGCGGTGGCGCACTTCTTGACGATCGACGCCGCCTCTTCCAGCTTGTTTAACTTCATGAGATCCAGGTCCTTGACCAGGTTCTCGTATCTCTTGCCCATGTTTTTTCTCCTGACCTAGTGGCGCCCCTTTAACGGGAGCTCGGTCGAATAGGGGTTACTTGACGATGTCGATGCCCATCGAGCGGGCCGTGCCCTTGACCATCAGGGTCGCCTGCTCGAGGTTCTTGGTGTTGAGGTCGGGCAGTTTGGCCTTGGCGATGTCCTCGGCCTGCTTCTGCGTGATCTTGCCGACCTTGTTGCGGTTCGGCTCGCCCGAGCCCTTGGCCAGGCCCGCCGCTTTTTTGAGCAGCGAGGAGACCGGAGGCATCTTCGTGATGAAATCGAAGGAGCGGTCCTCGAAGACCGTGATGACCACGGGGATCAGCATCCCGGGCTCCTGGGTCTTGGTCTTGTCGTTGAACCTCTTGCAGAAGTCCATGATGTTGACGCCGTGCTGTCCGAGCGCGGGGCCGACGGGCGGGGCGGGGTTGGCCGCTCCGGCCGGAATCTGCAGTTTGATCTGTGTTTTAACCTTCTTCGCCATGACAGCTTCCTCTCTTCTCGTGCGGCTTAAAAGGGTCTCCTAGCGTCCCCAGGCGGCGGGTCGCAGCATCTTGGCGACCACGCTCCCGGCGGCAAGCAGCAGGAATACCTTCCAGAACGGGACCGTCGCCACGCCGAACACCCAGAGGGTGAACTCGGTGCTGAAGACGAACGGCCAAAGCAGCTTCACCAGCACGGCGGCCAACAGCGCCTTGCCAAACAGCATCAGCAGGCTCACCCCGACCGCCGCCAACAGCGTCATCATCGCCAGGAAAGCCCCGATAAGGCCCAGTGAGCGGACGTGCGCCATTCGAACCCGCACCCCCTCAAAGTCGGGGCCGGTTTCATGGGGCGGCATGATTTGCGGTTCTACGGCGTTCAGATCTTCTCCACCTGCAGGAAGTCGAGTTCGACCGGCGTGGGACGTCCGAAGATGGTGACCATGGCCTTGATCTTGGCCTTGGTCTCGCTGACTTCCTCGACGATTCCGACGAAGTGGCGGAAGGGGCCGTCGATGATGCGGATGTTCTCGCCCTTCTCGAACTCCACGGCCGGCCGGGGCTTGCCCTCGGCGGCGGTGCTGGTCAGCTCGAGGATCCCCTTGATCTCCTCTTCGGGAAGCGGCGTGGGGTTCGTGTCGCCCAAGAATCCCGTCACGCCGGAGACGCTGCGGACGAGCCAGTAGGTGATCTCGTCGACGGTCATGTCCATGAGGACGTAGCCGGGGAAGAACTTCCGCTTGGAGATCTTCTTCTTATTCTTCTTGACCTCGACGACGTCCTCCGTGGGGATGAGGACGTTGAAGATGCGGTCCTGCAGTTTCTCGGTCTCGATCTTCTGCAGGAGTGTTTTATGGACGCGGTCCTCGTAGCCGGACTGGACGTGGACGACGTACCAGCCCCGGGGGCGGGACGCGGTGGTGGCGGCGGCGGTGGTGGTTTCGCTCATGAGCCCTCTTGGCCTATCGGCCCAGGACGGCCCTGACGAGGATCGAGAGCACGTAGTCGATGCCGGCCACGTAGAGGGACATCAACGCCACGAGGACGACGACGACCTTCGTGGAGTCGATGGCCTGCTCGCGCGTGAGCCACGTCGACTGCTTCAGCTCGGAGTACGCCTCTTTCAGGAACTGCGTCGCTAGATTCATTGGTTTCCTCAGGTCCTGGCGGGGGTACCAGGATTCGAACCTGGAGTTCCGGTTTTGGAGACCGGTGGTTTAGCCATTAACCGATACCCCCCCCCACGGACCCGATCGTCTGACTACTTGACTTCCTTGTGCGGCACGTTCTTGCCGCACTTGCGGCAGAACTTCTTTAGGTCCAGCTTGAACTCCTTCTTTTTGCCGCGTTGGAAGGTGTAGTTCTTGTTCTTGCAGACGGTGCAGCCGAGGACGACGATATAACGGTCTCCCATGGCGGCGTCAGTCCTGGATGTCGGCGACAACGCCGGCGCCGACCGTATGGCCGCCTTCGCGCACGGCGAAGCGCAGCCCCTTCTCCATCGCGATCGGGCAGATCAGCTCGCACTCGATGTCGATGTTGTCTCCCGGCATGACCATCTCCACTCCCGCCGGCAGCGTGACCGATCCGGTCACATCCGTCGTGCGGAAGTAGAACTGCGGACGATAACCCTTAAAGAACGGGGTGTGCCGCCCGCCCTCTTCCTTGGTCAGCACGTAGAGCTTCGCCTTGAACTTCTTGTGCGGCTTGATCGACCCGGGCGCGCAGATGACCTGCCCCCGCTCGATCTGGGTCTTCTCGATGCCGCGCAGAAGAATGCCCACGTTGTCGCCCGCGCG
>Ga0334722_10002959_pt1 | contig 18662 bp, 10 predicted proteins | sample C3_bottom_MG_FD_207210 | JGI IMG/M metagenome (GOLD analysis project Ga0334722, IMG submission 207210) | Sediment microbial communities from Yellowstone Lake, YNP, Wyoming, USA - C3_bottom | ecosystem: Environmental > Aquatic > Freshwater > Lake > Sediment | place: USA: Wyoming | collected...
GGCAGGCGGTTGAGCGGCTTTGGCGGCGGCCCGGACAGGACGTTCCCCTCCATGTCGTATACCCCGCCGTGGCAGGGGCAGATGAACTGGGATTTCAGCCTGTTGAACCCGACCAGGCAGCCCAGGTGCGTGCATATGGCCGAGATGGCGGTTATGCCGCCGTCGGGCGTACGTTTCAGAAATATCCTGGTGTCGGGCCGCTCGGCCCCTGCGAGCGAGACCTCCACCTTCTTTACCCCTGCCTCGGGCATCTCGTCGAGTTCGAGTACCTTTATATATACCAGTTTTTTACGCAGGCCCAAGCGCGATAGCACCGGCTCGGAGAAGGCCCAGATTGCGCCGCCCGCCATGAGCCCGAGAATGCCCCACAGCCCCAGGCTCAGAAACCTCCTGCGGGTGGGCGATGCGTCAGTCTCGTTGTCTACCTTTGCGTCCATGTGTTATCCGCCAACAACAAGGGCGGACACGATAGGCCCGCCCGGTTAAACCAGATAAGGTAGAGGCACAACTTGCCTCACTCGTAGCGCTTGACTTCGAAGCGGTGCACCATGACCGGCTCGGTCGGGTCGATACCCGCCTTGCGTTTGGCGATGGCTATCTGCTCGCCCACCGTGTCCACGCCGTCCAGGTCCGGCAGCAGCAGCCCGCGCCTCGGCCCGGACGTAACGATCACCCCGTATTTCTTCGGGTCGAGTTCGCTTAGGCTCTTGACAGGCTCCGGGGCGGAGAGCACGTCCACGGAGTATTCCAGCCCGTCCAGCTCGCCGCAGTCCACACAGGCGAAGCGCGGGTCCTCCGTGGCGGCCGAGACCGCGTTACGTATCACCTCGCATGCCACGTTTTCGGTCGTGGGCATGAACGTGCCGATGCAGCCGCGCAGCTCCCCGTCCTTCTTGAGGCAGACGAAGACACCCGCCTTCTCCTTCATCTCGGGCGTGAGCTCCACGGGTATAGTCAGGCGCTTCCTGTTCCGTACGAATATGTCAACGGCGTCCGCCGCGAGCTTCACAAGCGGGTGTTGGGGCTTTTTCTTAGCCATCACATATCCCTGTCCACCACGTAGTCCGCCACGGCGTGCAGGGCGTCCTTGTGCGGCGAGGGCGGGAAGACGGAAAGGCGGCCCTTGGCCCGCTCTATATAGCTTGTCGCCCTGCCGACTGCGTACTCGATGGAGCGGTACCGGCCCATGAGTCCTAATATGTAGTCGAGGTCCTCTTTCTTGAGCGAGGCGTCGGACACGATCTCCTTTATCCTTGCCGCTTCGTCGGGGGTGGACTTGTGAATAAGGTGTATGAGCGGGAGCGTTATTTTCCCCTCTTCGAGGTCCTTGCCGAGCGCCTTGCCCAATTTTGTCTGCTCCGCGGTGTAGTCGAGCGTGTCGTCCAATAGCTGAAAAGCGAGCCCTATGTCCGTCCCGAAGCCCGCGAGCATCTCTTCCTTGTCGTTAGGCATGCCGCCCAGCACCGCGCCGAGCCTGCACGCGGCTGATATGAGCACCGCGGTCTTGGCCTCGACCACCTCCAAGTACTCCTCCTCGGTGAGGTCCGGCTCGCCCGCACGGAGCAGCTGCAGGACCTCGCCCTCGGACATGGCGCGTGTCGTGTCGGACAGCACCTCCATGACGCGCTGGCTGCCGAGCCTGACGGCGTTGAAAAGGGCCTTGGAGTACAGGTAGTCGCCCACAAGGATGCTGGCCTGGTTCCCCCATATACTGTTGGCCACCGGCCTGCCGCGTCTGATGTCCGCTCCGTCCACCACGTCGTCGTGCAGCAGGCTCGCCGTGTGTATGAACTCGACGGCCGCCGCCAGGACCTCGGCCTCCGGGCCATTGCTGCCGCAAAGGTTGGCGCTTATCATCAGCAGGAGCGGCCTTATGCGCTTGCCGCCGCCCTGGAGCAGGTGGTTGCCTACTTTTTTGACAAGGATAGCCTTGGAGTCCAGGTCCCTCTGTACCTGCTCCTCGACCCTTTTCAAATCGTCGCTGTAGGTTTCAAAAACGTCGGTGATGGTCATGGGTAGTCCCTTGCTTGCGTTCACTGGATGCTGAAAACTCCTGTAAATAGTAGGATATCTGGGCTTTTTTGTCAAGATAATTTTCCCCTCGGGACGCCCAGTATCTGCCTCACACGGACGGAGGTCAGCCGGTATTTCCTGGCAAGCTGGACGATGTTGGCACCGGTGAACTCGAGCCGGATGTTCTGGTCGCGCCAGCTCCTCATGGCGGACTCTATCTTCGGCAGGTAGAGGCTCATGCCCCCGAACTCACGCCCGAGTTCGAGCGCGGCATCGAGCCCGACGGTCCTTGCAAGGTCCTGGTATACCTCCGGGAGCAGGTTTACGGGTATTTCTTCCTTTCTCATCGTTCGGCCCTCCGTATTGCTGGTTATGAAGTAAAAATGTTTGACTGGATGCGACTATAGCCCAAATTAATTACTATGTCAATAAAAAAGAGTAAAAAACTTAAAGGCAGGCTCATGCGGCTTGACTTATAGGGGAGTTTGATATATTTTCGTTGAGTTAAAGTTTCGGCTTATAGACTATACTCCATAATAAAAGGCATTCAATTGGTCATACGGTCGGCAGGCGGCACTGACATCGGTAGAAAAAGGGGCCACAACGAGGACAGCTTCGGCGTGAACGACGATTTGGGCGTTTACGTGGTTGCCGACGGCATGGGAGGGCACGCAGCCGGGGAGGTGGCGAGCCGTACCGCCGTAGACACCTTCAGTGGGTTCATGGCCGCGACCGCGGGCGACTCGGAGATAACCTGGCCCTTCGAGAGGGACGAGTCCCTGGGCCGGCCACAAAACCGCCTGCTGACCGGCATAAAGCTTGCCAACAGAGCCATATGCGACCTTGCCGCCTCGAAGCAGGCGCTGAAGGGCATGGGCACGACCATCGTAGCAGCGTTGGTCGAGGGCGACGAGGCCTATATAGCCCACGTCGGGGACTCCAGGGCATACGCCTTAAGTCAGGGCTCCTTGAGGCAGGTCACTTCCGACCACTCTTACGTGGAAGAACAGGTACTGGCCGGGTTCATTACGCCGGAGCAGGCGAGGGTGCACCCCTTGAGGAACGTGGTGACGCGCGCCCTCGGTGTCAGGGAAGACGTGAAGGTGGATATAAGCAGCCATATCCTTATCAAGGGCGACCTCTACATGCTCTGCAGCGACGGCCTCTCCGGGATGCTCTCTGTCACGGAGATCGAGTCCATACTTGTATCCGGCGCGGACGATTTGAAGTCCTGCGTCGAGACCCTCATAAAGAAGGCCAATGAAAAGGGCGGGGACGACAACATAACCGCCGTGCTCTTCCAGGCCGTATAATACCTCCCGTGCGTTTCCGCGCAATTTTTCTTATTCCCGTTTTTCTGCTATATTAAATATAGCCCTTCCGTATTACTGCAAGGGGCTGCGCTGCCCTTTCGGACAGCCTTAGAGCACCATGTAATATACACTCATAATTCCAAGGTGTTAGGCATGGCCTCATTCTTCGAATACAACCTCGACTACATTTTATTTATCTACGGCCTCACTTTAATCATACTTGCGATGGTCTGCTTCAGCGTGCGCGAGCCGGAGAGCCGCCGCATGCCGTGGCTCTGGCTCGGCCTGTTCGGCCTGGCGCACGGGGCGCACGAACTGGTTGAAATATTCGACGTGATCATCGCTGAGACCGTGTACTATGCGGCCGCCATGAACGGGCTTCTGGCGCTGTCGTTTACTTTTCTGCTGGAATTTGGTTTGAGGGGCGAGGGCTGGGTAAAAGGTAATATGCCCAGGCTCCGCGTGTACGTTCCCCTGATGCTGTTGTCGGTCCTGGGGGGGTATTTCGGATGGCCGGGCCTGAACGCTGCCATCAGGTATTCGCTGGGCCTGACTGGCGGGCTTCTTGCCTCATACGCCCTGCTCAAGGCCTCCGGGAGGGGGAAGGGCCTGCCCATCCACAAAGACCTTGCACTGGCCGGAATATTCATGGCGATATATGCCGTCTCAACCGGGCTTATCGTGCCGTCAGCGCCGTTTTTCCCGGCATCAGTAATAAACAAATCCGCTTTTATAAGTCTTACAGGCTTCCCGGTCCAGTTGGCAAGGGCGGGACTGGCCCTGCTGGTCACCTTGTCGGTGATGAGTTATGCCCGCACACTGCATATGGCCGACGTTGAAATACGGGGCGAGGAGGGCACGAGGAGAGGGCGCGTGCTCTGGCCGGTAATGGCGCTTTTGGGCGTGCTCGTGGTCGGCTACTTCGCGACAGGATGGTTGGGAAAGAAAGAGCAGTCCGAAATGACGTTAAACCTGCGCATGAGGGCGAGGACCGCCGCCGCGGCCGTGGACCACGAACAGGTCAGGCGTCTTTCCGGTACACGCCGGGATATGAGCTCGCCCGCCTACAGGCAGATCAAGGAGCAGCTCGAATCCGTACATACCTTTAACAACGACAGCAGGTTTGTTTATCTACTGGGGCTCAGAGGCGACGATAAAGAGGTCTTTCTTGTGGACGCCGAGCCGCAGGGCTCGAAGGACTTCTCGTTCCCCGGCGACGTCTATGAGGATGCGACGCCTGAAGACATAAAGGGATACAAAGCGGGCCTCAATTCCGTGAACGGGCCTTATACGGACTCCTGGGGGACGTGGGTTACAGGTTACGCGCCGATAATAGACCCGGATAATGGCAAAATCCTTGCGCAGTTTGGCATGGATATAGACGCTCACCACTGGCAGTCCCGGACACAGACGTCAAGGCTAATGGGGATAACTATTACACTAATAATGAGTATCCTCACACTTGTGACGTTTGTGGCATGGCGGCGGAACAGGGAATCGTTAATTGATCGCGCAAGGCAGCGGCTTGCCAACGAGAAGACGCTGAGAGACCTTACCAACTCGCTGGGTGAAGGGCTCTTGGTAATGGACAACAAGGGCGCGCTTGCCTTCATGAACCCCGAGGCGGAGTACCTCCTGGGCTGGCGGGAGGACGAGCTAAAGGGCAGGGACCTGCACGAGGCCGTGCATTGCAGGGACGCCGACGGCAGGCCGCACGCGTCGACGGACTGCCCGAGCCATAAGGTGCTCGAAAATGGCAGGGCGTACCGCACCGACGATGACGTGTTCCTGCGGAAGGACGGTACAAAACTTCCGGTCGCATTTGTGACGAGCCCCATAAGAGAAGGCGGCGCGGTTGCCGGCGCGGTTGTATCGTTCAAGGACATTACCGAGCGGAAACAGGCCGAAGAGGCGCTCAGGAAGAAGAGCTACGACTTAAACGAGCGCGTCAAGGAGCTTCGGTGCATATACCGCTTCTCCGGGGTGTTCGAGCGGACAAGCCTTTCGATCGACAAAATGCTCCAGGAGGCGGTCGAGTCCTTACCGTCCGGCTGGCAGTATCCAGAGATTGCATGCGCGCGCATAAGGCTGGACGGCAGTGAGTTCAAGACAAGCAACTTTAAGGATACCTGGTGGAAGATTTCCCGCAGCTTTGATATGGGATGTGGTGAGGAGGGCAGGGTGGATGTCTGCTACCTCGAGGAAATGCCTTTGTGCGACGAGGGGCCGTTCCTGAAGGAAGAGGCGAGCCTGCTCGACAACATAGTGCAAAGGCTTGCAAGGGCGGTGGAGCGCATAAGGACGACGGAGATGGTAAAGGAGTCCGAGGCCAAGTTCAGGAACCTCGTGGAGGGTTCGCTTTACGGAGTGTATATCATCCAGGACGGCAGGTTCATATACGTCAACCCCCGGATGGTCGACATATCCGGCTACGAAGCAGATGAGTTAACGGGCGCAAAGAGCGTATTGGAGTTTGTGTACCCTGAAGACAGGGACATCGTCAAGGAAAACATACGCCGGAGAATATCCGGAGAGGTGGAGTCCGTCCATTACCCGGTTCGGTGGCTGAGGAAGGACGGACAGGTCATACAGATAGAGGTGATGGGCTCGCGCACCGAGTATGGCGGCAGGCCCGCTATCATCGGCACGCTCATAGACGTCACAGAGAGGAAGCGGGCGGATGAAGCCCTCCTATACCACAAAGTCTTATTGGAAAGCCTGAACGAGGCTTCGATAGACGGGGTCCTTGTGGTTAACAACGAGGCCGTGATCGTCCATTCCAACAGGCGTTTCGCGGAAATGTGGGGGATACCGGAGCAGATCATCGAGCACAGGGTTGACGATGCCGTGCTAAGGACTGTGCTCGCTAAAGTGGTGGACCCCAGAGGGTTCGCGAAAAGAGTCAGATACCTATATGCCCATCCGGACGAAAGCAGCAGGGACGAGATATGTCTGAAAGACGGCAGGACGTTTGACCGCTACAGCTCTACGGTCGCCGATGGCAACGGCGTTAATTATGGAAGGGTCTGGTATTTCAGGGACATCACGGAGAGGAAACGGGCGGAAGAGGCGTTAAAGGAGTCCGAGTCGAAGTTCAGGGGCCTCGTGGAAAGCGCCCTTATCGGGGTGTACATCCTGCAGGAGGGGAAAATCAGATACGCCAACCCGAGGCTGGCCGAGATATTCGGCTACCCGCTGGAGGAGTTCATGGGACAGGACGTAGAGGCGATGATGCACCCGGACGACCGCAAGGACGGCGAGGAGAAGATGCGTGCCGTGATGGCACGCAAAAAAGACGGGGCGCAATACCGTTTCCGGGCCACGGCCAGGGACGGCAGGCCGCTGGTCATAGAGGTGTTCGGTTCGCGCACAATTTACGGCGGGGGGCCCGCCCTCCTGGGGACGCTTATAGACGTGACTGAGCAGGTGAGGGCCGAGGAGGCCGTCAGGGAAAACGAGAGGCGCTTCCGGGATATACTGGAGTCCGTGCAGCTTGTTGCGCTGATGATGGATACGGAGGGCCGGACGGTCTTCTGTAATGATTTCCTGCTTACTATTTCCGGTTGGGCACGGGAAGAGGTGTTCGGGAAGGGCGCTATTGAGCTGTTCATCCCTGAAGATTACAGAGATGAGCTGAAAAAGGTCTTCCAGGGCGCGATAACCGGCGAGTTCTACCCTCACCATATGGAAATCCCGATGCTGACCAGGCGCGGCGAGAAGCGGTTCATATCGCTGAATATAGCGCTCCAGAGAGACACACTGAACCAGATCGCAGGAGTGACTTGCATCGGTGAGGACATCACCGAGCGTAAGTGGGCTGAGGAGATGCTGAAAGAGCAAGAGCAACGGCTGAAGCACATGGCCCACCACGACGTGCTGACCGGCCTGCCGAACCGCACGCTGTTCAGTGACCGGCTGAACATGGCGCTGGCGCACGCGCACCGCGAAGGGGGCACTGTCGCAGTTATGATAATAGACCTGGACCGCTTCAAGGCCATAAACGACACGCTCGGCCACGCCGCGGGCGACAAGCTGCTGAAGGGCATATCCGAGCGGCTTTCGGGTTGCCTGAGGGAGTGCGATACCGTCGCACGAATCGGAGGCGACGAGTTCAGCGTAGTCCTGCCGGAGATTACCGGCGTGCAGGACGCGGAGGCTGCGGCCCAAAGGATAATGGGCGCCCTCATGGAACCATTCACCCTTGAGGGCCGCGAGGTATATGCTACCGTCAGCATAGGCATCGCGTTTTATCCAGTGGACGGGGCCGACGCGGTCACGCTCATGAAGCATGCCGACACCGCGCTGTACAGGGTCAAGGAGCAGGGCAGGAACAGTTTTCTGGCGTTCACCCCGGACATGGGGGTTCAGGCCACCGAGCTCATGGATATGGAAAACAGCCTGAGAAGGGCCATCGAGGACGAGGATTTCATACTATACTATCAGCCGCAGGTGGACCTGGCTACGGGACTCATGGTGGCCATGGAGGCACTTATCAGGTGGTCTGACGGGGACGGGGAATTCATATCCCCTTCGAGGTTCATCCCGGTGGCGGAGGAAACAGGGCTCATGGGTTCCATAGGCGACTGGGTGCTCCGCGAAGCGTGCGGACAGGCCGGTGCGTGGCAGGACGCGGGCTTTAAGTCGGTGCCGGTGTCGGTCAATATGTCCGCAAGGCAGTTCTTGCAGCCGGGGCTTGTGGACAAGGTGGCCAAGGCCATTGCCGATTCCGGGCTGGCACCCGAGATGCTGGATGTCGAGGTTACCGAGGACGCAGTCATGAAGGACCTGGAGCATGCGCAGGACACGATAGCAAGGCTTAGAGAAATGGGTGTCAGGGTCTCGGTTGACAACTTTGGGACCGGTTTCTCCTCGATAGGCTGTATAAAGAGGCTCCCTCTTTACGCGCTCAAGGTAGACATGTCATTCATCGGGAGCATCACGACCGACCCCAGTTCCGCCGACGTGACCGAGGCTATCATAGCCATGGCGCACGGCCTCAAGTTGAGGGTAGTCGCACAGGGCGTGGAAACTATTGAACAGCTCGAGAAACTACGCACGCTCGGCTGCGACGCAGCCCAGGGCTACCTCTTCAGCAAACCTCTGACAGTAGACGAGGCAACTGGCCTCCTTTCCAGAGACGGGGAGCTGGCCGCATAACAGGAAACCCGCTCAAGTTTTAGCCACTTCTTTCGATACATCCATCAAGATTATGATTGTCGCTATACCGGGGTTCCGGTTATGCCGGAGTGCGGGGGCCGAAAATGGGCAGGCATGGTGCTAAAGTAAAAGCGGGAAAAGTTCTGTCGGATGTGCCGGTTGAATCCGAGGCCCGTTTAGGCGCCCTTTTAAAGGACACCATAGCGGGGGTATACATCGTCCAGGACGGGCTGGTGGTCTTTGCCAACACGAGGATGGCGGAGATATTTGGCCACGCCCCGGACGGTTTTGCTGATAGAGTCAAGCTCATGGACCTTGTCTACCCGGACGACAGGGATATGGTCGCGGGCAATATCAAGAGGCGCATGGAAGGCGCCGCAGAACCCGCCCACTATTTCTTCAGGGGGCTCACTGCGGACTCGCGTATAATAGAGCTGGAGGAATGCGGCTCATCCGCTACATCATATTGCGGGAGGCCTGCGCTGATAGGCATGCTGCTGGACGTGACAGAGAAAAGCCGCGCCGAAAAGTTCCTAAAGGAAAACGAGATGCTCCTGGCGCACCTGTCGCGCCACGACCCGCTGACGGACCTGCCGAACCGACTGCTGTTCGACGGGCGTCTCGAGCGCGCCCTCGACTCCGCGCGCCGCGATGCGCACCAGGCGGCGGTCATGATCCTCGACCTTGACCGTTTCAAGACCGTAAACGACACCCTGGGCCATTTCGCGGGAGACCAGCTGTTAGAGCAGGTCGCCGGGAGGCTTTCGGGCTGCATAGGAATGGACAAGACGCTGGCCCGGCTCGGCGGCGACGAGTTCGGCATAGTAGTGCCGTATATCAAAGGGCCGGAAGAGGCCTCAAGGCTGGCGGTAAGGATAATAAAGTCCATGAAGCCGCCTTTCGAAATCGAAGGCCGCGAACAATATATGACCGTCAGCATAGGCATAGCCGTATTTCCCTCTGACGGGTGCGACCCTATGCAGCTTATGAAGGATGCGGACACCGCCCTTAACCGTGCGAAGGAGCAGGGCCGGAACGTCTACAGGGTGTTCGACGAGGCGATGAACATGGCCTCGATAGAGCGTATGGATATCGAGAGCGGCCTGCACAGGGCGCTCGAGCGCGGCGAGTTTATAGTGCACTACCAGCCGCTCGTAAACCTGGGTGACGGCGCCGTCTCGGGCGTGGAGGCGCTCGTCCGCTGGCAGCATCCCAAAAAGGGACTCGTCGCCCCGGGCCTTTTCATACCGGTCGCCGAAGAGGCCGGGCTCATCGTGCCGATAGGAGAGATGGTGCTGCGGAGTGCCTGCCGGCAGAACATGGCGTGGGAGCGCGCAGGCTGCCCGCCGGTGCGCGTGGCGGTCAACCTCTCCGCGCGTCAGTTCCAGCAGCCCAACCTCGTCGAGACGGTTATGAGGGCCCTCCGCGACTCCGGTATGCCCCCTGAACGGCTGGAGCTCGAGATTACAGAGAGCACCCTGATGAAGAACGTGGAGGGTACGAGCAAAAGCCTAAGAAGTCTCAGCGCGCAGGGCATAAGGATATCGGTGGACGACTTCGGGACCGGGTACTCGTCGCTTGGCTACATAAAGAAGTTCCCGCTCCACGTACTGAAAGTGGACCAGTCCTTCGTACGGGAGATCACCACGGACCCGGACGACGCCGCGATAACCACGGCCATCGTCGCCATGGCGCACAGCCTCGGCCTCGAGGTGGTGGCCGAGGGCGTAGAGACGGTACAACAGCTCGAGTTCCTGCGCGGACTCGACTGCGACGTAGTGCAGGGCTACCTTTTCAGCCGGCCTGTCCCCGCCGTGGAGATAGAGAAACTGCTTTCGGGCGAATGCAGGCAGGCTGCCTGAGTACCCCGCCCGTCATTGTCTAATTTATGCACTACCCATAGCATTTTGGGTTGACAATCCCCTTTGCCGATGTTACGATTTTTAAAATCGTAATACTGACATTGGGGAGGCCCCTTGCACATACCGGACGGATACCTGAGCCCGCAGACCTATGCGCCCCTGCTGGGCGCGTCGCTGACTGCCTGGGCCGTCGGCCTCAGGAAGATTAAAAGGGAACTCTCCGCAAAGCAGGTGCCCTACCTCTCGATGGCCGCGGCATTCTCCTTCCTCATCATGATGTTCAACGTACCGATACCGGGCGGCACGACGGGCCATGCGGTGGGCGGGGCGATGATAGCGATACTGCTTGGCCCATGGACTGCGGTTATAGCCGTGTCCGTGGTGCTCATCATACAGGCGCTCGTCTTCGGCGACGGCGGGGTGACGGCCATCGGGGCCAACTGCTTCAATATGGCCGTCGCGATGCCATTCGTATCATGGTGGGTATTCAGGGCGGTAAGCGGCGGGGCCAGGGAGGGCTTCAGGCTACATGCCGCATCGTTCCTCGCGGGCTATATCGGGCTTCTTGCCGCCGCCGTGCTTACCGGCATCGAGTTCGGCATCCAGCCTATTATCGCACAAGCTCCGGACGGCTCACCGCTTTACTCGCCTTACCCTCTTTCGATAGCTCTGCCTGCCGTAGTGCTGGGTCACATGGGTGCGTTTTGTATCGTAGAGGGCCTGGTGACGATGCTCCTCGTTAGGTATTTTATGAAGAGCGGGGAATGGGCCGTTGATAGCAATGCCGCATCCGGGTTCAGGAGGAAGCTCTGGATAGGGCTTGCCGTGCTTGCGGCGCTGACGCCGCTCGGCATAATACTGCCCGGCATATTCGGGGCCGGGGGCGCATGGGGCGAGTGGAGCAGGGAGGCCCTGAAGGATATGCTCGGTTATCTGCCGCGCGGGCTCGAAGGGCTGGGCGGAATTTGGAAGGCGCCAATCCGCGAGTACGGCGCGGGAGGCGGCAGCCCGTACATTACATATATCGCATCCGGCATCCTCGGTATAGCTCTCGTGGCGCTGATAGCCTATATAATAAGGAAGACCGTGTTCAGGGCGCACGGCGAGGAAAGTACGACGCAGGCGTACCAGCCGGAGGTTCCTGTCGTTGAGACAGCCGCACAGGCAGCACCGATTACAAAAAGCAGGGTGCCGCAGTTTCTGCTCGAAAAGCACGTCGCCAGGGCAGATGTCGCCTCCGGAGGCAGGCTCGGCAGGTCGTTTATAGACCGCGGCATGGGCCACCTTGCCTCCGTTATAAAGACCGCGTTCGTGCAGTGGGAGACGGCCACCGGCAGGGGGTTGTTCCAGGGCTTGGACGCGCGCGTTAAAATACTATTCCTGCTGTTCTTCCTCGTTGTTGTCTCGGTAAAGAAGGATATGACCTCCCTGCTTGCGGTCGCGGGTTTCGTATCTCTGCTTGCCGCGGCCTCCAGGCTCGGGCTCGCGTCTTATTACAGGCGCGTGTTATTCCTCGGATTCTTCTTCGGGTTCATGATAGCACTGCCCTCCGCGCTCAATATAATACGCCCGGGCCTTGTGGTCTTCCCGATAATCAGCCTTTCCGGCCCGCACGAGCTGTGGATATACCACATACCGAAGGATATAGGCGTCACGATGGAGGGCGTGCGCGGGGTCGGCATGCTGACCCTGAGGGTGGTGGACTCGGTCTCGCTGTCTCTGCTGGTGCTGTACACCACGCCGTTTCCGGAGATTATAAGGGCGCTCAAGGTGTTCAAGGTACCGGACGCGTTCATCGTTATAGTCAACCTGTCGTACAAATATATATTCATATTCGCGAGGACGGTCGAGGACATGCACCTGGCCAAAAAGAGCAGGACTGTAGGGGCGGTGGACGACTCCGATGCGCGTAAATGGATAGCGGGCAGGATAGCCCTGATTTTCAGGCGTACCCAGATAAGGTGCGAGGAGCTTTACAAGGCGATGCTCTCGCGCGGCTTCTCGGGTGACGTGAGGCTCCGGGGCTTTGGCAAGGCGGCGGGACGCGACTACGCGGCCGGGTTCTCGCTGCTCGGGGTGGGCATACTATTTCTATTTATGTGAGGGAGCCGTGACGGAGATATTAAGGACAGAGGACGTAACATACAGCTACTACGGGAAGATACCCGCGTTAAACGGTGTGAGCCTCGGTATTGCCGCGGGCGAGAGGTTCGCCGTAATAGGCTCGAACGGCTCCGGCAAGTCCACACTCCTCCAGATACTGAATGGTCTGATACACCCATCCGGGGGGCGCGTGTTCTACAAGGGCGGCTCAGTTACCGAGGCCAGCCTAAAGGACAAGGCATTTCTGAGGGCCTTCCGTGAAGGCGTAGGCTACGTGTTCCAGGACTCGGACGTGCAGCTATTCTCGCCGACCGTGATGGACGAGCTTGTGTTCGGGCCGATACAGTTGGGGCTCCCAGAAGGGGAGGCGGTATCGCGTGCGGTTGAGGTGATGGAGATGCTCGGAATAGAAAACCTCAGGGACAGGCCGTCCTATATGCTTTCGGGAGGCGAGAAGAAGAGGGTGTCGCTCGGCTCGGTGCTGACCATGAACCCGGAGGTTCTGCTGCTCGACGAGCCGACCAACGGGCTCGACCCGAAGTCGCAGTGCTTCCTGATAGAGCTTATGCTGAGGCTGAACGAGGCCGGCAAGACGATAGTGATAGCGACGCACGACCTCTCGCTCGTGAGCGAGCTCGACTGCTCGGTCGCGGTTTTGTCCGAGGAGCACAGGGTGGAGCGGGTCGGCAGGTCGGACGAGATACTGGCTGACGAGGAGCTTCTGCTCAAGGTAAACCTGGTGCACGAGCATGTCCATACGCACGGCGATACCACGCACAGGCACATACACTCGCATTATCTGTTCCACAGGCACTAAGCGGGCGGCCTTATCTTTCCTCTTCCATTTCCCCTTATTAATCGATAAAATACCCCCATGGACATACGCACCCTGCTTGGCAGGGACACCACCGAATACGACGCGTACGAGTACCTGTCCGGCTTCGGCTTCGAGGACGTACCGAAGGCGCTCGCCAACCTGAAGCTCCTGGCCGGGGGCGTCGAAAGCCCGCTCCTTGTCGAGCTGCTCTCGGTGGTAATACGCGCATGTTCGCTCTCGGCCGACCCCGACCTCTGCCTGAACAACTTCGAACGCATATCCTCAGCCGCCGAATCGCGCGACGAGTTCCTCTCCATCATCTCATGGGAGCCTGAAAGCATAAAGGTCCTTGCGCCTATGCTGTCGTCGAGCAAGTTCCTCACGACGGTCATCATGGGCGACCCTGCCGGCACGCTCGGAGCCTTGCTCGCCCCCGGCGCGCTCGATTCGCCAAAGGACAAGGACGAGATGCTGGCCGGGGCGCTTGCCGCCTGCCCGCCTGGCACGCCGCTAAAGGAGGCGATGGAGCGGCTCCGGAGGTTCAAGTACTCGGAGTTTTTGAGGCTCACCGCGCGAGACCTATTGGGACGAGCCGACCTGGCCGAGACGACATTGGAGCTCAGCAACCTGGCGGACTCGGCCCTCGAAGCCGCTATAGGCGTAGCCCGGGTTGAGCTTGAAAGGAAATACGGCGGGCCGGTGTACGAGACGGCTGACGGCTCTAAACAGTCCTGCCCTTTCACGGTGATAGGCATGGGCAAGCTCGGTGGGCAGGAGCTGAACTTCTCCTCGGACATAGACATAATGTACCTGTACAGCTCCGACGAGGGCGAGACCACCGGGCCGGAGAGGATAACCAACCACCAGTACTTCGTGAAGCTCGGCGAGCTTGTAACCAAGCTCATAGGCGACAAGACCGCCGACGGGTTCGTGTTCCGCGTTGACCTGCGCCTCCGTCCCGAGGGCGAGAGGGGCGACCTGGCCCAGAGCCTGCACGGTTACGAGATATACTACGAGTCCTGGGGCCAGACCTGGGAGCGCTCCGCGCTGATAAAGGCGAGGCCGTCGGCGGGCGATATGGAGCTCGGACGCGCGTTTCTCGATACCATCAGGCCGTTCGTCTACAGGAAGTACCTGGACTATTCATCCATATCCGAGATAAGGGATATGAAGCAGAGGATAGAGAAGGCCGGGGCGCTCAAGGCGGGGAAAGAGCTGGACCTGAAGCTCGGCTTCGGCGGCATACGCGAGGTCGAGTTCTTCATATCCGCGCTGCAGCTGTTATACGGCGGACGCGAGCCGGGCATCAGGGAGCGCGGTACGCTGAAGGCCCTGCACCGGCTCGCGCTCAAGGGGCTTATCACGTTCGAGGAGCAGGAAGACCTGACGCGCGCGTACGAGTTTCTCCGTACAGCCGAGCACAGGCTCCAGGTAGTGGAGGAGCGGCAGGTGCACTCGCTTCCGAACGACAAGGGACACATCAGGGCGCTCGCGCTTCGGATGGGTTTCCGTGATGCTCATGAGATGCCGGCCGAAGACGGATTTACCGCACAGTACGACAGGCACACGCGCCGGGTGCGCTCCATTTACGACGGCCTGTTGGCCGAGCGGCGCGAAGAGACCACAGAAAGGGAAGAGGGCCTCAGCCTGATACTCTCGGCGGACATAGCCGAGGACGAGGCGGCGGGCATACTTGCCAACGAGGGCTTCCGCAACCCGCGCAAGGCGTACATGAACGTGGTGCTCCTGCGGGACGGCTCGCCCGGCTCCCCCATCACGCCGAGAAGCCGTCAGCTCTTCGTGAGCATAATGCCTTCCCTCGTGGCAGGCTGCGCGGCCGCGCCCGACCCGGATATGGCGATGAACAACCTGGAGTCGTTCGTCACCTCGTTCGGCTCACGAGAGGCGCTCTACGCGCTTATAAAGGAGAAGCCGGAAGCGGCGGGTTTCATCACCAAGCTCTTCGGGTCGAGCGAGTATTTCTCGCGGCTGCTCATCACGCACCCCGAGATGTTCGACCTCGTGCTGTTGCCGGGCGAGGAAGGGCTGGACAAGGACAAGGCCCAGATGTCGGCCGAGCTCTCCGACTACCTCGCCAAGGCCGAGAGCTTCGCCGAGCGGATGGACCTGCTCCGCCGCTACAAGCACGCCGAGGAGGTCAGGGTGGGCATAAAAGACCTGCTGGTTAACCCCGGATGCTACGAGGTTTCCAAGGACCTGACCGCCCTTGCCGAAGTGGTGCTGGAGGCGTCTCTTTCCATGTCGCTCGACGACGTGGAGGCCCGCTACGGCCTGCCGGACGGTGTCAAGAAGGGCGAAGGGATAGCGGTAGTAGGGCTCGGGAAGCTGGGCGCCAGAGAGCTGAACTACGGCTCCGACCTGGACATAATATTTATATACGATGCGCCCCAAAAAGAAGGCGGCAAAAGGGGCGGCAAGGCTGCCGGTAAGGGAACGATGGGCGCGCCCGAGTTCTTCATGAGGGCGTCCGAACGGGTTATATTCGCGTTGTCGTCGCTCACGCGCGAGGGGTTCGCGTTCCGCGTGGACACGCGGCTTCGGCCCGGCGGCTCCAAAGGCGTGCTTGCGCATACGCTCGACGGCCTCGATAAATATTACGCGAAGTCCGCGTCCACATGGGAGCTACAGGCGCTGACTCGCGCGCGCGCGGTCGTGGGTGACGAACATCTTTGCAAAAGGTACGAGACGCTCCGCACGGAAGTGCTCACAAGGCCAAAGGAGCGAGGGCGGCTGGCCGCCGAGATAAAGGCGATGCGCGCGCGGATGGAGAAGGAGCTTGCGAAGAAGGCCAAGGGCCGCTACCACGTAAAATACGGCAAGGGCGGGATAGTGGACGTGGAGTTCATAGTGCAGTACCTCCAGCTCTTAAACGGGCCGGATGAACCCGGCCTCCTGGTGGTAGGCACGAAAGAGGCGCTCGACGCCCTCGCGGGCCGGGGCAAGCTGGACGGCGAGGATGCCGCAACTTTGACAAAATCCTACGGCTTTTTGCGTGAGCTGGAATCAAAGATAAGGATTACGGCGGGCCAGGCGGACAGCGTCATCCCGGACGACGAGGGCAGGCTCGCCATGCTTGCCGCGCGTATGGGCTACCGGGACTTAAGCGGCGGGCCGTCCGCGGCTAAGGGGCTCATATCTGACTATGCCGGGTTTGCCGGGCGAGTATGGGAGATATTCGAGCGGGTAATAGCATAAAGTTTGTCTTTATTTTCGGTGTTTTGTGATATTATATTTTAAAATACATTCTTTGCTAATCGGGACGCGCTTTCCTACTACCCCCTCCCTTGACGGGAGGGGAATAAGGGGAGGGGAGAAGCAGATTCTTCGCTTCGCTCAGAATGACATTTCTATTAACTGCCGCTCTTTATGAGGTCTGATATGTCCAAGGTGTATTACACTTCCGCACGCGCGCCGAAATGGGACTACAAGGAAAGCATGCTTGGCAGGTTCGAGCGTATGCTCACGGAGTCGGGACTCATGTCCCGGTTCGGGGCAAAGGAGTGGGTTGCGGTAAAGACGCACTTCGGCTCGGACGGCGCGCACAGGGTCGTAAGGCCCTCTTTTCTAAATAAAGTCACAGCCGCCCTTAAGGGCGTCGGCGCAAAACCGTTCGTAGCCGACACGGTCCGCATAATGGGCTTGGATTACCTGGAGGTCGCCAACCAGAACGGCATAAACCACCTCTCGGTCGGATGCCCCGTGATACTCGCGGACGGGCTGTACGGCAACGACAGCCTGCTCATCAAGGCGGGCGAGATACTGGGCGAGATAGCGGTCGCGTCCGTCATACACGACGTGCCGGCTATGGTGGTATGCTCACACATCAAGGGCCACATACAGGCGGGTTACGCGGGCGCGATAAAGAACCTCGCTATGGGCGGGGTGTCGTCCGCGCACAGGGAGGGCGGCTGGCAGAAAGGCCGCGGCCACATGCACTGCCACGCCGAGGTGCCGCTGACCTGGGACATGGAGCTGTGCACGTTTTGCTCCCAGTGCGAGAGCGTCTGCCCGAAGGACGCTATTACGTTCAAGGACGAGAAGTTCGCATGGGACGAGGGTGCCTGCTGGCGGTGCGGCCGGTGCGCGCGTGTATGCCCATCCGGAGGCCTGGTGCTTCCGGCGAACGACGAGACGTTTCAAAAGTCGCTCGCGGAGTCGGCGATGGCGGTGCTCTCCACGTTCAAGCCGGGCAAGGTGGTCTACATAAACTTCATGACCGAGATTCAGCCGGAATGCGACTGCATGCCGTCGTGCGATGTGCCCATGCTGCAGGACCAGGGCATCATGATGTCGGACGACCTTGTAGCCATCGAGCAGGCGACTATTGATATGCTGCGCCGCGCGCACCCGCTCCCGCAGTCCATCGCGGAGGAGCGCGAGTGCAAGCCGGGCGACGACGTGCTCTCCATCGTCAACCCGAAGAACTTCGATTTGCAGATCGCGCACGCGGAGGCGCTGGGGCTTGGCAGCAGGGTTTATGAGGTGGAGGAGGTGTGAAAGTTTTGTCGTCCCCGTGAAAACGGGGACCCAGTGACTTTAAAGCCGCTGGATTCCCGCTTTCGCGGGAATGACGGATTTTATCAACGGTGGGTCCCTCCACTTCGGTCGGGACGACAGGCTCACGCAACATGTCATTCCGAGCGTAGTCGAGGAATCTGCTTCCAAGATAATAACCCCCTCGCCGGGAGCCTGCCCTGAGCGCAGCTGAAGGGGGATAGGGAGTTGTGGGAATTTCCTTACGCCATGGAGCATGGTCATGTTTAATAAAAGTAGAATGCTACGAAGCGAAATTCCCCTTAAAAATATTATAGTAATTTTTCTCTCTTATCAATTTTGAATAGCTTAATAGGTCTCTACCTCGGTTATAAATTTTATGTAAGTGATAATTATAGGTTGTTACATGATGCAGGTTTTATTGGTGCGAGGAATTTGTTACTGTTTAATCTAGTTAGATCTATTATTCTGTTGAGTGTGTTCTCTGGAAATTTTCTTCTACTAGGAAAACCGATTGAAAACGTACGCAAATTTACTTGGCTCTATGTAATAAGCGGGCTTACTGGAATTACTGCGTCATTTGTTCTGAGTCGGTTTATGGAGTTAGTTTATTATTCAAGGATATATATTGAAGGCGTACGTTTATTCAGTATAGCTCTTTTCCTTAATGGTGCGATTTTCTATCTTTATGAAAGAGAGCAACAAGGGCATCGCAAAAGTTCCTGCTCGGATATAAGCACAAACAGGGGGTAATTCATGGACATCAAAACCTACGTAAAGAAAACCGCCGAGGCGGCGAAGGAGGCCTCGCGGGTGTTGGCCAACACGCCCACGAAGGTGAAGAACCGCGCGCTCGTCATCATGGCGGACAGGATAATGGAG
>Ga0334722_10002962_pt1 | contig 18656 bp, 16 predicted proteins | sample C3_bottom_MG_FD_207210 | JGI IMG/M metagenome (GOLD analysis project Ga0334722, IMG submission 207210) | Sediment microbial communities from Yellowstone Lake, YNP, Wyoming, USA - C3_bottom | ecosystem: Environmental > Aquatic > Freshwater > Lake > Sediment | place: USA: Wyoming | collected...
GCCCATCACGTTCAGGATGAGGCCCGCGAGGGTCTCGTACTCCCCCTCGTCGGGGAGGCCCCCGAGGTCGAGGACATCGAGGAAGGCTTCGATGGGCAGGGCCCCGTCGGCGAGCCAGGAACCGTCGGAGCGCTGGATCATCTCCGGCTCATCCTCGTCGCCGGTCAGCGGCAGATCGCCGACGACCGATTCCATGATGTCAGTGAGGGAGACGAGTCCCGTCACACCCCCGTACTCGTCGAGGATGAGGGCGGTCTTGACCCCGCTCTCCTTGATAGCCGCGAAGGCTTTGAGGGCGGTCATGGACTCGGGGATGAGGACGGGCTTGTGGAGGAAGGCCCTGAGGTCCTTGAACTGCCCCCGCACGATGGCCGCGAGCGCATCCTTGACGGGGAGAAGCCCGACCACGCGGTCGAGATCGCCCTCGACGACCGGGAGATAGGCATAGCGGGCGTTCTCGAGGGTGATGCTCCGGGCCGCATCGAGGCTGTCCTCCAGATCCACGAACACGACTTCGGTCCGCGGCGTCATGAGGGAGGTGACCCGGCGGTCCCCGAGAGAGAGGACGCCCTCGACCATTTCCCTTTCGCGGGCCTCGAAGACACCGGCCTCGGCACCCTGGGCGATGAGGACCTTGACCTCGTCCTCGGTGACCGCGGGTTCCGAGTGGGCGGCAACTCCGAAGAGGCCGACGATCAGGTCGGTCACGGCGGAGAGGAAGCGGGCGAGGGGCGAGAAGGCGAGGGCGAAGCCCCGTAGCGGTCTAATGACGACGGCGGCGATCGCTTCGGGACGTGAGAGGGCCAGGTTTTTGGGCACGAGTTCGCCGAGGACCACGGAGACGAAGGTTGTGAGCACGACCACGATGCCGAGGGAGAGCGGTTCGGCAAATCGCTCCAGGGCAGGAACCTTCGCGAGGACACCTTCGAGGCCCCGAGCGACGGTGGCGCCGCCGACCGCGCCGGTCAGGGTGCCGACCAGGGTGATGACGATCTGGATGGTGGAAAGGAAGTGCGAAGGGTTCTCGGCGGTGGCCAGGACCAGGGCGAAGGCCTTGCGCCCCTGTTCGGCCTCGTGACGGAGCCTGGCCTTCCGTGAGGAGATGACCGCCATCTCGGCGAGGGCGAAAAACCCGTTCACGAGGACGAGCACGAGCATGAGAATGATCTGAGTCAGCATCTTGAAGGGCTCGCGGAGAGGGTTGCTTGGGCAGGGGGTGGGTGGGCTTTCATGGCCGCCCCATTTGTACCACGGAAGGGGCGGGAGGGTCAAAGCGCGGCGGGTCCATTTCCGGCGCCGTGATATAGTTGGGGCATGAGACCGAAAATGTTGGCTCCTGTGGGCGCAGCCCTTCTGTTTCTGCCCGCGTTGATGCTAGTGCTGGATTCCTGTGCCACCGGCCGGGGCTCCACCTTCTCCTCTGGCGTCCAGGGAGAGGCGGCTGCGGCTCGAAAGAGCGGCGAGGCCGACCGGAAAAAGCAGCCCCCCGAGCCTGTTCAGCCACGACAACCGGTGGCGCCGTCCACCCCTCATCCCGGTTCGGTCTTCTGGTTCGCCCCCCCGCCCCCTCCCGCAGTCGTCTATGTGCCCGTGCCCCTCCTCGCCACCCTGGTGATCCAGGGACTCCCCTCCGGAGCCCTTTTGCTCATCGACGGCCTTCCTCGCCTCTACGGAGTCGGCGGGGGCCTGTCCCTGGCCACTTCCCTGTCCCCGGGGCACCACGAGCTGGAGGTGAGGCTTTTCGGGATGGATGACCTCAGGCAGAGTCTCGACCTGCAGCCCGGTGAGTCCTATTCCTTCGCCCCCCAGCTTGTCCCCAGCGCCTTCGCCCTTAGGGAAGTGACAGCCCAGCCCCCGGTCTTCGATCCCGAGGATCCCGGAAGTCTGGGGCGGACCAGACTGGTACTCCATGCCCTCGCTCCCGGCGAGGCCAGGCTCGAGATACTCGACGCCCAGGGGAACTCGCGCATCGAGACCAAGATCGTCGAGGTCTCCAGGGCGGAGACTTCCCTGCAGTGGGATGGCAGGGACCGGCTCGGCCGCCCCCTTCCCCCCGGGGCCTATGACATCGTCGTAAGGGACAGGGCCGGCGTCGAGGTGGGACGCGGTTCCGTCCACGTGGAAGGTGGGCGATATACCCGCTCCTCCACCCTGTACTCGGGTGGAGGGACCCTCTTCGCTCCCACCGCCCGGGCGATGGAAGCCGGCGGGGTCGAAATCGCCGGCGGCTTTATGGCACATACCCTCGATGCCTCGGGCCCCTCCTTCGGGCGACTGACCCTGCAAGCAGCCTATCGGATCGGTGTGGCGGCCGTCCCGGGAATGGTGAGAGGGACGGAGTCGCCGAGTTTCGAGCTCGGGTTCTCCTCGATGGGCATTTTCCATCCGGGGCTCTATTCGAATCCCTCCACTGACTCCTTCAATCTGAGCGGCTACGCCCTTTTCCCCCTCTTCCAGGGCCAGGTCTCCAATTCCTTTCTTGTCCGGTACACTTGGGGCTCCTTCATCGACACGAATGCAGGCACCTGGCCCAGCCCCTGGGACGGGCCGACCCGTTTCCCCGGCTTGGCCATCGGCCTCCCCATCGAAATCGACCAGGACAACCTCAGGCTATTTGTGTCGCCCGAGTTCGAGGTCTCCACCTTCTATCCCGGCTACGACCCGAACCTGGTGCCGGGGTTCTATGCCTGGGGCTATCTGCGCGCCGGCTTCGAGCTGACCGTCGATGACCTGAGCCTGGGCCTCTCGGGAGCCCTTCGGTCGACGAATATCGAGGAGGGCCTGGGCCTCGCCTACCCGATCGCCGCCGGCTTCGAGGCGCGCTGGCATTCACCCGACTCGCCCTTCGTGCTCTCTTTCATGGCCAGCGGCGAGTTCGACGCGCGGAGTTCCTGGTATCTGAATTCGGGCGTGACGGCGGGCTTTCGGTTGTAGGCGCAAGTCCGACCGCCTTGTCTCTCCGGGGGCCGGCGACTATCCTCTTCGCATGCAGCGCTGCCCGTGGTGCGGGACCGATCCCCTCTATGTCGCCTATCATGACCACGAGTGGGGCAGTCCGGTGCACGAGGAGGCGCGGCACTTCGAGTTTCTCCTTCTCGAGACCCAGCAGGCCGGGCTGTCCTGGATCACGATCCTCAGAAAACGCGAGGCCTATCGGAAGGCCTTTGCCGGCTTTGACGCAGGGAAGGTCGCCGCCTTCGGGGCGAAAAGAATCGACAAGCTCCTCGTGGATCCGGGAATCGTGCGCAACCGGCGGAAGATCGAGGCCGCCGTGGGGAACGCCCGGGCCTTCCTGCGAGTGCAGGAGGAATGGGAGGGGTTCGACCCCTATATCTGGCATTTCACCGAGGGCCGGAGCGTCAACGCCGCGAGGAAGAGCCCTCGGGAGGTGCCCGCCACGACGACCCTGTCCGATATCGTCGCCAAAGATCTGAAGGGGAGGGGCTTCGCCTTCATCGGCTCGACCACCATCTACGCCCACCTCCAGGCCATCGGGGTCGTGAACGACCACCTCGTCGACTGTTTTCGCTGGGCGGAGCTGGGCGCTATCTCATCGTGAAGGAGCAAGCATGGAATTGAGTCTCGAGGCGATAAGGGGGCGAAGCTCGGTGCGGAGCTTCGACGGCCAGCCCCTGGCGCCGGAGGAAGGCCGGGCCCTCGAAGCGGCCTTTTCCGAGTGTGTCCCCGGTCCCTTCGGGGGAAGGTCGCGCTTTGTTCTCGTGACGGCCCCGACCTCGGGCCTCGCGGCGGAGGCGAGTTCGGGGACCTCGGTGTCGGGCAAAATCGGCACCTATGGCCTCATCTCGAAGGTTCCGACCTTTCTGGTCGGCGCGATCAAGAAGGGTCTGGGAGCCTTCGAGGATTTCGGGCATGCCATGGAAGGGCTTGTATTGAGGGCGACCGAGGTCGGTCTGGGAAGCTGTTGGATCGGCGGCATCTTCGACCGCGGCGCCGCGGCCAAGGCCCTTCGCCTCGCGGATGACGAATACCTGCCCGCCATTGTCGCCTTGGGCCATGGGGCCGAGCGGTCGACGATTCCGGATCGCATCACAAGGAGCATGGCGCGGGCTCGCACGCGGAAGGCGCGGGAGGTCCTATTCTTCGATGGCAGCTTCGAGCATCCTCTCGTCGACTTTGGTCCCTGGAGCGAGGTTTTCGAAGCGTTGCGACTCGCCCCCTCGGCCTCCAACAAACAGCCCTGGAGGATCCTCTACGAGAGGCGGATGAGCTCGGGCGGACAAGCCTTCCATTTCATCCTCGAGGAGGATCGGATCTACAATTCCGCCCTCGGGGAGATCCGCATCCAGAACGTGGACATGGGGATCGCGATGCGCCATTTCGAGGCGGCGGCGCGGACCCTCGGGCTTTCCGGAACCTGGAAGCGTCTGGAGAGGGAACCCGACCTGAAGACGGGAACCCTGCGCTACATCACCTCATGGATAGTTCCGGATCGGGAGCCTTGATGAGGTTCCGGTCCACTCGTTCAGAAAACCTGGCCGTGGACAGCCCGCAGGCCCTTCTCGCGGGGTTGGCTCCCGACGGTGGACTCTATGTGCCCGAAGCCGTTCCGCGTCTCGATCCGGAGCTCCTCTCCACACCGGGCCTTCCCTACGGGGATCTCGCGGCGAGGGTGATCGGTCCCTGGTTCGACGAGCTTCCTGGGGCGAGGCTCGGCGCCGCTATCGAGGCGGCCCTGCGGCGTTTCGACGACCCTCGGGTGGCGCCCCTGGTGCGGGCGGGGGAGCTCAACATCCTCGAGCTCTTCCACGGCCCCACCCTCGCCTTCAAGGACCTGGCTCTCACGCTCTTCGGCGCCCTTCTCACCATGGCTCGGGAGGCGGCGGGCCTGGCCGACGAGCTGCTCGTCGTCGTCGCCACCTCCGGGGATACAGGTTCGGCCGCCCTCGCGGGCCTCGAGGGCGTTCCGGGAGTCCGGGTGGTCGTCCTCTTCCCCGCCGAGGGGATAAGCCGGGTCCAGCGGCTCCAGATGACGACCTGTGCCGCTCCCAACGCCCTCGTCCTCGGAATCGATGGGAATTTCGACGATGCCCAGCGCACTGCCAAGGCCCTCATGACCGATCCCGGACTCGGTCTTCGGCTGGCGGCCCGGGGCCTCCGGACCTGCTCGGCCAACTCCATCAATGTGGGGCGCCTCGTTCCCCAGATCGCCTACTATGTCCATGCCTACGCCGGCCTGGTCGCGAAGGGCCTCGTGGGAGCGGGGCAGGACCTGGACCTCGCCGTGCCCTCGGGCAATTTCGGGAATGTGCTCGCCGCCCGCTATGCCAAGGCGATGGGCCTGCCCCTCGGGCGCTTCATCGTGGCGACCAACCGCAACCGTGTTCTCGCCGACTTTCTGGAAAGCGGGATCTATGATCGGAACCGTCCCTTCCATGTCACCTCGAGTCCTTCGATGGACATTCTCGTGTCGAGCAATCTCGAGCGCCTGCTCTTCGAGGCGACGGGGCGCGATGCCGCGCGCGTCGCAGGCCTCATGGGCGATCTCGCGGAGCGCGGGCACTACGAGCTTTCCCCGAAGGAGCGCGAGGCCTTCGGGGACTTTGTAGGAGGCTCCGCGGACGAGACAGAGGCCGCGGCGACCATCAAGAATGTTTTTGAAGAGACCGGCTACCTCCTCGATCCCCATACGGCGACGGCCGTCGCTGTTCTCGCGAAGCTAGGTAGGAGCGGGCCTTCCCTGGTGACGGCCACGGCCAGTCCCTTCAAATTCGCCTTCACGGTCGCGGAGGCGATCGGCCTCCGCACAGACGGAGGAGAAGGAAGGGAGGACGAGTTCGCGACGCTGGGCAGACTGGCCGAGCGCGCAAACCTCCCCCTGCCTCCTCAGCTCGAGGGCCTTGAGTCACGGCAGGTGAGGCACGAGAGGGTCGTCGCCCCTCGAGCCGTCGGCGCGGCCATCGAAGCCTGGGTCGGAGGCGCCCGGTGAGCAGTCTCCGCGTGCCGGCCACCTCGGCGAACCTGGGGCCGGGCTTCGACTCCTTGGGCGTGGCACTCGGCCTCTACAACCGCTTCCATTTCGAGGCGGCCGAGCATACGACGATTAAAGGCTGCCCTCCCGACTTCGCCGACGAGAACAACCTTTTTCTGGTCGCCGCCCGACGGGCCGCCGAGGTCCTCGGTCGCGACCTGCCCCCCCTCGCCCTCCGCTTCGAGACCGAGGTGCCCGTAGCCCGCGGCCTCGGGTCGAGCGCCACCCTGGTGGTCGGCGGCATTCTCGCCGCCCGTTATCTCCTCGGCGGCGAGGGCCACGGCCTCGACGAGCAGGAAGTGCTGGACCTGGCCGCCGATATCGAAGGTCATCCCGACAACACCACCCCCGCCTTGCTGGGCGGCTTCACCGTGTCGGTGCTCGAGGGAAGGCGCTGCGTCGCCGCTCGCCGGCCCCTCGGGAAGGACCTGGATTTCTCGGCCATCGTGCCGCCCTTTCCCCTCGAGACCTCCCGGGCCCGTGCCGCGCTTCCCGCGGAGCTATCGTTTCGGGATGCTGCCTGGAACGCGGGCAGGGCGGCCCTCGTGGCGGCCGCCTTCATGACCGCGGACTGGAGGCTCCTGGAAACGGGAATGAGGGACCGCCTCCATGAGCCCTGGAGGGCTCCACTTATCGAGGGCTACGTCGAGATGGTCGAGGCGGCGCGCGCGGCCGGCGCCCTCGGGGTGTTTCTCTCGGGAGCCGGGCCGACTGTCATGGCCATCTCCCTGGGCGGCGACATGGAGGTTGCCGGGCGCCTGGAGAGGGCCTGCTCCTCGATGCTGCCGCGTCCCTGGCGCTGCCTGCGGCTCAAGGTCGACGATGTGGGGGCGGTCATGGATGATGCCGCCTTCAAGGGCTAGAGCGATGGCTGCTTGTGTGGTCCTGTTGCGCGGCGTGAACGTGGGAGGCGTGGTCCTCAAGATGGCTGATTTCCGGCTTCTCCTTGAAGGCCTGGGATGCCGGGAGGTCCGCACCTATATCCAGAGCGGCAACGCGGTCGTCCAGACGGGGATGAAGAGCCCTGAGGCCCTCGCGGGCAAAATAGTTCGCGCCCTCGCGGCCGAGCGGGGACTCGAGGTGGCGGTCCGCGTGCTCGGCGCGGAGGAATTCCGCGGGATCTCGGCCAAGCACCCCCTGGCGCGGGGGGATGGGGAGGAAGGGCTTTACGTGACCCTTCCCACCGCGCCGCCGGCGGCGGGAAAGCTCGATGAATTGTCGGCTGCGGCCCCGGGGCCCGAGCTCTTCGCGGTCGAGGGCGGAACAGTCTATGGCTACTATCCGGACGGCTACGGAAAATCTAAGTTCGCCAACGCCTGGATCGAGAAGCGGCTCGGCCAGCCTTGCACAACCCGCAATTGGGCCACGATGCGGTCCCTCGCCGCGATGCTGGAGTCGTGAATGTCGAAAGGTGACGAGGTGGGGATGAGGACGATCGATATCACGACCTGGAAGCGACGGGCTCACTACGAGTATTTCCGCCACATGGAGTATCCCCACTTCGGTCTCGTTGCCGAGGTCGAGGTCGGCGCCCTTGTCGAGTGGTGCAGACGGGAAGGCCGGTCCTTTTATCACGCGATGGTTCACACCGCGAGCGCGGCGGCCAACTCGGTCGAGGAATTCCGCTACCGGATTCGGGCGGACGAGGTGGTCCTCCACGAGGTGATCCATCCCTCCTTCACCCTGCTGCGCGATGATGAGCTCTTCGACTTCTGTCCCCTGTCCTTCCAGCCCGACCTTCTGCCCTTTCTGGAAGAGGCGCGTTCCCGGGCCGCTGCCCAGGTCCAAGGCCCAGCCTTCGGGAGGGAACCCGAGGGGGACGACCGCCTCTTCATCACCTGCATCCCCTGGGTGCACTTCACGGGGATCAGTCATCCCATCGCGATCGCGAACTGCGATTCGGTGCCGCGGCTTTCTTGGGGGCGCTACGAGAGGAGGGGCGCGGGCATATTCCTCCCCTTCGGCGTGCAGGCCCATCATGCCTTCGTCGACGGCCTCCATGTGGGGCGTTTCTTCCAGGCCCTCGAGCGTGGCCTTGCCGCCTTCGGTTCCTCAGCGGCGAAAGGAGTTCTCTGATGCTTCTCCTGGAGCGTATCATCTTCTACCTGCTCTTCTTCATCGGCATGCCCGCAGTGATCTTCTTCTTCGTGAGAGCCATCCAGCGCGACAAGGGCGAGGTCGAGCGCCTGAAGGCCCGCAAGGAAGTCCTCGAGCTCGAGCTGCGGCACGAGGAGGCGAGGGCGAAGACCCTCGCCGAGGAAAACCGCAAGTACGACCACCTCATCGCCGACGCGGAGAAGGAAGGAAGCGGAAAGGTCGCCGATGAGGAGCCGGAAGCTGCCGAGAATGCGGGGCGGGAAGAGGAACCGAAGGCTTGAGGCTCTGGTCCTTCGATCCCCGCCATCTGGACCGGATGGGCCTCCTCGCCGAGTGGAGGGAGGCCCTGCTCGCGCAGAAGGTCCTGGCCGGGCGCACGAGGGGCTACCGTTTCCATCCCCAGCTCGAGCGCTTCAAGGCCTTGGACGAGCCCGTGGCGGGCATCGGGGCCTATCTTGCCGAGGTCCGCAGGGCCGCCCAGGAGAGAGGCTATGAGTTCAACGGCGCATTGATCCTCCTTCCCGACCGGCCCCCCCGCGGGGGCATCGAGGTGGCCGAGGGCCAGCTCGCCTTCGAGTGGTCCCTCTTCCTCGCCAAGGTGGCTTCGAGGGATCCGCCATGGTGGCGGGACCTCGCGCTCCTCGCGGGTCCGCGACCCCACCCCCTCGTGAAGGTGGTGGCGGGAGGGATCGCGAGCTGGGAGCGAATGCGGGCGGCGCCTTGACCTTGCCGGCTCTCCGGTAAAGAATCCAAATCCTATGGACAAGACCGTATATGTCATCGGGCACAAGAACCCCGACACCGACTCCGTGGTCGCCGCGGCCGCCTATGCAGGACTAAAGCGCAGTCTCGGCATGAAGGAGGCCCGGGCCGCGCGGGCGGGGGCCGTCAATCCCCAGACCGAGTACATCTTCGATCGTTTCAAAGTTCCCCTTCCGGAGTTCGTGCCCGACCTCATCCCCAAGGTGGAGTATTGGCTCGGCGAGCCGGCGCCCACCGTCCTCGAGACGACTCCCCTCTGGGAAGCCCTCTCCCTCATGGGCAAGGCGGAGAACCGCGTCCTTCCCATCGTCGATGCGGAGGGCCGCTACAAGGCCCTGCTTCACTACGGTGCCTTCGCCGAGAACATGCTGACCAAGATCAACCCGCACAAGAAGGCGATCATCCAGACGAGCATCGGGCACCTCATCTCGACGGCGAAGGCCCAGCCCCTCGTGGTCTTCGATGAGCACACGTTTTTCAAAGCCCGTATCGCGGTGGCAGCCCTCGAGATCGAGAGTTTCGTGAATCATCTCAAGGCCGAACCGGCCGAGAACACCATCGTGCTGGCCGGCGATCGCGAGGATGTCCAACGCCGCGCCATCGAGGCCGGCGTGCGGGTCCTGATCGTGACCAACGGCATGATCGTCGCCAAGGCGATCCGCGAGATGGCGGAAAAGCACAAGGTGTCCCTTCTCGTCTCTCCCTACGACACCTCGAGCACCGCCCTCCTCGTCCTCTATTCGACCCCGGTCGCTTCGATGGGCGACGCCACCCTCCTTCCCCTGCAGAAGAAGGACTGGATCAAGGCGGCAAGGAAGGCCCTCGCGGCTTCCCCGAGCCGCTGTGTGCCCGTCGTCGACGAGGAGGGTCGGGTCGCGGGCGTCTTCGCCGAAGGAGACCTCGCCCGCGATCCCCACGTCGAGCTCATCATGGTGGACCACAACGAGCTCTCCCAGGCCGTCGAAGGGGCCGAGAACTACCGGGTCATCGAGGTCGTCGACCATCACCGCCTCGGAACCTTCTCGACGCGCTATCCGATTTCCTTCGTCAACCGCGTCGTCGGCTCGACGAGCACCATCGTCGCGACGATGTACCGCGAGGCCCGGATCCCCCTGCCCAAGCCCATCGCCTCCATCCTCCTCTGCGGGGTCCTCTCAGATACCCTCGTCCTGCGCTCGGCCACGACCACCGAAGTGGACCGGGAGATCGCCGAGTACCTCGCGAACATCACCGACCTCGAGATCGACAAAGTGGGCGCCGACATCATGGGCGCCTCTTCGGCTGTCACCTCGCGGCCGGCAGACGACATCGTCAAGCTCGATCTGAAGGAATACGAGGTGGCCGGCAAGCGCATCACGGTGAGTCAGGTGGAGGTCACCGATACCGACGAGATCATGGAGCGCAAGACCGAGATCCTCGGCGCCCTCGCCAAGGTGAGGGCCGGAGGAGGCTTCTACCTCTCGGCGATCATGGTGACCGACATAACCGCGCTCACGAGCCTCCTCCTCATCGACGGGGCGAGGGAGGCGATCAGCCTCATCGGCTATCCCCGGAGCGAGGCGGGCATCTTCATCCTGAAGGACATCCTCTCGAGGAAGAAGCAGCTGATGCCGGCCCTCTTCGAACTTGTGGAGAGGGCTGTGGAAGGATGAGCGACGACAAGAAAAGGGCCTACTCCTTCCTGGTGCTCCTGGGGGTGATCAGCCTTTTTTCCGACCTGACTTACGAGGGCATGCGCTCCATCGTCGGTCCCTACCTGCTTCTCCTCGGAGCCTCGGCCGCCACTGTGGGCTTCGTCGCCGGCCTCGGAGAGTTCATCGGCTACGCCCTGCGCCTCGCGACGGGCTACTTGAGCGACAGGACCAAACGCTATTGGCTCATGACCATCGTGGGCTATGCGATCAACCTTGTCGCCATACCGGCCCTCGCCCTGGCCCCGGGCCTGGGCTGGGTCTTCGCCTGCGGCCTCATCGTGGTCGAGCGCTTCGGCAAGGCCATCCGCAATCCAGCCAAGACGACCCTGGCCTCCTTCGCCGCCTCCGAGGTCGGGGCGGGAAAGGGGTTCGCCCTCCAGGAGTCCCTCGACCAGATCGGCGCCTTCCTCGGGCCCCTCATGCTGGCCCTCGTGCTCACCTTGAAAGGAAAGGAAGACAGGCTTTCAGGCTACACCCTCGGCTTCCTCCTCCTCGCCGTCCCGGCGACCATCGCCCTTTCCCTTCTCCTGGTCGCGAGGTGGAAGTATCCCCGTCCCCTCGAATTCGAGAAGACGGAGATGCGGCAGGACCGAGCCGGCCTGCGTTCGGCCTACTGGTTCTATCTCGCCGGCATCGCCCTCCTCGCGGCAGGCTTCGCCGACTTCCCCCTCATGGCCTTCCACCTCACGAAGACGAGGGTCCTTCCCTATAACCTCGTCCCCCTCCTGTACTCGGTGGCGATGGGCGTGGATGCGGGCTCGGCCCTCTTCTTCGGCAGGATGTACGATCGACGAGGGATGACGGCCATCATGGTCTCGTCCCTCATCTCGGCCTTTTTCGCCCCCCTCGTCTTCCTCTTCCAGTCGCCGGGCTTTGCCGTGGCGGGAATTGTCTTGTGGGGCATCGGCATGGGGGCCCAGGAATCCATTCTCAAGGCGGCGGTGACGAGCCTGGTCCCCAAGGAGAGGCGCGGAACGGCCTTCGGCTTCTTCAACGCGGGCTTCGGGGCCTTCTGGTTCCTCGGTAGCTGGGCCATGGGTCTGCTCTACGAGCGTTCCCTCCTGGCCCTGGTGGTCTTCTCGCTGGTCACCCAGCTCGCCTCCCTGCCCCTCTTTTTCATCACGAAGCGGATGATAGAAAAAGCGAAGGCCTGAGACCCGGATCGGAATCTCAGGAAGAGCGCGGCCACGGTGAAAACAGGCAGGTCGCAGAATCGACTACTGTCGCTCCTGTCGCTCATTGGCCATGGCACTGCTTGTATTTCTTGCCGCTTCCGCAGGGACAGGGGTCGTTGCGGCCCACCTTGGGCCCTGCCCTGATCACTGTCTCCGGTACCACTTCGCCCTCGTCGTAGAGCCAAGCGCCATCCTTCTTCACGAACTGGGCGCGCTCGTGGTGACGGTCCTTGAGACCCCCCTGGACGTAGGTCGCGATGAATTCCACCGTGCCCTTCTCGTCGTTCTCCCCGCCCTTGTCGGCGGAGGCGATGGTGAGGCCGAGCCACTCCGAACCCTCGCTCCATTTCCGGGTCGCCTCGCGGTCGACACCTTCGGCCCCTCCGACGCAGGAGGAGATGATGTAGTCGATGGCGCCCGTCGCATAGGCGCTGTAGCGGCTTCGCATGAGGGCGAGGGCCGTGGGAGCCTTGGCCGCGCCCTTGATGAAGGGCTCGCAGCACTGGGAAAAGGCGCGGCCAGAGCCGCAGGGACATTCACTCATCGGTGTCTCCTTTAATTCTACGCGCCGCGCAGGAAGGTCCGCGCGGGATGGATTTTCCGGCTCAGGGACGAGGTCTCGGAGTCTCGCCCGCGTGATTCCACGAGGCGGGGTGGAGAGCCGCCCTGGGAGGCTGGCCGCCCTCGGGCTTGTCCTATTTCCCGCCGAAGGCGCCCGTCGCCAAGAAGGGCAGGGAGATGAAGTTGCCGATCATGCCGCCGAGGCTCGACAGGACGAAGATCAGGAGGACCCGCGTCACCCGGTTGCGGTAGAAGCCCTTGAGACTCGTGACATCGTCGGCCAGGCTCTCGAAGTCCGAGACCCGGGGCTTGCGCACGAAGGCCTCGGCGAGGCCCGCGAAGAGGCCGACTCCGACGAAGGGGTTGAGCGTCGCGATGGGCGCGCCCACGAAGGTCACCAGGATGGTGAGGGGATGGGCGAGGCAGAGGAGGGAGCCGAGGGCGGCGAGGGAGGAGTTGAGGATGATCCACTGCGCCAGGCCCGCGGTGTTCCCCGAACGGAAGAAGCCCAGGGCGATAAAGGCGACGATGAGGGCCGGGATGGCCCAGCCGAGCACCTTCGCCACGCGCGAGGGCGGGGGCAGGGTCTCGAGCTCGGCGGTGGCGGGCCCGATCTCGCCGCGGTCGAGGCGATCGAGCCAGGCGACGATGCCCTCGAGGTGGCCGGCTCCGACGATGCCGACGATGGGAGCCTCGCCGGCGCCGAGCCTTTTGGCTTCCTCGAAGATACGCGAGGCCAGGAAGCGGTCGCGCTCGTCGATGAGGACCTCCTTGACCGAGGGCAGGTAGGCCGCGAGCTCGGACATCATCTCCTCGAGCTCGTTCTTCTGCTTGAGCTTCTCGATGTCCGCGGCGCTGAGCTTCTCGCCGGAGATCGATGAGTCGACGAGGCTGGCGAGGAGTTTGGAGCGATTCCAGAATCCCGAGCGGCCCCAGGCCCGCTTCAGTGTGACCTGGACGTCCCGGTCGCAGAAGGCGTAGGGAATACCGAGCTCGTCGGCGGTCCGTACGGCAGCGAGCATCTCCTCGCCGGGCTTGACGCCCACGGCGCTCCCCATGCGCCGCTGGAATCCGGCGAGGGCCAAATTGGCGAGGAGGAGGAAGCCACGGCCCTCCTTGAGCACCTTGCCGATGTCGAGGTCCTCCCACCGGGACCCCTCGCTCATCGACTTGTGTCGGCTCGCGTCGAGCTCCACGCAGACCAGGGCGGGATGCTCCCCCCTGATGAGTCCCGTGACTTCGGCGATGCTCTCGCCGGAGATGTGCGCCGTGCCCACGAGGAGGACGGGGCGTTCGGCGACGGTGAGCTTGCGGGTCATCTGGTTCATCGGTGTTCCTTCATGCGTGGTTCGCCCTGACTTCTCGCGGCAGGGCGAGGAAGCGTTCGCGCAGGGCCTCGGGACCGGGGAAGGCGGCGAAGGGCACGAAGCCCCCGGCCGCGTGAGAATGGCCGCCGCCCGAGCCGAGGCTTTCGAGGGCGCCTTTCATTACGGCAAAAGCCGAGAGGGCCGGGTCCTTGGATCGAGCGGAGAGGTGGACTCCCGCCACGGAGTTCCACCTTCCCTCGGGATTCTCCTCCGGGCCGTCGAGTTCGGCGATGACGACCAGGCGGAGCTCCTCGGTCCTGAGGACGAAATCCGCGAGCACGCCGAGCACTTCCTGGCCGCAGGAGCCCGGCATCCAGGCGAAGAAGGTGCCGTCGCGGACTACGGCCTTCGCGAGAGCCGCGGTGACGAGATCGAGCTCCCTCAGATCGAGGACACAGCGGACGATCCTGCTCGCACGCTCGAAATCGCCCATGGCGAAGAGCTCCGAGTAGGCGGCGAAGTCCTCGAGCGAGGCCCTGCGGGAGAGGAAGTCCGTGTCGGACTGGAGGCCGGCGAGGAGGGCTGTCGCCAGATTTCGGGAAAGCCTTCGCCCCTCGGAGGTCCAGTAGCCGAGGATGAGGGTCGAGCAGGAGGCGAGATCAGGTCGGATGTCGATGAAGGGAGCCGGGGGCTCGCTGTCGTGTCTATGGTGGTCGATGACTCCGACGAGGCGGCCCCTCACGAGGCTGACATTGCCGTTGGCCGGCGAGCCGTCGACCACGAGGATCTGGCTATCCTCGCCGCTGGCCGGATTCTCGTCGAAGCCTATGTCGAGTTCGGCGATGAGCCGCGACAGGCTCCTGGATCTAATCGGCCCGCGATAGCAGGCCCTCGCCCTGAGGCCGCGAGTCTCGAGGAGGGAGGCGAGGCCCCAGGCCGAGGCGAGGGCGTCGAGGTCCGGGTAGTCGTGGGTCTGGACCCGTACGGGCTGTGCTGGGTCGAGGAGGGCGAGAAGGCGGCCGAACTCCCCCTTCGCCGGTGTCCCGTGCAAGGCCGGGGTCTCAGCCACGCGAACCGGCCTTGGCGAAGCGCGCGAGCTCGGAGCCGATGAGGCCGTATTCGAAGGCCGACTCCCGGTGGAGGTCGGCGGCGGCGGCGAGGTATTTCATTCCCAGTTCGCCGCGCCCCTTGATGATCCAGTATTCCCCGAGCCAGAAGAGGGAGGCGGCCTTGGCGTCGAGGCGCTTCTCGTTCTGGATCGCGATCTCCAGTTCCGACGTGAGGTCGTTCTGGTCCTGGAGGAGGCGCAGGATGAGCCACGAAGAGGCATATTTCTCGCGGTCGATCTTCGGTGCGAGGGAGGCCGCGAAGGCCCGGCCCTTGGCCATCCCGCCCTGACGCATCATCGATATCGTCGCGAGAATGGCGTACTCGTAATGGGTGGGCGCCCTTTCGAAGGCTTTCTGGAAACGTGGGGCCGCCGCCGCGAAGTCGCCGAGCCGGAAGGCGCAGGAGCCGGCGGACTCGAAGGCGTACCAGTAATCGGGCTGGATGGCGACGACCTGGTCGTAATCGGCCATGGCCAAGGCCTCCCTACCCGTCTTTTCATAGACGGCCGCGCGGTAGAGCCGGGCGAGGAAATTGTCCGGCGCGTTGGAGACTGCCGCGTCGAGATCGGTTTCGGCCTCGGCGAGCCGGTTGGCGTCGATCCGCAGGCGAGCCCGGTCGATCCTGAACCAGGCAGCCTGGGGAGCGAGGGCAATGGCCTTGTCGATGTCGGCCTCGGCTTCGGCGGACTTGCCTTCCTGGTAGCGGGTCCTGCTCCTGTCGGACCAGGAGTAGGCGTTTTCGGGTTCCAGTTCCAGGGCGCGATCGAGGGCCGCTTCCGATTCCCGGAAACGGGAGAGGCGGAAGAGGGCGAGTCCGAGCCCGTGGAAGGCATCGGGATTGGCGGGAGCGGCGAGGGTGGCTTTCCGGAAGGAGGCCTCGGCGTTCGACCAGGTTTTTCGATCGCTCCAGTACTGGCCCCAGGCGACGAGGACGGCGGCATCGCCGGGGGCAGTCGCCGCGGCCTTTTCGAGGAGGGTGGCGCGGTCCTTTTCATTTCCCTGGAAGCGGGCGATGTCCGCGGCCAGGACGAGGGGAGCGGGGTCGCCCGGGCGGGCCGCGATGATCGCATCGACGGCGCTCCGCGCCTCGGGGTAGCGACCAGCCGAGACAAGGGCCGCGGCGAGGAGGCCCTGAGTCTCGGGAGAATCCGGTTCGGAGGCGACGAGCTTGCGGAGCCCGGCGATGGCCTCGTCGTAGCGGCCCGATTTGAGGAGGGCCGAGGCTTCGGCCAGGGCCCTTGTTCGCGTCTCCTCCGGGGTCGAGGGGCGGACCGGCTGGGCCAGGGCGGAGGAGGGAAGGGCGCTATCGGGGGTAGGGTTGGCGGTCGGAGGACTCACACAGGAATCGAGGAGGGCGAGGGCCGCGAGGAGGAGGGCGAGGGCGGCGAAGGGCTTTTGCGTGGGGGATCGCATCGGTCGGACACTCCGGTAAGGGCCTCGGGGCCCGGGGATCGTATACCTTCCATCGGCATTATACAAGGTTGCATGGAGGACCCCAAACCGGCTAAGATTCGCCGCAATGAAAACAGGCTATCTTCGCCGCGGTCTGATAACGGCCTTGATCTATCTGACCGTCATAACCGGCATCGTTGTGCTGCAATTCTCCTCGCCCTCGGGGCTCTTCTGGAAGTCAGGACTGGCCTCGGCGAGGACCCATGCGAACCGCGTCCAGCCCGGGACGCCCGAGCGCCTCGAGATCTCCTTGGGAGGACTCCTCCTGTCGGTCTCGCCCGACCAGCCGGCCATCGCCTTTACGAGGGAGGGCTGGACGGGAAAGGTAGCCCCTGTTTCCGCCACCACGACCAAAAAGGGGTTTTCGCTCGGTCTTTCGGGCGATCTGGTCCTCCTCCTCGAGCGTCCCCGCCCCGAGGTGGAGGCCTGGCAGCTTTCTCTTTCGGGTCCCGATCCCAAGATCGCCGGTCTTCGCATCTCCTACAAGCTGGCGGGAGGCTCGAGACTCGAGGTCTCGGAGACCTCGGTGATCCTGGCGACAGAGGGGAAAAAGCTCCGCATTTCAGTGCCCGGCGCCGCCTTCGATGGAGAGACCGTTTCCATTCCCCTCGGCCAGGCACTTCTCGCACAAATCGTCGAGACAAAGCCCGAGACGAAACCGCTGCTCGCCGCGAGGACGGATCTCGACTTCAGGCAGGACATACTCGGCTGGATGGACAAGGCCTGGTCGGGCCTTTCGCAGTCGCGTCTCGACGCCTCCAGCCTTACGTGGAAGCAGGCCGGCGCGGATCCGGCCTTCTCCGAACGGGCCCTGGTCGCCTGGCTCGCCGAAGCCTTCCGCCGGGGCCAGGGCGCTCCGGTGCTCTCGACAGCCCGCCGCGTCCGCGAGCTCTATCCCCAACGGCTGGGCGTCCTGTCGGTCCCCTATTTCGGCAATCTCCAGGCGGTCATGGGCGCCTCCGAAGCCAAGGACCAGACCGAGGCGGAGCGATTGGCAACCCTCGTCCACGCCGCCGCGCCGGCCCTCCTCGAGACTCCCGACCTGCTGCTCCGACTCATCGACCGTTGTCCCTCGGGTTTCTATTCGGAGGCCCTGCGTTTCGTCGGAGGTCTCGATCCCGAGAGCCTCAGCCCCGCCCAATTCGTCGGCCTCCTCGCGGCGGCAGCGGACTCCGAGCAGTATGTCCGGGGTGCCACGGACAGCCTGCCGAACCACGCCTCCGCCGAGACCCGCGCGGCCAGCCTGGCCCAGTCCACCGGCTCGGGCCACTACCTCGTCTTTCCGGGGCAGGATTCGGTCGACATCGCCCTCTCCCTGCGGGCGGGGCTCGCTTTGGTCGCCCTCGGCAAGGCCGAGGCCCGGGACGACATCCTCGCCCTCGGGCAGGCCCTCGTGGAGGGGTTCCTGGCCCTCACCGACCCCGAGGGCTTCGCGCCAGCCGCCGTGGTGATCCGCGACGGCGCGGTGGCCGAGCGGTCGGGAACGATCGCTCCGGAGACTGTCTATCCCATGCTCGCTGCCAATCCCTATTATCCCCACGAGGTGTCCTTCGCGAAGGATGTGGAACCAGGAGTCTGGGCCTGGACCAGCGCCCCCACCCTCGCCGTGGAGGGCGGCACGGGACGGAGGACCTTCTCAGCCACCTTCCCCGAGGGACTGTCGCACTATCTCGTGATCTACGGCGTCAGGCCCTTCGCGAACATCAGGCTCTACGGCATCGACTACAGCCAGGACCCGCAATTCGAGAGCTACAACGCCTCGGGCTACAGCTACAAGGGAAGCGCCCGCGCCCTCTATCTCAAGATGCGGCACAAGACCGAGGTGGAGAAGGTCGAGCTCATCTTCTGAGGAGGACCCTCAGGTTTTCGGACGACGCCCGAAAAACAGGGCGAGCTGGCCGAAGACCTCGGGGTACTCGCTCTCGAGGAGGGCCGGCCTCTCGAAGAAGTACTCGCACATGACGGCGAAGAACTCCTCGGGATTCTCGGCGGCGTAGTCGTCGATCCGCGGCGCCCCGCTCTTGCGGAGCCTTCCCCTCCGGGGCTTGCGCGAGGCCGGCGCGTTGAGACGGGCCCGGAAATCCTCGAAGGCAGCCGCGAAGACCCTCCGCCATTCGCGCGGATCCATGTCGGGGTGGAGGGGCGGGCAGCCGTCATAGCTGCCTTCCCTTCCGTCCAGCTTGTGGGCCATCTCGTGGATCACGACATTGTAGCCGTCGCCCCAGCCCGATTGCTCGATGTCCACCTTCGAGAGGACCACCGGGCCCAGGTCGAAGGCCTCGCCCGAGAACTCGTCGTCGTATTCGTGGACGACGCCCGCCTCGTCGTAGTCCTTCTTCCGGACCTCGTATTCGCGGGGCGTGATCATGATGGTCGTGAAGTCCCGGTACCAGTCGAGGGCGGAGTTGTCGGGGGCCAGACCGAGGAGGGGGAGGCAGGCCTGGGCCGCGACGGAGAGGCGGAGCTCTTCGTCGATCTCGGCCCCCGCCAGGGCCTCGAAGGTCTTTTCG
>Ga0334722_10002963_pt1 | contig 18646 bp, 14 predicted proteins | sample C3_bottom_MG_FD_207210 | JGI IMG/M metagenome (GOLD analysis project Ga0334722, IMG submission 207210) | Sediment microbial communities from Yellowstone Lake, YNP, Wyoming, USA - C3_bottom | ecosystem: Environmental > Aquatic > Freshwater > Lake > Sediment | place: USA: Wyoming | collected...
GAACCGAAGTTTCCTTGTCCATCGACCAGCGGATAGCGCATGGAAAAATCCTGGGCCATCCTGACTATGGTATCATAGGCGGCCGTATCCCCGTGGGGATGATATTTACCGAGCATGTCACCGACGATACGGGCCGATTTGAGGTGGGGACGATTGTAGACATTATTCAACTCCCGCATGGCAAACAAGGCCCGTCTATGCACCGGCTTCAACCCATCCCTGACATCGGGTAAGGCGCGACCAATAATGACGCTCATGGCATAGTCGAGATATGACTTTTTTAGCTCAGCCTCAATGGATATCGTTTGTTTTATGTTGTTATTCTGTTTTTCTTCCACTCGTTATTACCTTTGGTAAAGGCCTGTTTGAATTGCCGGGGCCTGATAGTATTATATATCCAATGCACTTACTTCCAACGCGTGATTCTGGATGAACTCTCTTCTGGGTTCCACCTTATCGCCCATCAGGGTGGTGAAAAGATCGTCCGCTTTGACCACATCATTGATAGTCACTTCTAAAAGTGTGCGTTTTTCTGGATTCATCGAGGTTTCCCACAACTGATCCGGGTTCATTTCACCGAGACCCTTATATCGCTGGAGGCTGCTCCCTTTAAACGTTTCACTCTTAACCGTGTCGATCAACGATTGCCAATTTTCCACTTGGATTGTTTTGTTGGCGCTTTCGATGGAGAACGTTTTGTTTAAGTAGTCCTTAATTACCGGATAAAGATTGAGGCACTGTCTATATTCATTAATCAAGGGGATTTGCGGTCCAACGGTGACCACCATATGGGCCTTGTCTTTAACCGCCGCATCAAATTCGTAGCAACTTGGTTTCCAGCGACACGTTCTTACCTGAGTGACATTGAGATTTTTTTCTCTGACCCCTTCTCGTAGCGAATTCACGAAGGATTCATCTTCAAATTGGTCGGCGGAATTGACGTGTTGGTCCAAGAGAAAATTATTTAGGTCTAAGCCAATATTGATTCTGGCTAAATATTCAATCAGTTTTTGATAGCCTGATAGTTTCTGCATGAGAATGAGGAGATTTTCCTTTTCTATGATATCATCACTGTCCATTTTGACTGTCATCATGGTTCCAGCTTGATCGAAGAGATACCTGTTAAGGCTTTCCTCATTGAGGAAGAATTGCTCTTTTTTTCCACGGCCCAATCTGAACAGCGGCGGCTGCCCGATGTAGACATGACCATTCTCAATCAATTGCACCATCTCCCGATAGAAAAAGGTGAGGAGCAGCGTTCTGATATGGGCGCCATCGACATCGGCATCGGTCATGATAATGATTTTGTGATAGCGTAATTTTTCTACATCAAACTCATCTTTCCCTATGCCTGTCCCCAAAGCCGCGATGACATTTTTTATCTCCTCACTGCTCAATATCTTGTCAAACCTGGCTTTTTCAACGTTCATGATCTTGCCGCGCAGGGGGAGGATGGCTTGAATGGAACGATCCCTGCCCTGTTTCGCACTGCCGCCTGCCGAATCTCCCTCGACGATGAAAATTTCACGTAGGGCAGGGTCTTTGACTTGACACTCGGCCAGTTTTCCGGCCATCAAGAGATCAAGACCGAACCCTTTCTTTCTTGATAATTCCTTGGCTTTGCGGGCGGCCTCTCTTGCCCGCAGGGCATCTATCGCCTTGGCAAGAATCTTTTTTGCTTCCTGGGGGTGTTCTTCCAGATAGGCGGCCAGTTTGTCGTTACAAACCGATTCGACAATGGACTTTACTTCAGAGTTGCCAAGTTTGGTTTTGGTTTGACCTTCAAATTGGGGATTGGGAACCCTGACAGAAATGACGCAGGTCAGCCCTTCACGGACATCGTCTCCCCCTAATTTAACTTTTAGGTTTTTATTTACTACCTCGTCACCTGCATAGCGATTAATGCATTTTGTTAACGCCCCGCGAAAACCGGCGACATGGGTTCCACCTTCTTTTGTGTTGATATTATTAACAAAAGAAAAAAGTCTTTCTGAATATCCATCAAAATATTGAAAACATGCCTCAACCTGGACATCGTCTTTTTCGCCAACAATAAAGATAGGTTCTAGATTAATAGTGGTTCTATTACGATTTAAATATTCAACATAAGAAACAATACCACCCTCATAATGAAATTCATCACTGGCTCCGGTATTTTCATCTTTTAGTATAATTTTTACGTTTTTATTCAGAAATGCCATCTCTTTAAGTCTTGTCTGAATAATTTCATATTTAAACTCTGTTGTTTCAGTAAAAATTTCAGGATCGGGTAAAAAGGTAATAGTTGTCCCTGTAGTATTGCTTTCACCTATTATTTTTACCTCTTCTTGTTTAATTCCCCTTTCATACCGTTGGGTAAATATTTTTCCTTCTCTTTTTATTTCAGCAACAACCCATGAACTCAAAGCATTTACAACAGAAACTCCAACTCCATGGAGACCACCTGAAACTTTATAGGTAGAGTGATCAAATTTCCCACCTGCGTGCAGGGTGCACATAACTAATTCAAGGGCTGAAACACCTTCACTATGCATCCCTGTTGGAATACCTCTACCATTGTCTTCTACACTAACAGATCCATCTTGATGAAAAGTAACTTTTATTTTTGTGCAGTAACCAGCAAGGGCTTCATCTATGCTGTTATCAACAACTTCATAAATAAGATGATGTAAACCTTCTTCAGCTGTATTTCCAATGTACATTGAAGGTCTCATCCTTACTCCTTCAAGACCGACAAGTACTTTTATATTTCCAGCATCGTATTCTTTATTTAATTCTGTCACTTTTTTTATCCTTATTTATATAACTTTCTCAACTTATAAAAAAAATATCTCTATAAATAAAAAATGTAAATATTTTTTATAGTTTCATAGGCATGATAATACTCATAAAACCAGGATCATCATCACCTTCTATTAAACATGGACTTTTTTCTGTATTAATATATGCTTTTACTTTAGAGCTATTCATTACTTGAAGTGATTCAACGAAATATTTTCCATTAAAACCAAGATTTAAGTTTTCTCCATTATAATTAATAATTAATTCTTCTTTAGCGCTTCCAATATCCATATTTTGTGACGTTAAAGTTAATAAATTATTTGAAAAACAGAAATGCACTGAATTATATAAATCTTCAGTAAAAAGATTTATTCTCTTCATTGAAGAAATGAAATTAATTCTATCTATTTCTATAGATACATTTTTGTTAATTGATTTGAAAATATTTCTATAGTTAGGAAATTCTCCATTTAACAATCGAATAATTATAATTGTTTTATCAGATTTAAATATAGCTTGTTTATTTTCAAAACCAATTTCAATAAAATCATTGTGTTCACATAATTTTCTAACTTCTAACATTCCTTTTTTAGGAATTAAAATTATATTATCTATTGTCAATTTACTTACATCTGTATCGAACTCTCTTTCAAATAGAGATAGTCTATGGCCATCAGATGAAACTAATCTAAGATAATTTTTATCATCTCTTATCTCTTTTTCAAAAAGGACACCCATTAAATTAAATTGATTATCATTTTCTTGAGCAATTGAGAATTGCGTTTTATCTATTGCTTCTGACAATATATCACTAGATATTGAAGATAATAAATCGTTTTTAAACTCAGGAAGAGAAGGATATTCTTCACTATCTGTACCTGATATATTATAATTACCTGATGAAGTAGAAATTTTTACCCATTTATTTTCTAAAACTTCTAAATGTATATGATCATCATTTATTTCCCTTATCATTTCAAAAAATTTTCTTGATGGTAAGGTTATAGATCCTGGATTAAGTATTTCTGCCGGTATTTCTATTTTTATCCCAACCTCTAAATCTGTAGCAGTTAAAATAATAGATTCTATAGATGTCTCTATCAAAATATTAGCCAAAATAGCGATGGTACCTTTTTTTGAAGTAACATTTTGTAGACTAGAAACATTCATGTATAAATCATTTCTTGATACGTTGATTATCATAAAACACCTATTAATAAGTAAAGTAGTTAGTTTATTTTTAAATATTTTATTACTATTCAGCTTTAAATGTTCATATGTAGATTAACTAACTAAAATTTATATTTTTTTTTTAAAAAAACAGGTGTTGTTCATTCATTGAAAATGAATGAACCATCTTTTTCAAAAAGTTTTAAACACCATATTAAAAGGTAAAAAACAAAATACACGTGCCACACGGAGCAAGCGGCGCGGATTACAAAAGAAAATTGATTAACCCCATAAAAACAGTCTGTTTGCACAAAAAAACAATAAAAACAGATGAAAGAATATAATAAAAAATTCTACTGGTGGATTTTAACCAAACTTAGTATGGCCAACTTTGCAATCTAGTAAAAATAAATAAAAAATTCAACTTCCTTTTTGTGGGAGCTACTTTATTTAACATATTGAAAAAACGAAAAAAATTTTAAATGTTTTATTTTTATATGCTAATACATATTAACTATGAAGAATTATACGCTTAACTGTAAAACACGGGGTATTTATTTCTGATGAGTTAAGTCCTGTCTTAACCCTTCTTGCAACAGAGCTAAAAAACCACCTCCACAGCCCGGTCGCCAAAGAGTTGTTGAAAAAAGAAATTAAAAAAATTCATGAATGGCAGAAAGTGCAGGCAACCAGTCGAATTAACATGGTCAAGTGTGCTTCCTTTAAGTTCTAACTTAAAGGCGAACCATATCTTCATGTTCCTCTTCGTGAGGATTTATATGGATCATCACATCCCCCACCTCAGGAAAACGTTCAAAAATTAGCCGTTTGACCTCAACTGCTATGCCATGGGAACGCTTCACCGACATATTCGGGTCCATGTCCAGCTTCAGATCGACTATAATATACTGACCTGAACGCCGCCCCCGGATTTCGTGGACATGTTCCACCCCATCAACCGGTTCTACAATCGAGACAATGGCGCTGATCATCTCTTCCGGTGGTTGACCATCCATAAGCTCGTGGGCAGCAGTAATGAATGTTTCATAGCCGATATGGAAGATAAAAAAAGCGGTGATCCCAGCGGCTAGTGGATCCATAATCCTGAAACCAAAAAAAGCGCAGCTTACGCCTATCAAGGTGGCCACTGAGGTTAAGGCGTCCTTGCGGTGGTCCTTGGCGATAGCCAGCACGGCCGGACTCCCTAAACCATCACCTACCCTAAAAGAGTAGCGGCAGAGCGCCTCTTTGATGACAATTGTTAACAAGGCGGCAACAACCGCTATCACCTGCGGTTCTTGATACACTCCTACCATGATCGTACGCACAGACAGGTATAGAATCCCTCCACCAGTCGCAACGATAAGGAGGGAGACAAGGATTGCTGAAATGCTCTCTGCTTTGCCGTGTCCGTAGGGGTGTTCTTCGTCAAAAGGCTTGCGGCCCACGTTAAGAGCTATAAGGGTAGAGAGGATGGCTATGAAGTCACAAGCGCTCTCCATGCCATCGGCAAAGACTGCTTCCGATTTACCAAAATATCCAGCCAGGAGCTTCATTACCATAAGAAAGGCGTTAATCCAAAATCCTACCTTGATGACCCTATCTGCTCGATTGAAACGTTCATTTCTCTGCATAATTTTTCCTGGTTGCATGAGATGGATGCTAACCGCTAAAGCATAGCGAATTTCGATTATTTGATAGCTGTTTTTTTGATTAAAAAGCAGCCGAACCCGGGGTGCGAGGGAAGGGGATCACCTCCCGGATATTCTTCATGCCGGTGACAAACTGGACAATCCGCTCAAAACCCAAACCGAAACCAGCATGGGGGGCGCTGCCGTAACGCCGTAAGTCAAGGTACCACTGGTAGTCGTCAAGCCCCATCCCTGCGGCCTCCATGCGGGCGACGAGCCGATCAAGCCGTTCTTCGCGCTGACTGCCGCCGACGATCTCGCCGATGCCCGGGAAGAGGATGTCCATGGCCGCCACTGTCCTGCCGTCATCGTTGGCTCTCATGTAGAAGGGCTTGATCGCCATAGGGTAATCGGTCACCACTACCGGTTGCTTGAAGATCTGTTCGGTGAGGAAACGCTCATGTTCCGAATGGAGGTCTGCACCCCACTGAACCTGATAGGCAAAATCCCCCTTGGCCTCAGTCAACAGACGCACCGCCTCGGTATAGGGGAGTCTCACAAATTCTTTTGCAAGCACATTTTCGAGGCGAAAAAGGAGTTCTTTGTCGATAAAATTCTCCATCAATGCCAGATCGTCCTGGCAATGGTCGAGCGCGTAACGCACCAGATATTTCAGGAAGGTCTCGGCCAGATCGATATCGTCATTCAAATCACAAAAGGTCATTTCCGGTTCCACCATCCAAAACTCTGCCAGGTGGCGGCTGGTGTTTGAGTTCTCAGCCCTGAACGTCGGCCCGAAGGTGTATACCCGCCCCAGGGCCATGGCGTAGGCCTCGGCCTCAAGTTGCCCGCTTACGGTCAAATTGGCGCGCCTCCCAAAAAAATCCTGGCTCCAGTCAATATTGCCCCCCTCCTTTGCCAACTGCTCCAGATTAAGGGCGCTCACGGTAAAGGTCTCGCCCGCTCCCTCGCAATCACCGGTGCTGATGATAGGCGTGTGGACGTAAAAAAATCCCCGTTCCTTAAAGAAAGTATGAACGGCATAAGAGAGAGCGCTTCTGACTCTTGCCACTGCCCCCAAGCTGTTGGTTCGTGGTCTGAGATGTGCGATTTCCCTCAGGAACTCAAAGGATTGTCGCTTTTTTTGGAGGGGGTACTCTTCCGGCGCCCACCCCACAACCTTGAGGCTTGCGGCGCGCAATTCAACTGCTTGGCCTTGGGCCGGAGATACACATAATTCACCCATCACAACAACGGCAGAGCCATTCGAGAGCCTCTTGACCTCGTCTGCATAATTGGCCAAGGCCCCATCCGCCACCACCTGGAGGCTAGCCAAACAGGAACCGTCATTTAAGTCAATAAAGGTGACCTCTTTCGAGTTACGGCACGACCGAACCCAGCCTCTGACCTCAAACTGAAGCCCCACAGCCTTTTCCGCCATTACCTCGATAATGCGCTTGTATTGCATATTTCCATCCTCTGGAGTAATTTATCTGGTAAAGGAACGACTCTGATTGCTTAGACTGTAGGCTGTGAGCCACTGCACATGAGGCGCCCATTGAAAGGCTTCGGCTTTCGTTTAGGCTGGGCAATCTTTCCCTAGTTTAACAGGCTATGGCTCATCTACCAAAGTAGTTACATACCATAAATGAAACCTCTGTTTTTTGAAACCTGAAAGTACCCATGCAATAATTCAAAAAAAGGAGAAAGCCATGCATCTCAAGTATCTTAGTCCCTCCCATTGCGCGCTCATGGTTGTCGACATCCAAGAACGTTTGATGCCGGTGATTGAAAGCCGGGATCAGGTGGTCAAAAATGCTGTTCTGCTGCTGAAGGCCGCCAAGGCCATGAAAATTCCTATTCTGGCCACAACCCAGTATGTGGCCAGAATAGGAGACCTGTTGCCGGAAATCATGGCTGAATTAGAGGGGGTCTCTCCCATCGACAAAATGGAATTTGGCGGATTCAATAATAAGGCGGTAAAAAAGGCGATAGGCCACCTCCCGAAAGAAATCGACACCGTGATTCTCTGTGGGGTCGAAACCCACATCTGCATTTACCAAACCTCCCTCGGCGCAATTTTAGAGGGCTATAAAGTCTGGGTGCCAGCCGACGCCGTCTCCTCCCGTGTTCGCCACAATCACCGCACCGGAATAAGCAGAATTAGGGAAATCGGTGGAGTTGTGGCCAATACCGAATTAGTCATCTACGAGCTATTACATAAAGCCGGCACTCAAGAGTTCAAAGAATTGCTGCCATTTCTCAAATAAATCAATTTAGTGTATTGATTTGTTCTGATAAATCTGCGTAGAATTGAATAGGTTTCAACAAAAAAAGCAAAGGTGAGCCAGTGACCAACGAAATAACTATGCTACAGGATGAACGCCGGCGTCATAGCCGCTTCGACAAACGATCATTCCTCCTCTATCGCGGTTTCGAGGACATCGCTAAGGACAAACATGCGCAACGCGGCAAACTGTGCGATTTCAGCGGCGGCGGAGTAAGATTTTTGGCTAACCAAGAATTAAGTAAGGGCAACCAGTTGATCCTGGAACTTGATTTTGCCGGCTGGCAAGAGGACGGTGAAGAATGGATCCAAACTGGAAATCCTGCTGATTTAGGCAAATTAAAGGCCATCGGCGAGGTCATGTGGTGCTCCCAAGATACCACCCAGCCAACCAAATATGAGGTTGGAGTCCGCTTTACCGGCCGGATCAGATAAACATTCAGTACTAATTCTGCTTTGTCACATTAGAAACTCCCCAAACACCCCCTTGAGGGTTAGGGTGGAAAAGGCATCGTACGATAGGGATGAAAATACCATGACAGACAAGAAAAAAACAGAAGTCAACCTGGAGATGTGTAGCGGTTTTTTCAGAATCCCCACGGAAGACATAATTTACAATATCACGGTCCTGGCCTCAAACGAACCAAGCACTACCAAAATTGTTGAAAAAATCATCGAAGTTGAAAAGATCGTCGAAGTAGAAAAAAAGACGCAACCACCTGCCACTGTTGCACCAAGCACATCAGCCGTGAATATTGCGGTACCTGCCATAGATGAATATTTCAAGAAAACGGCACTAAAATTCCAACATGAGATAGCCCTGGCCGCCAAGGAGGCTGGCTCTTCGCCAACTGGCGCAGGCGGACCAGACCTGAACGTCATTCATGACTTGGCCGCCATGTCGACTGACCTGAAAGAAGTATTGCTCGCTATGAAAAAGCAGGCCCTGTCTGGTGGACCGGCCGGCAGTGGCGGTGGCGCAACCAATCTGACCTCGGCCTATGAAGAACTCTTGGCAAAAATTATCCGGGCTAAAGGTATGTGCGTGGCCCCAGCCGAAGCGTCGACTGCTCCAGCCGCCGCTTCGGCGTCCACCAAGACAGTCACCAGATACCTCTTTAACCTGGACACTGTCTTCCAGACCATCTATGAGCTCTGCACCAACGAAACCGTAAAGACCCATATCAAGAACGCCCGGGCCAAGGCTAACGAAATTTTTAACAAAGATGTCTTCCTTAACGCCATCAGCCCCAAGGTCAGCGGCTATCCTGAGGATGACGGCTTCATGAATGTGCCGATGTCCGACATTTACAGTGCCTTAAGAGCCGCGTGCAGCGACCAAGCTGTCGGTAATCTTTTGGTCAAGATGGATAAACAGCAGGCGGATATCTTCCTCGATCAATTTTTGCTGATGGAGGTTCCTGCCAGCGAAGAGGTGACTGTTGCCGCGGAAGGGGATGCCGCCCCTGCCGGGAATACGCCATCCTCTTCGACCAGCCTTGACGGAGGTGTGGTTGCCATTCTGAACGAATGTCAGGCAACTATAGACAAACTGATCCATCAAACCGCGGATCAAGGTGGTGCCCCGCCTGCCGACCTGGGTGATCTTATCAACAGTATCGATGACGCCATTACTATCGCCGCCAGCATTCAGCATGACGCCAATCGCTTGGCTGACGACAGCGATGGAGGCAGTGCCGATCCGTTGTGGCTCAAAATCAAGAGCCTGGCAGCCCTGACCGAGAGTATGCTCGAAAGCAAGGAGGTAGACTCGTCACTCTCCTATGAAGACGGTTTGCTGGCCGGGCAAGCCGCTGCCCAACGCTGCCTTACCGAAATTACGCCAAAACCAAAAGCCGCATCCACTCCCCCCCCTAATAAAGAAGACTTGGCCAAGAAAGCCCCGCCTGCTCCAGAAAATTTCGGCGAGGCCAGCCAGGACGATATTGATCGACTCTTGGAAGAATTAGGGTAGCTGCGGTCTTTCCGCGTCAAGCTGACAACTTCGTTTTTTTATCCCCTTCCACCAGACTTTCCTTGATGCTTCCCGAGAAAGTCCCTCCGGACAACATCCTGTTGGCGGCGCTTCAAACAATACTCCTTCTGATTTGAGCTTTCAGACCGAGAGGTAAAAACTCCGTAAGAATACGAGATCGAAAATGTACTATTTCCCTGAAATTTACCGTTTCCTATCTGCCGGACGACAACTGTTACTAAATTTCAATTGAAAAATAAAAAAAATGGCTTAAAGTCTTTTGACTGATCGTTGCCAGCCTTCACGTTGTGCTTAAAAAAGCGGTAGCCTGCCATTTTTGGACCTGTGGCAGGTTTTATTTTGTAATGTAAAAGCATCGCCCTTGCCGGTGCTGCTTTAAAAAAGGAACGAGTTTCACTATGGAAAACAAAAAAGGTAATAGTCTCTGGAATTTTTTCGCCTCGGTCAAGTTGGCCCTGTTCACCCTCTTCGTCCTCGCTGTCGCCTCAATTATCGGCACCATCGTCCCCCAGAAGGAAGAGGCTGCCCGTTACATTGAGCTCTATGGCGTGAATATCGCCAAATTTTTTCAGCTGCTGGACATCCAAGATATGTACAACTCTTGGTGGTTTGTGTCCATGCTGGTGCTCTTCTCCCTGAACCTGATCGTCTGCACGATTGAAAGACTACCCCACATCTGGAAGGTGGTCAGGCAAGACAATCTGGCCACCACCAACGCCGATCGGCTAGGGAAGATGGCCATGCGTCGCGCCTTTTCCGGGCAGATGCCAGCGGATCAAGCCGTAAGCACCGTCCGGACGGTTATGCGGTCAGCAGGCTGGTCTCTCAGCCAGACAGAAAAAGACGGCGGAACCCTATTGTTCAGCCAAAAAGGGGCCTATACCCGGCTGGGTGTCATCATAGTCCATATCAGTATCCTGGTGATTTTCACCGGCGCGCTGATCGGCTCGTTTTATGGCTTCAAATCCAGTGTCCTGATCCCTGAAGGTGGCGATACAACCCAAGTCTATCAGTCCAATAAAGACCATACTGCTATCCCCTTACCATTTACCGTCCACTGCGATGATTTCCAGCTGACTTACTATAACACTGGCATGCCGAAGGAGTATCGATCAGACCTTGCCATCTCCAAAGACAACAAGGAAGTTTATAAGAAATCGATTGTTGTCAACGACCCGATGCAGTATGGCGGCTTGACCTTTTATCAGTCAAGCTATCAGCCCGTGGAAGGGCAGTTTACCGTTCACATCACTAATGAGAATACCAAGGCTCAACAAAAATTTTTCATCCCCCCCCGCCAGGAAAATAAATGGCTCACCGAAAAGGTTACCTTTGGCATCACCGACATCTCCGGACCGGACATGATGAAGCGCTATCAGTATAAGATATGGTTTACCGATGCCAAGGCAGGCCCTTCCGAGTTCTGGATAAACGAAGGCGGCACAGCGAAGATCAAACGACCTGACTCCACTTACACCTTTACCGCCAAACCGAGATTCGCCACCGGCTTGCAGGTTGTCAAGGATCCTGGGGTGTGGACGGTTTACAGCGGTTGCATCATGATGATTCTTGGTCTGTTCGTCATCTTCTTCATGTCCCACCGCAGGGTTTGGGTCTTTGTCTCAAACGATGGCAAAAAGAGCCGCATCTTGGTCACCGGCATGAGCAACAAAAATAAAATCGGCTTTGAAAAAACCATGGACACCATCTACGACAAATTCGCGGCCGATTCGTCTCTGACGGCGCTTTCTCAATAAAATAACATCAAAGGAACGAACGACTATGAATAGCAGCCAGCTTTTAGGTTTTACCACCTTTGCCTACCTTTTCGCCTCTATCGTTTATATTGCCATCTTTGTCTTTCGAGCCGAGAAAATTGGCATCATCGCCTCGGTGGTTACTCTCCTCGCCTTTCTGGCACATACGGCCGGTTTTATTCTGCGCTGGATCGAGTCATACCAAATGGGATATGGTCACGCCCCGTTATCCAATATGTATGAATCCCTGGTCTTCTTCGCTTGGGCCATCGCCATCTTCTATCTCTGGCTGGAGTGGAAATTCAAGAATCGCATTATCGGCGCCTTTGCCATACCTTTCGCCTTTCTCAGCATGGCCTACGCCTCCTTTGCCTCGGAAATCGACGGCCAGATCAAACCATTGGTGCCTGCCCTGCAGAGCAATTGGCTGATTGCCCATGTCATGACCTGCTTTGTCGGCTATGCCGCCTTTGCGGTGGCCGGTGGTATCGGCATAATGTATCTCTTGAAAGACCGTTATGAGGAGGGCCAGAAACAGAAAGGCGCCGAAAAAGGTGGCCTGTTCGCCACCATGCCCGCCCTGCGGGTCATAGACGACATCATCTATAAATGCATAATCTTCGGCTTTGTCTGGTTGAGCACCGGCATCATCACCGGAGCGATCTGGGCCAATGAGGCCTGGGGGACTTACTGGAGCTGGGATCCGAAGGAGACCTGGTCGCTGATCACTTGGTTTGTTTACGCCGCTGCCCTCCATGCCCGTTTCGTTAAAGGTTGGAGCGGGAAGAGAATCGCCTGGATCGCCATTATCGGCGTGTTCAGCGTGGTCTTTACCTATTACGGGGTCAACTTCCTGCTATCCGGTCTGCATAGTTACGGCCGTAGCTGATCCGGCAGCTGCCCCATCGGCTGATTCCGACCCAAAAAGGCCGGCACCCCGTTTCAGCGAGGTGTCGGCCTTTTCTAGTTTTTAGTGTAAATCTGGCTCATTATTGATATGGATTGCAGTCAGCCGGTTGATCTGCTCGGCAAAGCGCTTATGGTGCCGTGTGCGTCTTTTGCCACTCCTTCCACAACGGGGTTATTTTTTTTATTCGCTGCTTGGGCAGGAGCTGCCAGTCAATATCCGGTAGCTCCCCTGCTGGCGGGAAAAAGACCCCGCCCTTCTGGCCAATCAAGCCATGCATCGTAACGTCCCACGGGTCGAAAGGGAGATTTTCCGGCTGAGGGACTTCCCCTGTCGCCCAGACCGTTGGCAACTCAGCCAAGGCTCCGCACTGTTTGAGAATGGCACAGGCAAGATCAAAGAAGCCGCTGCCATCCCCCAAACGATGCCCTTGCCCATCTACCGCCAAGGCTTCAGTAATCAGGAGCGAAATGGCCAGTCGAGATAACTCCTGGTGACGCAATAATTGCCCATGCATCGGCAACCCTTTCAGGCTGACCGCCAAGGCGAGTTTGGTAAAGGGCACCACATAAGGGCGTAATCGGTAAAAGCCCTCTTTCAAACCAGGGCTCGGGACGATCAACTCCTTACCGTCAAGCAGGGCGTTGATCCGGATCTGAGCCAGATCTGGCGCGGGTGAAACAAAAATCTGCCGGCACTGGCGATAGGCATCAAGCCTGCGGACAGACTCGGCAATTTTACCTTGACCTGCAAGCGGGGCGGGGCCGTGATATTCTTGTCGCCATTCTTCCTTGGTTTTGCCCATATACTCTCCAACCCCTTACGAAGAGGGGATTTTTTGATCCGTTGTATCTCGCTGCCCAATCATTTATTTTGCCCAAAGGGCATCTTACTCAATCCTGAGCGGCCCTGCCCATTTTTTTTGTCCCTCATCCCGGCAGGATATTGGTATACTTCAGACGGCCTTAGATTGCTCATTCCCTAGCTCCCCAAGGTAACCCAATAGCATTTATTCTTCCCTCCTCAATCATGACCGATTACCTTTCATTAATGCCGACCGCTGATCATAAGGCTGTCAAGGCACTGCGATCCCGTTTGTACGAGCGTTTCAGGCAGGAGAAAAAGGGGTTTCTCCGCTTTCGACAACCCTTTGAGTCTCTGGCTGGGATAGAGGCCCAATCCGTTGATTTTACGAAAGATGCCGTCCGTATCGGCAAGCCAGACGAATTGGAGGCTCCGGATTTCGCCAAGGTCCATGCCGCCATGCGGGACTTTATGCCATGGCGCAAAGGGCCGTTTGAGGTGTTTGGCCTTGAAATCGACGCCGAGTGGCAGAGCTATCGCAAGTGGGATCGGGTGTTGCCGGTTCTGCCTAGTCTCCAAGGAAAAGTGATCGCCGATATTGGCTGTAATAACGGCTACTATATGTTTCGGATGGCGGCGCAGCAGCCTGCCGCAGTCCTCGGTTTCGAGCCCTTTATCCAACACTATTTTGCCTTTAAGGCCTTAAACAGTTTGGCGGGCCAGGACAATCTCCACATAGAGCCTTTCGGGGTTGAGGATATTGGCCTGTTCCCTGCCTGCTTTGACCTGATTTTCTTGATGGGCATTATCTATCATCGGATTTCACCAGTGGAGATGCTACGCGATCTGAAGAAGGCGATCAAGCCCGGCGGCACTCTAATTGTCGAGTCTCAGGCCATCCCTGGCGAGCAGCCGGTGGCCCTCTTCCCGGACAAGACGTACGCCAAGGTGCCTGGCACCTATTTTGTGCCCACGGCCCCCTGCCTGATAAACTGGTTGTCGCGGGCCGGGTTCACCGGCATTGAGCTGTTCGCTCAGCATCCCATGAGTCATACTGAGCAGCGCCAGACCGAATGGATGACGTTTGAATCCTACAGCGATTTTCTTGATCCCGCGAACCCGGCGCTTACCATCGAAGGATATCCTGCGCCTTGGCGCGTTTATGCCAAGGCGATTGGTTGATCCACTACCCTTCCACCCGAATCATCCCCCGCTGACCTCCTAATTCCTCAAAAATGACGGTAGTGTGATCAAGAAGGTGCAATTTTTTCAGTCTGTTGACGCTGCATTTTTTTTGGCCGCTAAAGAGTGAGCGATCCTGCGCGGCAACAATAAGGCGGCAGGTGCGCCCTTGATAACGACAGAGCTGACGCCAGACCTCTTTGAAAAAAATTCGCGACTTGACCAATTCACCAAAGGCCGGGTGGAAAGGGCCGGCAACCAGGTTGGCCTCCAGTTCGGTACTGGGTTGGAGGCCGGTGCGGATGACTTTGATGCCACGTTCTGCCAAGATGGCCGTCAATCGCCCGGCAAGGATTACGGCCCGAGACAACGACAAAGGGAGGTAGCGGCCTTGGCGGTATAATCCTTCAAGGCCGCTACCTTTGATGACGAGCACTGGGTAGAGCCGGGCGAAATCCGGTTGCAGGCTGGCAAGGTGTTTTGCCCCGGAGACAGCGCTGTGGGTGGTCTCCCCTGGCAAACCGATCATGAGCTGGGCACCAGTGTTCATTCCCGCCTCTTTCAGGATTGCGATGGCCTCAGCCACCTGCTGCACACTATGGCCCCGCAGACTTTTGTCCAAGACCTTTTGCTCCATGGACTGGACGCCAAGCTCGACAGTTTCCACCCCCAAATCGCGGAGAAAGGTTGGGGTGGCAGGATTGATATAATCTGGCCGGGTGGAGAGTCTGATGCCGTCGACCTGGCCGTTTGCGATAAAAGGCTGAACCGCCGCCAGGAGGCTTCGCTGCCGGTCTAAAGGCAGGCCGGTGAAACTGCCGCCGTAAAAGGCGACCTGAACCCTGCGTCCCTGCCGGGGGGATCGCTCAAGCCAGGTGCGGATCTCTATCCTAACCGACTCCGTTGTGCAGGGGGTTGAGGTGTGTTCCGGGGTGCCGGTGATGGGGTGCTGATTACAGAATACGCATCGGTGCGGGCAACCCTGGTGGGCAATAAAGATCGGAATGACTAAAGGGGGGAGTTTATTGCTCAAGGTTGGCACTCTCGCAAAACGTCACGGGATGGCTAAGAATAAAGAAGAAACGGGGTGTGCTTTGCGTAACCATCATGGCTGGCAAGGCTGGCATAAATGAGCAAGGGCGATAGCCGCCGCTTTTTGCTCCGCCGCCTTTTTATTTCGGGCTGAAGCGGAGGCCAGAAGCCGGCCCTGGAGGTGGACCGAAACGGTGAAGGTCTTGGCGTGATCCGGCCCTTCCGCCTTGTCGAGGATATACTGCGGCGCCGCATTGAATTTATCCTGGGTCAGTTCCTGCAAGGTACTCTTGGCGTCACCTATCGATATGGATTGGCGGGCGGCACCGATACGGTCATGGAAATGGGCTTCGACAATTTTTTGGGCGGTTGTGTAGTCGCTGTCGAGAAAGATAGCCCCGATTACCGCTTCATAGGCCGAGGCGAGAATGGAAGATTTTTGACGTCCGCCGCTTTGGTCCTCTCCTTTTCCAAGCAACAAAAATTCCCCCAGATGAAGATACTGAGAGACGATCGACAAGTGTTGCTCCTGGACCAAGGCGGAGCGAAGCTTGGTCAATTCGCCTTCCGTCATGGAGGGATATAGTGAAAGCAGTAAGGCGCCAATGACCAGATCGAGGACTGCATCGCCTAAAAACTCCAGGGTTTCATTGTCCTCGTTGCCGATCTCAGGGTGTTCGACTCGAAAGGTAGAGTGAGTCATGGCCCGGGTTAAGAGTCCGGGATTATTAAACCGATAGCCGAGACTCTCTTGTTGAACCGAAAGTGGATTCGGGGTAGGGGATGAGGGTTCGTTTTTCATGGATTCAGGGGCAATTATTTTCTACCGCGGATCTGAGCGGAGAACAAACATCGGCAGTTTTGGGGTGTTGCGCTTACCGGTTCAGCCATTGGTCATGCTACTTTTTTGGTAGACTGAAATAAGGGGGGTCTTGTGTTGGTCTACTTTACCACAAAACAACGGTTGCGGGGAATCTTTTGGGTTGCATTTTTCCCTTGTCAAAAGACCAAACAGAGGATAAGATGCCGTCCACATTTCAGATAATTGGATGTGGCGGCGTAGCCAAGTGGCTAAGGCAGAGGTCTGCAAAACCTTTATTCATCGGTTCAACTCCGATCGCCGCCTCCAGTAAAACAAGGGGGGATAGATCGAAAGATCTATCCCCCCTTTCTTTTTGGTGTGCGGGCCGTTAGGTACCAACCCATCTTTCCGAATCGTTTTTTTATCGCGCTCGGAGAGGTCTTCATTCCCTGCCCAGGGTGATGTCGCCATACCAGGCCGACACCTCGTCCTGAGTGTCGTCGGTGTCGGTCATGACGGCGATGGCGCCCACGGCGGGCGGTTCCTCGTGGAAGATCCGGCGATAATCATTATAGATATTGCGCTCTTCGTTTTTCCACTGCCCTGCCTGGCCGTCGCCGGTTTCCACGGCCAGCAGCTGGTTGTGGTCGGTATAGGGGCTTGGCGCGATGCTCTCTTTTGGCATTTTGGCAGCCCACACATAGTTGATGGCTCGTGTCTGCCACAGGAAGAGACGGGGAAACACCACATAGACCCGGGCGGCGAAATCGTCGCCCGGCTTGCGGGTCACATCCTCTCGGGCAAGCGTTCGCTCCACCTTCCATGACCAGCGCAACATCGGGGTCTCTTGGGCATTGGCATCGATTTTGTAGATCTTGGCCGAGGCTGACTTGACGCTGTGAGCCTTGAGAACGGTTCTGCCGCTCTCGGTGACTAGGGAATACTCCGTTACGCCTCTGAAGAATTTGTCCTCCCAACCGGCAAGGCCTTCGGAGCTGAAGGCGCCCACCAGCGCGGTTTCCATGGCAGGCAGGGGCATTTCAAAGCATAACAAAGTGCCGGAGAGTGCCGTCATCATGGCAAGCACCCGGAAGGGAATACGGTTTTTCTGCAGACGGTTCCGAGTCATGTCAATACTGTTTGTTTATGAAGGGGGAGTATCACCCGGCCTGGAGCAAAATGCGTCCAGCACCTTATGTGATGAGATCGATAATGATACCGGACTCGTGCTGGATGTTGTCCAGAACTGTTGACAACTCCTTGAGATTGATTGGGACTTCCTGTTCCAATCGACAGGCGTCATCTTCGGAACAGTCATAGATGTCCAGGAGATATCGCTTGTCCTTCTTGGCGAAAACCAAGTGTAGCGGGATACCGTTGGCGAGCAACTCTTCATTGGCCTGACTTATCACCTGCTGGATGGATTTTTCCGCCATTGGCGCGCTCTGCTGGATATTTTCCTGTATCTTGCCCCCTTTCCTTCTCTCCCATTCCTTTCTCAGAACCAAGCGACCAACCGGCCGTACCCTGCCGATGGGCACCGAAGGGAAGATGTCAGGCCTGATCGGCTTAGGTTCCGCTGGAGCAGGGGTCTGATCTCGAATCTCATACACCGCAACTCCGAAATTGGTTGGGTCGACAGGCGGTACGGCTTGTGCCGCGGGATTTAGCTCTTCAGTCACAGCAACCGTTGTGGTTGACGTGACCGGAGTTGGGATGGTTGCCGGCGTGGCGGTAGTTACAGTTTCAGTCGGAGGCGCTGTTGCCGTTGCGGGTATCGTCAACTGAGCCGGTCCGGCAGTTGGCAGGGCAGGATTTAGGTTTTCCGCCAAGGGCGCTGTTGCCGTGGTGGGAGTTGTAGCCGCCACAGTAGGCGTGAGCACCGGTGGTGTGGAATTCAGGCCTTGAAAGGTCTCATTTATGAGCACCGCCGCCTGTTCGGTGATAGTCAGGTTTTGAATCGCAGCAATCGTTTCCAGGGCAGGATTCGTCTCATTAATCAACAGTGGATCCGGTGAAGGTGGAGGGATGGGACTCAAGTTCAACAGCGTCTCATTAAGCAGTAGTTCAACCTGTTGGGTCGCATCCAGGCCTTGAGTTGCTTCAAGCGTGGCCAATAAAGGGTCTGTCGTAAAAAGCACCAGTGCTTCCGGTGGAGTTGATGGAACGAAATTCAGGTTTAGAAGTGTCTCATTGATCAGTAGTTCTGCTTCTTGGACAGGAGTAAGTGTTTGCGCAGCAGTTGCTTGGACAGGATTGACATTGGTAAACGGGACGGTGACTGGCGGAATGACGTT
>Ga0334722_10002965_pt1 | contig 18642 bp, 17 predicted proteins | sample C3_bottom_MG_FD_207210 | JGI IMG/M metagenome (GOLD analysis project Ga0334722, IMG submission 207210) | Sediment microbial communities from Yellowstone Lake, YNP, Wyoming, USA - C3_bottom | ecosystem: Environmental > Aquatic > Freshwater > Lake > Sediment | place: USA: Wyoming | collected...
GACGTTGAAGAACGCCGCCCAGACGACGGCGACTCCGGGCGACAGGACCCGGGTCGAGACGACGGTGGCGATGGAGTTGGCGCTGTCGTGGAAGCCGTTGATGAAGTCGAAAGCGAGCGCGACCAGCACGATCGCAATGACGAATTGGACGCTGCTCTCCATTCGTCAGGCGTGCTTGATGGAGATGGACTCGAGCACGTTGCCGGCATCCTCGATGTAGTCCAGCGTCTTCTCGAGGTTGTCGTAGATCTCCTTCCACTTGATGACCGTGAGCGCCTCCGGCTCGCCGTCGAACAGCCGACCCATCCATTCGTGGTAAAGGGAGTCGCCCTCTTCTTCCAGGCGCTTCACCTGGACACAGGCGCCCAGTACGGTGCCGGCCTTGTTGGCCTCCAGCCCTTCCACCGCGACCTGGAGTTGAGTGGTGGCTCGCGCGATGACCTCGGCGATGAGGATGGCCCCCTGGGGAGCGTCCCCGGCCCGGAAGATGTGAAGCCGGCGGGCGGTGCCGTCGATCAGGTCGATTACGTCGTCGAGCCGGGAGGCAAGCTGATGGATGTCTTCCCGGTCGAGCGGGGTGATGAAGACCCGGTCGAGCCGGCTGACGACATCGTGGGTGACCTGGTCGGCTTGGTGCTCTAACCTCTTGATTTGATCGACGATAGCACCGCGGTGAGCGTTGTCGGCGCTGAGCAGATTCTGTTGCAGGCGGGCGGCTTCCACCGTGAACGAGGCGACGGCGCTGAAGAGGTCGAAGAACTTCTCGTCGCGTGGGAGGAGACGCATGGTACATTCCTTATGTATGGACGGGCGGCGGGAAGATACGTTCCCACCCTTTGTTCGCAATGGGAGGCTTCCTTGACGACTCTGGTTTACCCCCCAGATTCGGAATGACAATGACCCAGGTCACCGGGGCCCCTCCCGAGCCGGACCGGCTCGCGGCCGTGAGGCGGACGTCTCTTCTCGACACCCCTCCGGAGGAGGCGTTCGACCGGCTGACCCGGCTCGCCGCCAAACTGCTGGGAACTCCCGTTTCTCTCCTCTCCCTCGTCGAAGAGACCCGCCAGTTCTTCAAGAGTGCCACCGGTCTCCCCGAGCCGTTGGCCACCTCTCGCGCCATCCCGCTTTCCTACTCGTTCTGCCGGCACGTCGTCGCCTCCGGCGCCAGGCTGGTGGTCGAGGATGCCCGGACCGATCCGCGGCTCCGCGCCAACCCGGCGATCCGCGAGCTGGGCTGGGTTGCCTATGCCGGCGTCCCCCTCACCGACCGTGACGGCAACGTGCTCGGCGCACTGAGCGTCATCGACTCGCGGGCCCGGCTCTGGTCGGAGCGGGATCTCGACCTTCTTGCCGACCTGGCGGCCTGGGCTCTCACCGAAATCGAGCTGCGGGCGCTCGATGCCGCTCGCGGTTCCCCATCGGCACTCAGTATCGCGCCGGCCCATTCGGTGTTCGAGGAGACCAGCGTCCCCATGGCCGTCGTCTCGGACGACGGTCGCCTTCTCCGGGTGAACCGGGCATTCGGCGCCCTGGTCGGCGCCGACCCCGACTCCCTCGCCGGGCGACCGGCCGAGGAGCTGACCCACCCCTCCGACCGTGACGCCGATCGTGAAGCCCTCCGCCTGCTCGGCGCGAAGGAGTGCGGCAGTTACACGACCGAGAAACGCGTGCTGAAGGACTCGGGCGAGCCGGTGTGGGTTCAGGCCACCGTGACTCGCGCCGCCCTGGAGGGGGACCGGGCAGGCCACCTCATCATGGTCCTCGACGATCTCACCGAGAGGAAACGGGTCGAGGCCTCGCTCCGGGAGCAGGAGGAGCGCTATCGCCTCGTCACCGAGGCCGCCCGGGACATCGTCCTCGACTGGGATCTGCTGACCGACCGGCTGGCGTGGTCAAACGCGCCCGATGGGATGCTCGGCTACGCGCTCTCCGAGTTCGGCTCCGGCGCCGGGTGGTGGTACGAGCATCTCCATCCCGACGATCGCGAGCGGGTGGTCGGCGAGATCCACGGTGTGGTGGCACGGGGCGAGCGCCGGTGGATCAGCGAACACCGGTTCCGCCGGGCCGACGGAGAGTGGGCCCACGTCGAGGCGCGGGCCGCCATTGTCCGCGACGACGCGGGAGACGCGGTGCGCATGGTGGGCTCGTTCGTGGACCTCACCGAACGCAAGGAGGAGGAACTGCGTCAGGCGAGGAAGAAGGAAGCGATGGAGCAGGTCGCCGGCGGGATCGCCCACGATTTCGACAGCCTCCTCACCGGGATCCTCGGCCTCCGCGACCTTGTAAGCACGGAAGTGCCGCCGCCCGACCCGGTCCGCGTGGCCGAGGCCGAGGTCTTCTCGGTCAATGCCGCCCTCGCCGGCCATTCCGAAACGCTCCGCCGCCTCCTCGGCGGCGCAGTCGCGCTCGAGATCACCCCCGATCCGGCGCTCTGGCACGTGATGGTTGATCCGGGCGAGTTCGAGCAAGTGATCGTCGGCCTCGTGACCCACGCCCGGGATGCGCTGCCGAAGGGCGGGCGGGTCACGATCACCACCGCGAACTGCCGCGTGAGAAGCGAGGGTCCGCAACGCGCCGCCGGGGTCACTCCCGGTGCCTACGTCATGCTCAAGGTGACCACCGCCGGCCTCGGCGTGGACGCCCCCGCCCGCACCCGCTTCTTCGAGCCGGTCCTCCCCCCCAGGGACGCGGGCACCGGCGCCGGCCCGGGCCCCGGCCTGAAGCACATCTACGGCATCGTCGAAAAGAGCGGGGGCCACATCACCGAGAATGCGCCGGGCCGCGGCCCGATGTTCACCGTGTATCTCCCGAGACACGACGAACCGCGCTAATCGAGCAGGCCCGGCAGGTCCGACGGAGACTCGAGCCACACATCGGGAGCGGCGCCGTCGAGGTGGCTCCGCCCGAACGGGCCCCAGAGCGCGGCCGCCGTCCGGACTCCCGCTGCACGGCCCGACAGCATGTCGTGAATGCTGTCGCCCACGTAGACCGTCTCGCGCACGTCCCCGCCCAGAGTGCGTACCGCCTTCTCCACCGGCTCGGGGTGGGGCTTGGGGTTGGTGACTTCATCGGCGCACACGAGCACGTCCATCATCTGCTCCATCCCCGCGAGCGCGAGGCCCCGAAGGGCGCCGCTGCGATTCTTGCTGGTGACGAGCCCGGTCCGCACCCCGGCCGCGCGTATCGCCGTGACCGCGGCCACCACGCCAGGGTACACCGAGACCATCCGGTCGTGATGCTCGAGGTTGTATTCCCGGTACGTCGCGATGAGCGCCTGGAGCGTGGCGGGGTCGCTGCTCCAGTCCGAGAACTGGACGATGAGCGGGGTACCGAGACCGCGTAGCCAGTCCTCGTCGGTGCGCGGCGGGAGCCCGTGCGAGCGCAGGGTGTGGTGGTAGCTGTCCAGGATGAGCCGGACGGAATCGATGAGAGTTCCGTCGAGATCGAAGAGGATGATCCGGGGTCGGGGCATGGGCACAAACGTAGCGGCGGCGGCGCTCGGCGTCATTCTCCGAAGAGCACCACGCCGCTGATCAGCACTTCGATTGCATCCGGCCGCGGCGTCGGGGCCGGCAGCCGAGCGAGCGCCGCGGCGAGCTGACCATCGGTCGAATCCGCGAGCCGCCGGACCAACGCCGCCTCACCGGCTGTGTGCCCGCCTCCCACGAACCCGAGCGCGAGTTCGAGATGCTCGAGCGCACGGACGTCGCGAATGCGGGCGGCCCCGCTTACCTCCTTCCGCAACCGCGCCGCGAGTGCGCGCGCCGCGGCCTCGGGTTCCGCACCAGTCCACCGCCGGCCCGCCGCGGCGGAGAGATGGTTCCGGATCGGAGCGGCCAGCAAGCGGAGCGCCTCCCGCCGGCGACAGGCGTCCACCGGCATCGGTTCCTGTGATCCGGCGGCGGCCGCCATCGCGCGCATGATCACGTCCCGGTCTTCCGACCACACTCCGTCCGCCCCCAGCCACCCCGCCACGGCGCCGATGCACTCGCGTTTCGCGCCGAGCTCGGCGTGCAACGTGAATCCCGCGAGCATGCCGCGCAGCCCGCCCGGCACCAGCCCGACGCCGGCGGCACCAGGCCCGCTTCCGACGATCGCTCCGAGCTCGGCCCGCCACTTCCATTGCGTCGCCGCACGAGGACCGAGGCCGGCACGGGCCGGAAGACCGGACTTGGCCGCCAGGCACGCCTCGACCCCGATCGCGGCCTCGAGAGCGGGCGGTGGAAGGAATCGCACGACCTCGACCATCGGGTGGACGGAGCCGAGGCGCATTGCGCGGCCCTCCCGCTGCTCGAGCCGCATCGGCGTCCAGGGCGAATCGTAGTGTACGATCCGGGAGGCCCGTTGCAGGTCGAGGCCTTCCGCCGCCACGTCGGTGGCTACGAGGTGGAGGGGTGCCGGCAAGGCGCGGCGATCGCTGTCCAATTCCGCGGTCCCGAACCATGAGAGCACCGTCTCACGAGGGACCAGCGCCGGCCCGAGTCCCGCTCGTTCCCCGGTGCACCATGCCACTGGCCTGCCGCCCAACCCGTCCCGCAGGTGGCGGACGGTCTCCCTTCGCCCCACGAAGACGAGAGAAGGGCGGCCATCGGCGAGAGTGGCCCTCAGGCGGTCGCGCTTCGGGTCGGGGCCCGATGTCGTCGCCGCCGTTTCGGAGATTACCCGGTTGAGCACTTCGAGATCGCCGAGATCCAGGTCGAGCCCGCCTTCGTCGCCACCCACGAGCTGCCAGAACACGAGTTGTTCCTCTGTCTCGCCGGCGAACCTGCGAAGGTCCGCTCGCCCCAGCATCCGGCCGGCCGTTCGCGCATCGCGCGCATGGAGGAGGAGCGTCCGATATCGCCTGAGGGCGCCCAGCAGCGCGGCGGGGCTCGAGCCCGCGGCCCGGTAGAGAACGCCGCGTACCAGCGCCGCGATTGCCGGCTGACTCGACAGGGTGAGCCCTCCGACACGCGCGAGGGACTCGGCAACGGCGACAGCCTCATCTTCGGACGGCGCCGAGAGGACGCTCGACCGGCCTGGCCGGTATCCGACCGGACCCGGTTCTTCCACCACGATTCTCGCCAGCGCCGACACCTCCCGCCCCTCGAGGATTGCGCGATGCAGCGACACCACTCCGTCAGCGGCCAGGGCGTCGTCCCGGACACCGAGCCGCAGCTGGTGCGAGAGATCGGCGAGGCGATTGACCACCGGCGTTGCGCTGACCAGAAGCACCGGCCGCCCCACCAGCCATGGAGCCGTGATCGCGTAGCGCCGCGTCCTGGCGTTCCTGAAGTGATGGCTTTCGTCAACGACCACGAGCCCACGCGTTCCCTGGGGCAACCGGCCCCGGCTGAGCTGCTCGTGCGAGGTGACCTGCACGCTCACCCCCACCCCTGCCGCCGCGGATCGCCACTGCTGGACGAGTGTTGCGGGGACAAGGCACGCCGTAGCGCCCTGCGGGTTGAGTGACGCGGCGGCAGCGAGGGCGACGTAGGTCTTCCCGCTTCCGACCGGGTCGGCCAGGAGCGCTCCCCGGTACCGGCGCAGGGCCGCCACTACCCTCTTGAAGCTCCGGTGCTGGCCGTCGAGCAACCAGGATGGAGGAGTCGCCGGATCCTCCGAGGCTCGGAGGCTCCAGGCGATGGCGCGGGCAACATCCGCGGCGCCCTTTACCGGCCCGATGCCGAGCCCGGTGATGAGAGGATCCGGCACCGGCCGCAACGTTTCAGCGGTGACGCGGGGCGCCCGCGGCCACCAGCGACCGAATCGCGTCCCGGTCGGCGGCGGAGAGGGCCAGGTGCTGGGCGGTGAGATCGTCGAGGTCATGTTGGACCGGGATGCCGCCGCGACCCGCGACGGCCAGTGTTTCCAGTCGGGGGTCGCGCAGGACGCTTGTGGGAAGAGGAAGCTGGCCGACGGTACCGCTGGCGAAGCGGACGAACCCCCCGGCAGCCGGTACCGCCGCCATCCGTGCCGCGACCCTGATCCACGTGGAGTTGAGCCACGCGGCGAGCCGCTCCGCCTCGGCCTCCGACTCCGCCACGGCGATGTAGCAGGTGTTGAGGGGTACCATTTCGCGGTCTTCGGCGTGCGTGAGCGCTGCCGCGCTGAGCTCACGGTCGAGGTCGGCCCAGACCACCCGGTGGCGCGCGGTGGCGGCCCGGGTGCGGAAGAGGGTCCACGGCGGCCCGTCGAGGAAGTCGGCGCGCGCCCGGAGGGCCTCCTCGTGCGGCGCCAGATGCGCGGCCGCTCCCCGTGGCAGCGCGGGAAACGGCCGGCCGTCATTTCCGTGGGTGTAGAGCAGCCGCGCGCCGGCCACCGCGAGGAACGGGCGAACGTCGCGCCCGCGGATGGCGCGGCGGATGAGATGGGGCTCGACGGTGTCCGGAGGGTCGAGGAAGACGGCGTTGGCGCCTGTCTTGAGCCCGAGGTGACATGAGATGCTGTCTCTGAGGCGGGGGTGCTCGCGTCCGAGCGATGCGAGGACTCGCCGCGCCCGCCCGCCGGTGAGCATCCAGGGCCCGCCTCCTCTCAGCTTCGATTGGGGGACGCTACCCCTGTCCCCGGCGAGCGAGGTGAGGACGCGGTGATTTGCCGGGGCCGGTTCTCGCCTGGCCACGAGGGCGAGCGGATAGACCGTGGCGTCGAAGGCCGCGTCGGGGTCTGTCGTGAGGTCGGCGACCCGAACGAGCGTGGCGGTGGACGCCAGGGCGTGACGAGCTGCCGCGCCGTAAGTGGCGGAACCGAGTTTGGCCGGCAGAAGCAGCGCCACCGTGCCGCCAGGCTTTGCCAGCTCGAAGGCGCGCTCGAGGAAGGCGACCGCGAGATCGGGCCGGTTCCCCCAGCCAGAGCCGCGGCCCCACCATCGGTAACGCTCCGCCAGGCGGCCCCGCTGCTCCCGGGGAACCTCCTCCGCTCTGAGCCAGGGAGGGTTTCCCACTACGAGATCGAATCCGCCCCTGGCAAACACGTCGGGGAAGTGACTCTGATAATGAAACCACGGCAGCTCGCGCTCCCGGGCCACGGTGCGCCGGGCGGTCCGCACCGAGCGCAGTTCGTCTCGACAGGCGCCGATGCGCGCACGAAGCTGGGCATCGAGGCCGCGCCGGTCGCCGAACAGGTCGCGCGCCCTGGCCACGCGCAGGCACTCGGCGATCTCCACACTGATGGCCTCTTCGGCCGCGGCGAACGACTCCGCCGCGGCGCGCGATTCCATTTCGCGAAGCTCGCGCACCAGCGGCCGCTTGGACCGGCCCACCGAGGTGACGATGCCTTGCCGGAGCTCGCCGACCCGTTTCGCGACGTCAGCCGAGGGCCGGCCCGCCCGAGTGCCGCAGCCTGCCGGCTCGAAGAGACTGTCTCCCTGCCTCATGAGGCAATCGAGATTGGGCAGCGGCCTCACCGCGCTGGGCCGGTCGGAGTGATCATCCGCGATGACTGCGAGCCAGAGCCTGAGCTCCGCGAGGCGGACGGCGGTGGCGCTCCGGTCGACGCCGAACAGATTGCGCTGAAGGACCCGGCGCTTCCGTTCGGATTCGTCTCCACCGGTCGATCGAGCGATGAATGTGAGCCGCTCGAGCGCGCCGAGCAGGAAGGCGCCGGAGCCGACCGCGGGATCGAGAATGGTGAGCCCGGCAACGGCATCGGCCGCGCGGGCATGGCCGGAATCCAGCAGCCGTCCTGCTTCCGGTTCGCTACAGCCGAGGCGTGACGCCACGGTCGCCACCATCGCGGCCTGGAGCATCTTCTCGACGAGCGTGGCGGGCGTGTAATAGGTGCCCGATGCCCGGCGGGTGGACGGTGACATCACGCCCTCGAAGACACGGCCAAGCATGTCGGGGGCGATGTCGCCGCCGGACGTGCCCTCGGAAATGGTGAAATGGAAACGTTCGAACAGCCGGTCGAAAGCATCCCGCCAGGCGCTGTTGGGGATGTCCCGGCGGAGACGTTGCTCGAGGGGGTGAGGCTCGAAGAGGCCGCCGTTGAGAAAGGGAATGGCGCCGAAGCGGGAGGCGGCCCGCCCCCGTTCATGAATGGGGCGATTCAGCGTGCCGAAGAAGAGCGGCCGAAGAAGGTTCCGATGAATGTGCTTTCGTGCCGCCAGGCAGCGGTCGACTTCTTCCGCGAGGAACCGCTCCCGGCCGGCGAGCCACCCCTTGGCCTGCACGAAATAGAGGAAGAGAACTCGGGTGAGTTGAAGGAGGACGAAACTGCGGCGGTCTTCGGGATCGGCGGTGGCCGGCAGCGCCACGGTGACCCGGTCGAGGGTGGCGCTGAACTCCCGAAAGAACCTTCGTCCCGCGTCCTCGGTGGCAAGAGCATCGGCAACCCGGGCGGCATACGCGAGCGCGCCGCCCTCTCCGATGCCGGCCATGCGGCCGAGTGAGGCGAGTGCAGCGGGCGAGGGGCGGTCCAGATCGATGGTGAGAGTGGGACTGCCATCGAGCGCGACGGACACCGCGAGCCGCCGTCCCGCCGCATCGAGGGCCAGCACCCCGGCAATGCGGCCCCGGCCTCCGAGCCACCGGGCCAGCCTCCGTGCCGTGCGGTCGGGTGCCGGGCTGGAGACGGCAAACCAGGGGAACCTGGCTGCTTTCCCTACCACCACCGCCGGGCCATCGGTGCCCCTCGGCAGGCCACCCACCAGGGACGGAACCGCTTCATGCAGAGGGAGATGGCCCCACGCGGCGACGAGGCGCGGGAGATCGTCCACCGCCCAGATGCTGCGCAGAACACCGTCGAGTTCCACTGCCGCGGCCCCCCGGTTCGGACAGCCCCAGGCTAGCCTCGGCCACTCCGTGGGCCCGCACCATCTTCACGCCGAGCGGGTCACCAGATATCCTCCATCCCATGACACGACACTTCCCAGAGCTTCTGGCGCTGGCCGCACTCCTGGCGCCCATCCGCCTGCACGCCCAGGCGGTCGCCGACAGCGGCGTCTTCATCGTCCGCCACGCCAACGACACCGTCGCGACCGAGAGTTTCTCCCGGACCGAAACCGGCATCAGCGGGACCCTCAGGGTCCGCAACTCGAAAGCGACGTCGCAATGGTATTCCGCTGTGCTCGCCCCCGACGGGACGGTGCCGCTCATCGAGGTCACCCTTCGTCAGAGCGGTGACAGCGGGAGAGGGAAGGACAAGATCGTTTCCCGCGCTCGCGTCATCTTCAGGGAAGACAGCGCCGCGGTGGATGAGGCCAACGATGGAGGGATCAGGACCTACGTCTTCGGCACCCAGCGCGGCGCGATTCCCTACCTCAACCTCTCGTTCGCCTTGCTGGAGCAGGCCGTCCGCCAGGCGCGGTCACGCAGCCCCGCGTCCGAAGTGCCGCTCTTCAATCTGGGTGGTGGTCAGACGGTGGACGGAAAGGTTTCGGCGCTGGGCGCGGACTCGGTCAGCTTGGCGATCGGCACCGTTGAGTATCACCTGCGCCTCGACCCTGCCGGCCGCGTTCTCGGCGGGCGCATCCCGGCACAAGACGTCGTGGTGGAGAGGACGGGAGGGAGCTAGGCGCCGTAGGTTCGACCGCGCCAGACCACCTTGCGGCCGCCCCGCCAGGTGGACCGGGCCACGATGAACAGCGCCATCGCCGCACCGATCGGATACCCCAGCCCGTAGACAACCGGAATTCGCATTCCGAACGAGATCAACATCCAGAAGAGAGCGGAGAGCAGAGTCGCCGCCGCCGCCGCGACGCCGAACGCGCCGGTTCCTCCGGAAGTCGCGAGGGTGACGGGAGGCACCAGCCAGAACCCGATGGCAATGGCCAGCATCACCGGCACCATGGCCCGAAGGAGCGGCTCCTCCGGAAACGAGGCTCGCCCGCCGAGGTAGATGTTCTTCGACCATCCCTCCACGAGCTCATCCAGGCTCCGGTACATACGGGTCTCCATCAGCCGGTCGGCGAAGATGAAATGGAGGCTCTGCCCCGCCCGCAGGTAGGCCTGCGCCAATGCGAGGTCCTCGGCCACCGCGTGCCTGACGCCCGCATGGGTGCCCGCCGCTTCGTACGCCTCGCGTGTCGTCAGGATGAACTGCCCGTTGGCGATGATGTCCCGCCCGCGCTTGGCGCGGTTGACCGCTCGCGGGTTGTAGCGCAGCCCCAGCAGCAGCCAGATCTGGGGCATGACCAGCCGTTCCCAGAAGCTTTCGCACTTCTGATGCGGCGCGACAGTCACCAGTTTCGCTCCCGTCTCCCGCAATGCCCCGACCGCCCGGCCCAGCAGCTCCGGTTCGTGCCGTGTGTCCGCGTCGGTGAAGAGGACCAGCTCTCCCTGCGATGCGCGATACCCCTGAAGGCAGGCCCACGGCTTCCCGTACCATCCCTCCGGCAGCGGCTCTCCACGCACCAGCCGCAATCGGGCGTCGTTCGCCGCGAGACGCTCGACGATGGCGGCGGTCCCGTCGGTGGACCGGTCGTCCACCACGATCAGCTCGAAGGGATCGTACGCGGAGGAGAGGATGGAGCCGACCGCCGTTTCGATAGTGGCCGCCTCGTTGCGGGCGGGAATGACGATCGAGACGAGCGTGCCGGACGCGGGAGCGACGTCGGAGAGGTTCGGCCTGGTTTGCGCGAGGCGGGCCAACCCGGCAAAGGGGGCCAGCCACGGAAGGGCGGGGAGGAATTCCGCGGCGGTCATCGGCGGGAGATGCGCCCGCCTATCGCTTTCGCTGCTGGACGATAGTGTTGAGCTTGAACTCGAGCGCCTCGAGCTGGCGCTCCACCTCGGCGGCGTCGAATTCGGAACCTCCCGCCGGAACGCCGTTCTGGGCAAAGAGCGTCGCCACCAGTGCGTCGGTATAGCCGACCACGGCAACGGACACGCCTCTGTCTATTACCCGGTTGAGGCGCAGCATGATCGCCATTCCCTGCCTGGCGCGCATGGCCGCGAGGACCGGGGCGAGGTAGCGAATCAGCAACTCGCGCAGGTACTGCAGTTCGTCCACGACCTCGCCGGCGGCCAGCCCACGGACCGAGGCGATGCGGCCGTAATGCTCGCACGCGTCGCGCCAGATGCCGTTGACCTCCCGGCGCATCGGCCCGACCATTTCGGTGATCATGTCGAGGAGCAGGCCAAACTCCCGCTGGACGAGCTGGCGTGATATCGTGGGACCTGAGGTGATGCGGTCGCCAAGCCAGTCGGACCATTGGGACACCATGGCGTCCCGGGACTCGGCGATGACACGGCCGGCGGCGAGCAACAACGTGGGCTGCGAAGCGCGCACTACCGCCCTCCGTATTGTTGAGGTGCGGAGAATCTAACCGCGGAGCGTCGATGGGGCCAAAATCCTTGGTGCGTCCTCCTCGGCTCGGACACGGCAGCCGCATCGCGCTCGTGGCCCCCGCCGGGCCATTGCTCGAACACGACGATATCGCCCGGTCCGAGGAACTCTGCCGTGCGCTGGGTTTCGAACCGATGGTGGCTCCTCACGCGGCGGGCCGCCACGGATATCTGGCCGGAACCGACGCCGACCGCCTCGCCGATCTCAACGCGGCATTGCGTGACGGTGCAATCGACGCTGTCTGGTGCCTCCGTGGCGGCTATGGGGTCACTCGCATCATCGATGGGGTGGACTTCGAGGCGCTGGTGCGCCGGCCCAAGGCGGTCATCGGATTCTCCGACATCACGGCGCTGCTCGCCGGGATCACGCGCAGGGCCGGCATGGTGGCGTTTCACGCCCCGGTGGCGCGCAATCCCATGCCCGAATTCAGTCGCAGCCACTTCGATCGGGTCCTGAGCCGGGCCGAGGCCGCGGGTCTGCTGGAGCCGCTCCCGCAGCCGGCCGGGGTGCTGGTCCCGCGCGAAGAGCGGGTCATTGCCCTGCGCGAGGGCAGGGCCGAGGGGATTCTCGCCGGGGGCAACCTCACCCTGCTGCAGTGTCTCATCGGGACTCCGTGGTTTCCCGATCTGGACGGCGCCATTCTCCTCCTGGAGGACGTGAACGAGGATCTCTACCGTGTTGACCGGGTGCTCGCCCACCTGCGGGCGATCGGTGCGCTCGCTCGCCTCGCCGGCGTTGCGGTGGGACGATTCACCGAGCTCGAGCGCAACACCGGCGACGGGGCCTTCGGTTTCGATGAGGTTCTCGCGCATTATCTCCTGCCCCTTGGGGTCCCTGTCGCCCTCGGTTTCCCCTTCGGGCACATCGATGCGCAGTGGACGCTGCCGCTCGGTGTCCGCTCTCGGCTCGATGCCGGAGCGGGCACACTGGAACTGCTGGAGCCGGCAGTGTCCTGAGAGACTAGCTTCCACCATGGCCACCCCCACACTCACCCGGCACGTCGTCCCCGGTGTCCTCGGCGACATCTCCGTCGATGTGCGCGCCGGAGCGCGCGGTTCCCCACGCCCCGCGGTGATTACCGTCCACGGCTTCAAGGGGTTCAAGGAGTGGGGAATGTGGCCGCCGTTCGCCGAGCGGCTCGCCCGAGCGGGCTTTGCCGCCGTGTCCCTCAACATGAGCGGGAGCGGCGTCGACGCCGCCGGCGCCTTCTCCCTTCCCGATCGCTTCGGGCACAACACCTTCTCGATCGAGCTGGAAGACCTGAGCCGGGTGATCGCCGCTCTCTACCGGGGAGAGCTTGGGGCCCCGGCGCCGCCCACGCTGGGGCTCGTCGGACATTCGAGAGGCGGTGGCATCTCCGTCCTCCAGGCGGCGCGCGACCCGAGAGTGCGCGCCCTGGTCACGTGGGCAGCCATCTCGACGGTGGAGCGCTGGCGTCCTGCCGACAAGCAGCGGTGGAGGGCGACCGGTGTCCAGGAGATAAGGAACGCGCGGACGGGCGAGGTGTTGCCGCTCTACACCGACGTGCTCGACGACATCGAGCGGAATGCTGCCGTCCTCGACATCGGGGCCGCCGCGGCGCGGCTCCAGGTGCCGTGGCTCATCGTCCATGGGAGCGCGGACGAGGCGGTCGGCATTGCCGAGGGCGAGTCTCTTGCACGGGCCGCGGGCCCGCGCGCCAGGGCTCTGACCATAGACGGCGCCGGCCACACCTTCGGCGCGGCACATCCGTGGGGCGGCAGCACTCCAGCCCTCGACCGGGCTTTCGACGCCACCATCGCCTTCCTGGCCGCCGAGCTCGCCGGGTGATGGAGCGGGACCCCTCACTCGCCGATCTCACCGGCCGCGTCTGCGTCGTCACTGGGGCCTCGCGGGGTATCGGCCGCGCGACGGCGGAAGGGCTGGCGGTGCTCGGCGCAACAGTGGTGCTCGTCTGCCGCGCCGCTGCCGACGGCTCCGATGTGGCGGCCGGGATCATCGCGGCCGGTGGCCATCCCCCTACCGTCGTGCTCTGTGACCTCTCGTCCCAGGCCTCGATCCGGTCGGCCGCCGCCGAGATTCTCGGCAGGTGGCCGAAGCTCCATGTGCTGGTCAACAACGCCGGCCTTCTCCTCCGCACAAGGGAAGTCTCGGTGGACGGCTACGAGATGCAGTTCGCCGTCAATCACCTGGCCTACTTCCTCTTCACCAACCTGCTGCTCGGTGCGCTCAAGGCCGATCCGCCGTCTCGCATCGTGAACGTCACCTCGGGCGCTCACCAGGGCGGGCGCATCGACTTCGAGGGACTCCAGAGCCAGCGGCGCTACGACCCGATCCGCGTGTACGCCATGACCAAGCTGGCGAACATCCTCTTCACCCACGAGCTGGCCCGCCGGCTCGAGGGCACCGGCGTCACCGTGAACGCGGTGCACCCGGGCGTCATCCAGACCCGGCTTCTCGACAATTACTTCGACGTTCCGGCGGAGGGAAGCATTGCGCGGAGCTTCGGTGGGAAGCCGGAGCGGGGCGCGGAGACCAACATCTATCTTGCCGCCTCGACCGAAGTCGCGGGGATCTCCGGGAGCTACTTCGTCAACCGGCAGGCGAGTCCCTCGTCACCCGCCTCGTATGATGAGGAGGTCGCCCGAAGGCTGTGGGACGTGAGCGCGCGACTCGCGGGGTTCGCCTGAGGTCCTGTCTGGCAAACCGGTCGCGGCCGCACTAATCTCCTCTCATGCCCATCTACGCCTACCGCTGCGACTCCTGCGACACCCGGTTCGAGCGGCTGGTCCGCGGCGAGACCACCGTCACCTGTCCGGAGTGCAGCGGCCGGAAGCTCGAGCGCCTCATGTCGCTCCCGGCGCGCCCGGGGTCCGCCGGAAAGCCCGCGGACTTCAGCCGGCTCGGCCCGCCCGCGAGCGGCGGTTGCTGCGGCGGCGGCTGCCACTCGCACTCCCACTGACGGATCGTTTCCGGCAGCTCGCCAACCGGCTCTCGACCCGGCAGCTGCCGCCGGACGATCCCGATCCGGCGCTCCTCTGGGCCGCTGTCGCCCTCGTTCTCGTTCCCTCCCCGGACTCATTTCTTCTCATTCGCCGCGCGCATCGCGAGGGTGATCCGTGGTCCGGACACCTGGCGCTACCCGGCGGCCGCCGTGAGGAGGGTGACCATGACCTCGTGGACACCGCGATCCGGGAGGTGCTCGAGGAGGTTGGCATGCCCCTCGATCGGCACCATCTCGTTGGCCGCCTCGCCGATGTGATTCCCCGGACGCCCACGATCCCTCCAGTCGCCGTTCGCCCCTGGGTCTTCGTCATACCCTCCCGCCCCCGGCTCGTGCTCAACGACGAGGTGTCGGCGGCGGAGTGGGTCGCGGTGGATCACCTGCTCTACGCGGGGAACTATCGTCCCGTGAGCCTGGAGCTTCGGGGGGCGACCCGGGAATTCCCGGCCTACCACATGGAGGACTCGTACATCTGGGGGATGACGGAGCGGATCCTGACCGACTTGGTCGGGCAGTTTCGCCGGCCGGAATCTTGACTTTAGGGGCCTCTCAACACAGACTTAGGTGACCCTAATTCAAGGCTCCGGATGCACACCTCGCCTGCCGCCGACTCCCTCACCCGGTCGGTGGAAGACTATCTCAAAGCCATCTATAGACTTTCGCCGGAGGGGCGGGCCGCCTCAACCAGCGAAATCGCCCACCTGCTGGAGCTCTCCCCTCCATCGGTCAGCGGAATGATCAAGCGGCTCTCCGAGCTCGGCCTCCTCGAGCACCTGCCGTACAAGGGTGTCCAGCTCACCGCCGAGGGCCGGCGGGCGGCGCTGCGGATGGTGCGGCGCCACCGGCTCATCGAGGCGTATCTCGTCGAGTTTCTCGGGTATTCCTGGGACACGGTCCATGAGGAGGCGGAGCGGCTCGAGCACGCCGTCTCCGACGCGCTCGTCGAGCGCATGGCGGTTGCGCTCGGTCATCCGAGCGTCGATCCTCACGGCGATCCCATCCCGACGGCCGATGGCGCCATCGAGGAGCTCGCATCCACTCCGCTGGCCACCCTGAAGGTAGGCGATACCGCCGAAATCGTGCGGGTGCACGAGAACGATTCCGAGCGGCTGCGCTATCTCGCAACGCTGGGTCTTCGTCCCGGGGTCATGGTTACGGTTCTCGACCGGCAGCCTTTCAGTGGTCCGGTGACGATCGAGACCCACGGTGAGGTCCAGGTGCTCGGCCAGCCGCTGGCGCAGGTACTGCTGTGCGCGGTGGGAGCTCGCCGATGAGCGCTGGCAGCACGCCTCCTGTCGAGACCCTGGCCGGGTGGCGCTACCCGCGTACCATGCCGAGCCTGCCCGAGTCGCACCACACGATCGCGGTGCCTCGAGGAGTCTCATTCTGGCGGAAGGCGTTGGCCTTCGCCGGCCCCGGCTACATGGTGGCCGTCGGTTACATGGACCCTGGCAACTGGGCCACCGACATCGCCGGCGGAGCGCGCTTCGGCTATCTCCTGCTGAGCGTCGTCCTGCTCTCCAACCTCATGGCCATCCTGCTCCAGGCCCTCTCGCTCAAGCTCGGCATCGCCACCGGGCGCGACCTCGCGCAAGCCTGCCGCGACCACTACTCGAGGCCGGTCAGCTTCGTGCTTTGGGTGCTCTGCGAGATCGCCATCGCGGCCTGCGACCTCGCGGAGGTGATCGGCTCGGCGATCGCCTTGAACCTTCTTTTCGGGATCCCGCTCGTCTGGGGCGTCTGCCTTACCGCGCTCGACGTGCTGCTCATCCTGCTTCTGCAGCACAAAGGGTTCCGGTACCTCGAGGCCTTGGTCATCGCGCTGGTGGCCACGATCGGCATCTGCTTTGCCGTGGAGCTCGTCATGGCGCGCCCCGCGATCGGCGAGGTGTTGCGCGGACTGGTGCCGCGGACGGAGATCGTCACCAACCCAGCCATGCTCTACATCGCCGTCGGCATCCTCGGCGCGACGGTGATGCCCCACAACCTGTACCTGCATTCGTCCATCGTGCAGACGAGGAAGGTGCTGCCCGACTCGGAATCGAAGCGCGAGGCCATTCGCTTCGCCACCTTCGATTCGACACTGGCGCTTCTCTTCGCGTTCTTCATCAACGCGGCCATTCTCATCCTCGCGGCAGCCGCCTTCCATCAGTCGGGCCACCAGGACGTCGCCGACATCGGCGACGCCTATCGCCTCCTCACGCCGCTCCTCGGCACCACCATAGCGAGTACGCTGTTTGCCGTCGCGCTGCTCGCCTCGGGGCAGAACTCCACGATCACCGGGACCTTGGCGGGACAGATCGTGATGGAAGGCTTCCTGAACATCCGGCTGCCGGCCTGGCTGAGACGGCTCATCACCCGGCTCATCGCGATCATCCCGGCCGTGATCGTCACTGTGCTCTATGGCGAAAAGGGGGCGGGCAGCCTCCTTATCCTGAGCCAGGTGATCCTGAGCCTCCAGCTCTCCTTCGCCGTGGTCCCGCTCGTGTACTTCACGAGCCAGCGGAGCAAGATGGGGCAATTCGTGAACGGGAAGCTGCTGGCGGGCACCGCGTGGATCGTCGCCGTGGCGATCGCAGGCCTGAACGGATGGCTGCTCTTCGGGACCTTCAAGGGGTGGATGGCCTGACGCCTATTCGCTTCGCGGCTCTCCTGCTCGCCTCACTCCTCTCTCGTCCCGGCGGCGCGCTGGTCGCCCAGACACCCCCCGGACCCATCGCCGACAACAGCTTTCTGATTGAGGAAGCCTACAATCAGGAGCCCGGCGTCGTTCAGCACATCAACACATTTGCCCGGGCGAGCGGCGGCTCGTCATGGGCCTATTCGTTTACCCAGGAATGGCCGATCCGGGGCCAGCTCTACCAGTTCAGCTACACCGTTCCGGTGCTTCATGACGAGGGGCTCGGCACCGGCGTGGGCGACGTCGGACTGAATTTCCGGTACCAGCTTCTTGGGAGCGAGGATGCGTCCGTGCACCTGGCGCCCCGCTTGAGCGTGCTCCTGCCGACCGGCAGCGAGGGGCGCGGTCGCGGCGCCTCCGGCGCCTCCGTACAGGCGAACCTGCCGCTCAGCTGGGTGCCCGACCCCGCGCTCGCCACCCACTGGAACGCCGGTCTCACCCTGTCCCCCGGCGCCGAACCGAGTCCATTTCTCGGTGCAAGCGCCATCTGGCTGCTCCGGCCCGAGTTCAACCTGATGGTCGAGACGCTGTGGGTCGGCGGCGACGAGCAGCACTTCGTACTCAATCCAGGCGTGCGCTGGGCTTTCAATTTCCGGAGCGGGCTCCAGATCGTGTCCGGGGTGTCCTACGTCATCGGCCTCGACGATGGTGCCGGTCCCGACGCAGTCTTTCTCTACCTCAGCTTCGAGCACCCGTTCAAGTAGGCCATTGGCCGGCAGCTATTACCCATTGGCCTCTGCGCCGTGGTTAATTAGTCGTATGCTCGTACTGAAGCTCCTGCTGATGTCTGCGGTGGTCCAGGTACCCGCTCGAGTGCCCGGCATCGCGGTCGAGCGGAGGCTTGCCGGGCAGCTCGGGCTCTCGGTGGGCGACACCATCCGGCTGGGTCCCACCCCCGATTCGTTGCGCCTGGTGGCGACGGTTGCCGCCGTCTTCGAGCCCCGTCCCGACCCGGCCGAGATCGCGCGTCCCAACCGGCGCATCCGGATGCATCTGCCTGATCTCGCCGCGCTCCTGGGCACTTCGGACCGGGTGGATCGCTTCGGTATCGCCCTCCGTCCCGGAATCCCACCCGATTCAGCGGCCGCCGTTCTCAACCGAAGCGCCTTCGGGTACCAGGCGTTCACCTCCAGGGCCATCGCCTCCGGGTCGTCGCAGACCTTCCGCGTGGTGAGCCGCTTTCACCGCGCCATCGCCCTCATCTCCATCGTGGCCAGCGCGGTCTTTCTCCTCTGCATCATGCTGCTCAAGGTCGAGGAACGGCGCCTGGATGCCGCCGTCATGCGCTTCGTCGGGGTACGGCGGCGCACCATCTTCGGCGCTCTGGTTCTCGAAGCTGCACTCGTAGCCGTCGCGGGGTCGGTGGTCGGCGCTCTCCTCGCGGTGGTGGCCGGAGCGGCCACGAACGCCTACTACCGTCGCTTCTTCGACACCGCGCTGACCTTCTCGATCATCACTCCCCGGATCGTTGCCTTCAGCGTTGTGCTCTCATTGGTACTCGGCGTGATCGCCGGGGCCGCGGCGGCCGCCCGCCTGGTGCGGACACGCCCGATGGTACTCTGGGGTCGAGGGTGACGGGCCTCGGCTGGGGAGTGCGCGGCCTGGGACGACACCGTCTGCGGACGGGGCTGTCGGTTCTGGGCATCGCCGTGGCCGCCGCGATGCTCCTCGACATGGTGATGCTGAGCGGTGGCATCGATAAGTCGTTCGCCGA
>Ga0334722_10002966_pt1 | contig 18640 bp, 20 predicted proteins | sample C3_bottom_MG_FD_207210 | JGI IMG/M metagenome (GOLD analysis project Ga0334722, IMG submission 207210) | Sediment microbial communities from Yellowstone Lake, YNP, Wyoming, USA - C3_bottom | ecosystem: Environmental > Aquatic > Freshwater > Lake > Sediment | place: USA: Wyoming | collected...
CGGGGGCAGCACCCGCTCGCAAAAGCATCGCGGCCGCTTCCTGGTTGCCGGTCTGCGCCGCCGAGATCAGCGGCGTGATGTCGTTCTTGTTGGCGGCGTTCACATTCGATTTCTTTTCCAGCAAGAGTCGGATCGCCGCCGTGTTCTTGAGTTGGGTCGCCACCAGCAGCGGCGTTCGCCCCCACGCATCGGTGGCGGCGACGCTGGCGCCGCGGCTGATGAGCGCCGCCACGATCGGCGCTTTGCCTTGCTGCAGCGCCACGATAAGCGGTGTGCGCCCCCAATTGTCGGGGCTGTTCACGCCGGCACCGCTCTTCAATGCCGCCTCCACCTGCACAAGGTCGCCGGTTCTCACGGCCGCATGAATATCCATCGGTGCCGCCCAGACTGCGGTCAGCGCAAACGGAAAAGACAGCACCCAGATCAACGCCACCCTCCAGCCGAGTTTGCGCATCAGAGCATCTCCAGCGCCAGCGCGATGCCCTGCCCGCCGCCGATGCACAGCGTGACGATGCCGCGCTTCAATCCTTCGCGCTGCATCGAGTGCATCAGCCGCGTGGCCAGCACCGCGCCGGTGGCGCCGATCGGATGGCCGTGGGCGATGGCGCCGCCTTCGACATTGACCATGTCTTCGGCGAAACCGAGTTCACGCAGGCAGGCGAGCGCGATGGCCGCGAAGGCTTCGTTGATTTCGACGCGCTGCACATCGCCGATTTTCCAGCCGGCGCGGTCCAACGCCTGGCGCACCGCGGGTATCGGTCCGAGACCGAAGAAACCGGGCTCCACCGCGGCTATGCCGTAGGACACCAGCTTCGCCATCGGATTGAGGCCGTTGCTCTCGGCCCAGCCGCGCTCGGCCACGATCATCGCCGCGGCGCCGGTGTTGAGGCCCGGCGCGTTGCCGGCGGTGATGCTGCCGTCCTTGCGGAACGCGGGTTTGAGCTTGGCGAGGCTTTCCGCAGTGGTTTCAGGCCGGTTGTGCTCGTCCTTGTCGAACATCGTCGGGCCCTTGCGGCCGGGGACCTCGAACGGCACGATTTCGGCGGCGAATTTTCCGGCCGCCTGCGCCGCGGAAAAGCGCTGCTGCGAACGCAAGGCCCAGCGATCCTGATCGGCACGGCTGATGCCGTTCTTCGCTACCAGGTCCTCGGTGTGCCAGCCCGAATGCTGCCCGGAAAAGGCGTCGTTGAGGCCGTCGAAAAGCATCGAGTCGTAGACCGTGATGTCGCCCATGCGCGCGCCCCAGCGCGTTTGCGGCATCAGATAAGGCGCGCGGTCCATGTTCTCCATGCCGCCGCCGATGGCGCAATCGACCATCCCGGCCGCAATCTCCAGCGCCGCGCTGACGATACCCTGCGCGCCCGAGCCGCAGACGCGATTGACCGTCAGCGCGGGTACGCTCACCGGCAAGCCCGCGGCGATGCCCGCCTGGCGGGCCGCGTTCATTTTCACACCGGCCTGGATGACGTTGCCCATCACCAGGGTTTGCACCTTGTCGGCGGCGAGATTGGCGCGTTTTAGGGTTTCGCGGATGACAGCGGCGCCGAGCATGGGCGCGGGAATGTCCTTCAGGGAACCGCCGTAGGTGCCGATGGCGATGCGCACCGGGTTACACAAAACGACTTCAGTCTTGCTCATATAGTCTCCATCGAAAATCGCGCTCAAGCCCCTCGCGGGGCGCTCGATAAATCAACTTTCAATCCATCGTCCTCAGGCAATGGGGGTTGCCGTCACCAGCACCAGGCCCGCGTCCTGCACCAGCTTCTTCACGTCGTCGAGGAAAGGCGCAATCGCCTCCTGCCGCTCGGAGGTGACTTCGAAGCTCATAAAGGACGGCGCCTTTTGCCTCGCTCCTTTCACCGTCGGCACTTCGAGGCGCAGCCTGACAACGTCGAAGGGCTTGCCTTCGATCAGTTCCTCGAGTCGAACCAGGAAGTGCTTGTCGCCGAACTCGCCCGCCAGTTCCACTTTGGCGCGTGTGGCCACGTGCAGGACGGCGTTTTGCGCCTGCTCGCGCGCCTTCAGCGCCTCCGCGCGCTCGTGCTTGCGCAGGTATTCCTTCTTCACCGTGCGGAAAATCTGGCGCTCGCGCTCGAGCCTCCAGACCGCATCGAGTGCCGGGAAGCTGATGGCGCCGGTGGGACAGATGTTGCCGCAGGTTGCACAGCCGACCGCACACTCCATCGGCGAAGTCGCCACAGCCACGCCTTCCTGCATTTCGAATACGCCGCGGCCGCAGGTGACGTAGCAGAGCTGGCAGCCGATGCAAGCTTCGGCGTCGATGGTCGGCAACCAGGGGATCTCCGCGCGCGGAATGCCGTGCCAGGTCGGTTTCTTGTCCTCACTCATGGGATTTGCCTCCAGGGGGTTGTTGGTTTCCAGTCGTCAGGCACGTGCGCAGTGTTGAGACGTTGCCGGGCATGCGCTGCGGGCGCCAGGTCAGCCAAGGTGGGTCTCCGCCGGCAAATGGATGCCGGCGAGCTGCTGGTAGAGCGCGCGGCGCTGGCGCACCCCGTTGCGCGCCGCCTCCAGCAGTTGCGCGTAGCGCTGCGGCGAGCGCAGTTCCACCATGCGAAAGCGCAGCTCGTTCTCCATATACTTCGCCACGTCGAGGTCCGGCGCGCCGGAGTCGAGCACCAGCGGCGCCTCGCCGCGTTCGACCCGCAGCGGGTCGAAGCGGTAGAGCGGCCACACGCCGCTGTCGATGGCGCGCTTCTGCTGCGCCGGCGAATGCACCAGATCGTAGCCATGGGCGATGCACGGGCAGTGGGCGATGATCAGCGACGGTCCCGGATGCTTTTCAGCTTCGATGAAGGCGCGCACCGTCTGGGCGCTGTGCGCCTGCAAGGCGACTTCCGCGACATAGACGTGTCCGTAACTCATCGCCAGCAGGCCGAGATCTTTTTTCCGGATCGCCTTGCCGGCCGTCGCAAACTTGGCTGCGGCCCCCAAGGGCGTGGCTTTCGATTGCTGCCCGCCGGTGTTCGAATAGACCTCGGTGTCGAGCACGAGTACGTTGACCTTCCGATGCGAGGCGAGCACATGATCGAGGCCGCCGAAGCCGATGTCGTAGGCCCAGCCGTCACCGCCGACGATCCAGACGCTGCGCGGAACCAGGTAGTGCGCCACATCGAGTAAGGCCCGCGCCTGCGGCGACGCTTCCGGCTGCAGCCGCTGCGCGAGTTCGGCAAGCCGTGCGCGCTGCGCGGCGGTCCAGGCGTCGTCGCCGGGCGGCGAACGCAGTCCTTCGACCAGTGCTGCGGGCAGGCCCGAGTCCGCAGCCACAGCCGCGAGCAGGGTCCGCGCGCGCTCAAGATGGGTATCGACGCCGAGGCGCATGCCCAGGCCGAATTCCGCATTGTCCTCGAACAGTGAGTTGGACCAAGCCGGGCCGCGGCCGTGGCGGTCGGTGGTGTAGGGCGTCGTCGGCAGATTGCCGCCGTAAATGGAGGAGCAGCCGGTTGCGTTGGCGATGAGCAGCCGGTCGCCGAAGAGCTGCGTCAGCAGGCTCAGGTAGGGGGTCTCACCGCAAGCCGCGCAGGCACCGGAGAATTCGAACAGCGGCGTGCGGAAGGCCACGCTGCGCTCGTCGAGCGCGAGGCCATGCAGCGGCGCGGCTTCGATGCTTTCGAAGAAGGCAAAGGCGCTGCGCTCTACCTCGCGGTGTTGGCTAAGCGGCTCCATGACCAGCGCCTTGCGCCGCGGCTGCAGCCGGTCCTTCCCCGGACAGACCTCTACGCACAGGCCGCAGCCGGTGCAGTCCTCCGGCGCGACCTGCACGGTGTAACTCAAACCATCGAGTTCGGGAGTGAAGCTCTCCGGGGTCGAGCGAAACCCGGCCGGCGCCGCCGTCAATGCCCCGGGCGCATACACCTTCGTGCGGATCGCCGCATGGGGACAGATCACGGCGCAGCGATTGCACTGCACACAAATGTCGGGCTGCCAGATGGGAATGTCGAGCGCGATCGCGCGCTTCTCGAATCGACTGGTTCCCGAAGGCCAGGTGCCGTCCGGCGGAAACGCGCTGACGGGCAGATCATCGCCGCGGCCTTCGAGCAGCAGGCGCGTGACGCGTTGCACGAAGTCGGGTGCTTCCGGCGGCACCAGCGGCGGGCGCCTGCGCGTCGCCGAGACCGCGTCCGGCAGCTCGACCTCGTGCAGTGCCGCCAGCGCGGAGTCGAGCGCGACGAGGTTGCGCCGTACCACCTCGGGTCCGCGCCGGCCCCAGGCCTCCTCGATCGACTGGCGCAGGTGGCGCATCGCCGCGTCGATAGGCAGCACCTTTGCCAGGGCGAAGAAGCAGGCCTGCATCACCGTGTTGATGTGGCGCCCCAGACCCGCCCGCTCGGCCACAGCGTAGCCGTCGATCACATGCAGGTGGCAGCGCTTTTCGATGAGTTGCTGTTGCGCTTCCAGCGGCAGCGCGTCCCAGACGCGGTCGGCGGGCAGCGAAGTATTGAGCAACACCGTCGCCCCCGGCATCGCTGCCGCGAGCACGTCACGGCGCTGCAGCAACTCTGCATCGTGCACGGCCACGAATTGGGCGCGCTGAATCCGGTAGGTGGACCGGATCGGCCGCGGGCCGAAGCGCAGGTGGGAGGTCGTCGTCGACCCGGCCTTGCGCGAATCGTATTCAAAATGGCCCTGCGCGAAACCGGATGTCTGCTCGCCGATGATTTTTATCGTGGCCTTGTTCGCGGAGACGGTGCCATCGGCGCCGAGACCGAAAACAATCGCGCGCGACACGTCGTCGGGCTCGATGTCGAAAACGTCATCCACGGCGAGCGACGAAGCGCAGACGTCGTCGCGGATGCCGACGGTGAACCTGCGCTTCGGGTCGGGACGATCGAGTACATCGAACACTGCCTTGACCATCGCCGGGGTGAATTCCTTGGATGCGAGCCCGTAGCGTCCACCGATCAAAGCGGGCAGCGTCGCGCGGGCGCCCCGCGCCACCGCCTCGACCAGTGCCGAGGTGATTTCCTGAAACAGGGGCTCGCCCATCGAACCCGGCTCCTTGGTGCGATCGAGCACCGCGACCGCGCGCACCGTCTCAGGCAGGGCGGCGAGGAAATGATCGACCGAGAACGGCCGGAACAGGCGCACCTTCAGCACGCCGACGCGCTCGCCGCGCACGAGCAGAAAATCGACGGTCTCGTGGGCGCACTCCGCGCCCGAGCCCATGATGACGATGACGCGCTCCGCCTCCGGATGGCCGATGTAGTCGAACAGCCGGTAGCGCCGCCCGGTTAACTCCGCGAAGCGGGCCATGGTGGCATCCAGCACCGACGGGAAACGCGCATAGAACGGCTCGACGGCTTCGCGCGACTGGAAATAGGCGTCCGGATTTTGGGAGGTGCCGCGGATGAAGGGGCGGTTCGGGTCGAGCGCGCGCCGACGGTGATCGCGCAGCGCGGCCTCATCGACGAGGCGCCGCAGCGTCTCGTCCTCGACAAGGGCAACCTTGGTGATCTCGTGCGAAGTGCGGAATCCGTCGAAGAAGTGCAGCACCGGAACGCGCGCGAGCGCCGTCGCTGCGTGGCCGATCGCAGCGAGATCCTGCGCTTCCTGCGCCGAGCCCGACGCCAGCAGCGCGAAGCCCGTTCCGCGCGCGGCCATGACGTCGGAGTGATCGCCGAAAATGGATAGCGCGTGGGTCGCCAGCGTGCGCGCGGCGACGTGCATGCAGAATGCGGTCAACTCGCCGGCGATCTTGTACAGGTCCGGCAACATCAGCAGCAAGCCCTGCGACGCGGTAAAGGTCGTAGTCAGCGCGCCGGCCTGCAGCGCGCCGTGAATCGCTCCAGCGGCGCCGCCTTCGGATTGCATTTCCACCACTTCGGGCACCGCGCCCCAGAGGTTAGTGCGGCGATCCGCCGCCCAGGTGTCGGCGTGCTCGCCCATCACCGACGCCGGCGTGATGGGATAGATCGCGATGACCTCGCTCAGGCGATAGGCGACGCCGGCAACGGCTTCGTTCGCATCCAGGGTTTCGTAACGAGGGGGCTCGCTCATGGGAATCGCCTACTCAGCGGCACTGAACACAACCCCGACGGGCAGCCGCATTTTGATGAGGGATTGATCACCCAAAGGGGAGCAATTACAACGATACACAGCCTGACCTCCCGCTCCTTGACAAAAGTCATGGTCCAATCGATCGGACGATCGCGCCACGCCATTCAACGGCGTAGCGAGTTCCGCTACTAATGAAGACGACGCTGGAAGGAAAAGGATGCAGGCTGTGCGTTACGTCAAAGCAATTCTTTTGGCACCAGGCTGCCGAGCAGGTCACAGGCCGCTGACGAAATGCCGCCGCCAGCCGGTTAGCCCCGGCTTGCTGAGGATGAAATAGGGGGAAATCAGCCGAGCTACGCGCGGAGCGGCCAGGACGGTCGAACGCGAGGCGGAGAAAATGTCGCCCTCCCCTCCCTGCGGCTGGCTCTTGTCCGGTGCATCAAGAAGTATCTCGGCCGAGGCCGCTATGAAGCAGAACTGGCCGCTGTGCGGAAAGCGGCCAGGAGGAAAGCGATGGGATTATTTGATTACCGGACCCGTCGGCATGTATGCCACCTCGGCATCCAGGAAAGACAATCTCTTGGCTTCCACCTTTCCTTTGCAATCATCCAGGATCCCGGAATACATCTCACCAGCCCTCGCGCCGGTGGCACATACAAATACCACATATCCCTCTTTGGGCAGCTGAGCCAGGGTGGCATCGCAACCTTTGTCATAGAGATCGTTGATGAATACGTGCTTGGCTCCATCGAAATGACCTGCGTTAAACTCAAATGGAGTCCTTACATCCACGATGGCTACGTTGGAAGGTTTTTCGGCCACGATTTTCTTGAAAAACGCCTTGTCGATCGCCCCTTCTTCTTTCCCCATCTTGATTGAGTCGACTATATTCGCCGCCGGCTTTGCTCCGGCTTGTACCGGGACCACCTCCGTCTGCGCGCATCCGAAAACAAGCAGTAACGCTACGGCCAATACAACGTATAGATTTTTCATTGCACCACCCCTTATTGGATATCTTTGATGTTGCCGTTAAACACGGCTGTATTTGTGTAGCCGGCCTTGTACGCCTTGTCCGCCAGTGCATAATTGGTTTTTGCATTGTCGGCAGCGCCCGCGAGGATCACAACCTTGTCCTTCTCGGTATTCGCAACCAGGAACTTGGATAAGTCGGCATCGTCGGAAAGGTTGACCAGGATCGCGCCATTCGAAACATGTTTTTTCGCCCCTTTGGCCGTGACTTCCGAATAGAATTTGTCAAAAAATACCGGCCCTTTGACAAAAGCCTTCAGATTGGTAAACCCTTTTGCCTTGAGCTGTTTAATATCGCCGAGGCTCATGGGGCAGGGTCTGCCTACGCCGATGAAAATCTCCGTGTCCTTGGCGAGATTCAGTTTTTCAAGCTCGGGATAGATGAGCTTGAATTTGGCGTCATACATGTTGAACGCCGTGGGGATGAAACCGTCATCGTAATTCCTGGCGGGTCTGGCATCGATGACAAAGAATTTTCCAGATTTGTTGATCAGTTCATCCATTTTGGAGATGACATAATCTCCACTGACGGCTTCAACCCCCATTTCTTTGGCGGCATTCAAAATAACCTCTGCAGGGGGTAGTGCGACAGATGGACCACTGGCCACCTGGGCACTGCAGATACCCGTTGCGGTGACAAGCGATAAACCTAATATCAATGTCAACGAGTGTTTCATGCTGGCTCCTTGTTTGTGGGTTTTGCCGTTAATGAATTGCATTGAACTCTTTCGTTGCCTGGGCAGTCACCCCGCGGGGCTAGCTGCAACTGGCCGGCGAGTCGCCATCCTTGGCGCCCTTGAGCATGAAAGCCTTGACGTCGTTGAATAGCTGCTCGTCGGGCAGGTCGGCATATCTTTCAGCGGCCTTGTTGGTCGCCTTGATGCCGGCGCGATATTCCTTGCTCATGAATTTCTTCAGGGACTCCTTGCCCTTGGCGTGCTTGTCCGCATTCAGATAGGTGGTCCAGTCCGCCATGGTCCTGCTGTTGGGCGCGATAGCGCCGCCGGCCTTGGCCGTGTGGCAGTCCGTGCACACCTTCTGGTAATATACGCGGCCGCGTTTCCAGTCGGCGTCGGCGGCGTTAGCTGCGCTTGCGGCGAGGCCGCAGCCGAGCAGGCACAGCGAAAGAAGGTTGAGGGGCGATAGTTTCTTGCTCATGATCGTGCTCCTTGTGCTTGAATCCTCGATGTTCGGTGTCGTGCTCAGGCGGCCCGTATGCATGCGATCGCCGTACTCAGCTCGCTGCGGACGCCTGTCCGCGGGCGCCATCCCCGGATGGTTCGCGCGATGGTTCGTCCTCGTCTTCCCAGCCGGTGATCATCGCCTTGATGTGGGCGAGCGGCGTATGGCCGGTGGTGGAGAGGTAGAGGTGACCGATCAGGAAAGCGAGCATCATGAACGCCGCCGCGGTGTGCGCCAGCGCGATCCAACCCAGTTGCAGGCCGGCAAGGCCGGGGAGCTTCGATGCGGCGAGTTCGTTGTAATAGAGGTAGGCGAGACCGCTGACCCAGATCAGCGGGTTGATGAACAACTTGAGCATGAGATAGGCCAGGCGCTGCAAGGGATTGTGCTTGCTCAACGCGGTGGCGCGGAAAGGATGCGGCGCGCCGGTAAAAATCCCGATTGCGTAGTAATTCACTACTGCGAGGACGTTCTTGCCGGTGGGAATGTATTGCTTCCATTCGCCGGTGGTGAAATGCCAGAAGATCGCGAACAGCCATAGTCCGATCAGCGTCCACGCCGCCGTGGTGTGTAGGTTGGCCGCCTTCTCCCAGCCGAACAGGGCATAGCTGCCGTGGATTTCGAAGCCGGTCGCGAGCATGAACATGATGAGCGCGGCCTGCGCCCAGTGCCAGAAACGCTCGAAGCGCTTGAAGATGTAGATGCGTGCCATGATCAGTTCCTCTCGATTACTTGCGCATGCTCAGGACAACGCGACCGAGGCCGTGGCCCAGCGTGCCGAGCAGCGTCAGCGCCGCCAATGCCCAGCCGGCGGTATCCAGCCATCGGGCATGGTCGCTGGCGCGGCCCGGAATGTAGATGCCGGGCACTTTCTCCAGGCGACCACTGGGTGCGTGGCAGTCGTGGCAGCGCAGCGAATCCTTGGCCGGCGACACCATGTGGGTGATGGGCCAGGTGCTTTCGGTGGATAGGAAATCGACCTTGCCCGAGAACGGCGCGCCGACCGAGGCCATGCCGGTGGCGATCGCCTTTTCCCAATTGAAGTTGGTCCAGTAGGCGGTATCATCGTTTCCTGCCAAGTGTGGAATAACCAGGGTCTGGTTGACCGGGTCATAGGCCTGTTTGCCGCGCATTGTCTTGACCGGCCAGATCAGCGATTTCCCGTCGCCGGGGCTGCCGTCGAAGTGGTTGATCCGTATAGGCTCATTGCTTTTCTCGACTTTGTCGCTGCGCAGTGTGTAGGTCACCTTGCCGTTGAACCACAGGTAGTCAGGCACGACGTTCTCGCCCAGCACGAAGTCGCCTTTGGCGGCGGTATAGATGACGTGACCTTTTTCGTCCTTCTTGGTCAGCGGCTTGCCATCGGGCCCCATCTGACCCCCCGTCGACCAATCCCAGGACATTTTCGTGGCGACACCGCCGCGCGCGAATTTGGGGATATGGCATGTCTGGCAAGCCACTTTATCGGTGTGGTCGTTGAGCTTGGCGATCTTCTTGTGCGGCGCCTGGCCGTGGCAGGATTGGCAGGTGGTCGGGTTGGTCTTGTACTCCTTGCCGCGCACATGCGCTTCGCCCTTGTCCTGCGCCGTCGGCGCATAACGGCTGCCGGGCACCTGGTGAGCTTCGGTCATGTGGCAGGTGGCGCAGGCAAAGTTGAGGCCGAGCGCATCCATGTGCACGTCGAGCTCCTTATCGGGCGAGGCGAGCGAGCTGTCCATGTCGCCGTGCTTGACCCCGTCGCCGCCGCCGCCGAAGAAATGGCAGGCGCCGCAGTTGTCGCGGCTGGTCTTGCCGACCGCCTGCGCGATCTTCTTCAGATCGATCGGTTTGATCATGTTGCCCGAGCCGGGCGGGAACTCCATCGCCTTGGTGACCACGTTGCCGGCCATGCCGGCCTGCTTCTTGTAGTTGCCGGTGGTGTCGTGACACACCAGGCAGTCGACGTTGACTTCGGAAGTGAAGTCGAATTTGTCGTCTTTCCAGCCGTAGCCGACGTGGCAGATATTGCAGGCGGCCTCGTTGGTCACCGCCGTGATGCAGAAGTTGTTGATGAGGGTCTTCTTGCCCAGCAGCTGGCCCTGCGGGTTCGTGTATTCCCACTTCCAGTGCTGCGTCTTGTGGATCTGTTTGGCGGCCTCGGTATGGCAGCTGAGGCAGGCCTTGGTGACTTCCGGCCCTGAGTCGAAGTACTGCTGCAGCGCCTTGAATTTGGAGTGATCGGCGGTGGACTTCAGCAACTTTTCCGGCGCCGGCTCGGGCGCGGCGTGCGCCGCGGAGATGAGCAGCATGGAAACCAGTACGGCAACCATGAAGATTCGAGTGCGCATTGTTTCACTCTCCTTTGGCAAAGAGGCGCGCTTGAAGCCAATCGTGATCAGCCACACTACAAGCATCGCCGATTGATATTAGGCGCCAGTGAAATAGCGAGCTATTGAGAAATGTCAATATATGCGCATGCACGCATGTTACCGGGTGCCACAGGCGCACTCAAAACACATGGGAAAGAAACGGATGCGGGCGCTATTGCAAAATGTGATCGATCAGATTGGATAATGTAATTAGGCAAAGCGTCGGGCGTCCTGCGGTGGCTCTACGCCACGTCGGCACTGAGGCGTCTCGGGCATGCTGGCGATTTCCACTACGTCTAAAAGACGTGGCAAGCAGGGAAGAGATGCAGGTTGCGCGTTACGTCAGAGCAGTTCTTCCGGCGCCAGGCTGCCGAGCAGGTTGCTGACGAAGTGCCGCCACCAGCCGGCCAATGGTTCGTAATCGAGGCGCACGGGCTGGCCGTCCACCTCGCCCAACCAGACAAGCGCAGCCGCATAGTCGTCGGAATCGGTGAGGGTGCGTACGCCGTTCGACTTGTTGGTCACCAAACGTTGGGCTGGTGGTGCTTGGCGACCATTTCGCGTCGCAGTTGCATGTCTGCTGGCATTGCGGCTTCGCGTTGCATGGACGAGCCCATGCGCCCGCTCATGCCGCCTAAGATGCCACGCAACGCTCCCGCGCCAGGACCGCTCTGAGCAAAGTCGAGAACAATCGCCGATACACCGATCAACACCATAAATGCGCTGTGTGTGATTTTCATGACCTGATCCTTTCAGATTGATTCGAAATGACCCCGCAAGCCACCGAGCTATCTTCTTCAACGTATCAAAATGCGATGCGCCGACCGAAGATTTGTAGCGGCACGTAACATGTAGCCGCTGACGCGCCTGCCGCCCATCTGGCCGACGTCATTCCCAGAAACTGTGTGCAGCGCGTTCATTGAACTCGGGGGTTGCGTACCGGATGGCTTCTGCGTGGGAAACGACGGCGGGGCGGGTTTCCCCGCCCCATGCGTTGCAGTGCTTACCTGCCGAACCTGTTAAATGCCATAGCCCTGCCGCCCGCCCCCATCGAGCCGATGCTTTTGTCGGCGACCGCCTTTTGCTCGGGGCTCAGCGCGGCGTAGAGATCCTTCAGCGCCGAACTCATGCTGTCCATGCCGCCCGCGCGCTGCTTCGTCAGATCCGTGCGCTGGGCCATACGCTCGGCCGCGGTGCCGCTCGTTGCCGACATTTTTTCACGCACGGTCTGCATCGCCTCGGACTGCTGCTTCGCCGCGGCGGTGAACGTCTGCCACGCCGGTTCCTGCTCAGCAGTGATCTTGAGCTCGGCTTTCAGCAAGCTCAGACGGCTCTCGGCCTGGGCAGCGGGACTATAAGCGCCGGCCATCCGGCCCGCGCCCTGCTGGCCGTACATCCCGCCCATCGTGCCCATGCCCAAGCCACCTTGTCCCATGCCGCCACCGGGGTGGGCATAGACCGCGGTTGCAACAGCAAGGGAGAACACGGCAGCAACGCCGGCGACGATCTTGTGATTCCGTTTCATTGTAAATCTCCTGTCAATGTTGGTTAGAATTTGTCCGTAGGGCGATTCCGCTCTACAGCTCATGCTGTGGCGCGAAATCCCGTCGTGACAGGTATCATTGGAACACCCAAATGTAAGCGGGAGATCGCGTTGTTGTAGTCTGGGGTATCGAACGCAGCGCTTGATACATTGCGTTACATCATTGGTTCGAATTTTCGCGATTGACGCCGTGTTCAGGAATGGGTTGCGACCCTGAGGGCGCAGCAAGTCTGGGCATTTGCGCCGCTGCCAGCGCGCATCACTCTCATCCGCCTACGGCACCACGACCACCGGCGCAAATCCGCCTCCAGGGGTGCGGAAATTCGTGGTCTGGCCGGAGTACATGCGTGCAGCGAGGAGCAGAACTTTGCCGTCGTAGGTGTACGCCCGAACATCGAATTTCAGATCCGCTTGAACGCCATCAACCTCGATCACGCGTTCGCCCGGGGACACCAGCGCCTGCGCGACGAAGTCGCCAGCCTGGATCTCGCCCCAAACCCGGCGCGTGAGTTTGTCTCCGCGATAGGCCGCCTTGCCGCCGAAACCGGCCACCGGCTTGAAGAAGAGGCGACGGCGCCCAGCCCAGAGTTCGCCGGCACGCTCGGCCGTCACCATCCGGGTCTGCGGCACGACATCCTTGAGCAGGTCGCGATCAGCCTCAGTTGCGCCCCATGCGGCCAGCAATGTATCGTCACTCAGCGCGATGAGGTTGCGCTTGTCGGCGTGCAGCGCATGCGCGCGCGGGTGCGGGGTCAGTACGACCGATCCGGCCTCGTAGGAATCGCGTAGGGCCCGGTGTTCGGGCTCGGAAAGGTAGAAATCAGTCAGCCGGTTGTAGACCATATCCACCACCGCGCCTTGGCGCCAGAGCTTATCCTCGCGCCATTCGAACTCTTTCGGGTCGGCGATGCTGGCTGCAAGCCCGTGGCGCCGGAACAACTGCTGCAGCAATTCGAATTCCGGCGCCAGATACTGGGTTGCAGGCGCGTCGTCCACGATTGCGAGTGTTCCCATGGGGGAGCTCCCACGCTGACGCTGCCACTCCGCGGCGAACATATCGAAGAACGTCTGTTCCAGCGTCTGCAGTTCGGTCTTCGGTGTGAACGCCCAGTTCATCGCTTCGCAGCACGAGCGCTGCGCGCGCGCCAGCGCCGCCGTCAGCAAAGCGCCTCCGGCATTGGTGTTGATCTCGATCAACTGCGGCCCCTGCGGGCCCAGATGAAAGTCGTAGCCCATGAATGCCCCCGCCGGGCCGAATGCGTGGTGCGCAATCGCAGGCGCGCGCGCCAGGGCCGCTGCCTGGTATTGAGGCAATGCAATGACGCGCTCGATCGCCGCCACCGTGGCCGCGATGGTGGCCGCCATCGCGGGCGAAACGAAGACGACGGTCGAGGAGAACAGGTGCGGCCGCGTCTCGGCAATGCTATGCGCCAGGCCAGCCAGACTGGGATCGCTTTCCAGATTCGCGCGCAAGCGGTCTGCGTTCAGGGTGCGGCAAAAGCACGCCCGGTTCAAGCCATCGACCGTGTTAAGCGCTGGTGAATTGGTGGGACGGTTCAAAGTAGTCAGGCCAGTTTCGGCGCCGCGCAGCCGTGATCGATGCAGCCGAGATCAATCTGGATTGTCGGATGCGTGATCTCAAAGCGATCGTGCAATGCTGTCGCAATCTCCTGGAACACTGCATCACCCGGATGCCCGGCGGGCATCACCACATGCGCGGTCAGCGCAATGTCCGAGGTACTCATCGCCCAGACGTGCAGGTCGTGCACGTCCTCGACCCCGGGCTGGGACAGCAGATAGGCCTGCACTTTCGCCAGATCCACGGAGGCTGGCACGCCGTCGAACATCAGGTGCAGCGACTGCTTGAACAATCCCCAAGTGCCGATGACGATCACCAGGGCGATGGCGAGACTCGCGACCGGATCGAGCCAGGTCCATCCGGTCCACAGATACAGCGCGCCGGCCGCGACCACACCCACGGACACCAGTGCGTCGGCGATCATGTGTAGGAATGCGCCGCGGATATTCAGGTCGGTTGATTTGCCGGACATGAACAGGGCCGCCGTGATGCCGTTGACGACGACCCCCACCGCTGCAACCGCGATGATGGTGACACCTTCGGTCGGCGTTGGCGTGCCAAGGCGCGAGATCGCCTCCCATGCGAGCGATCCCATGGCGACAAGCAACAGGATGGCGTTGCCAAATGCGGCGAAAATCGATGCGCGCCGCCAGCCATAGGTATGGTGACGATCGGGCGTGAGACCTCCGGCCATCGCGGCAACCCAAGCCAGCACGAGGCCGGCCACGTCGGAGAGATTGTGGCCGGCGTCGGCAAGCAGGGCCAACGATCCCACGCGCCAGCCGTAGAATGCCTCGACGGCGACAAAGCCGATGTTGAGCGTTATGCCGATGGCAAAGGCGCGGTTGAACGTGGCCGGGCCGTGGGAATGTCCGTGATTGTCTGAGTCGGTATGGCTCATTTAAGTCCAGTCTAGTCCCAATCCTTGCGCGGCCCACCATAGACCTGCTGCCAGCAGAACGAGCGCGAATGTGCGCCGGCCGGGGATCCACGCCTGGAATGGCGCGAAGCGATGTGCCAGCGCCGACGCGGCCGAGGGCATGCCACCGGCGAGCAACAACAGCAAGCTGTGGCCCAGTCCGTAGGCGAGCAGCAGTGCGGCCCCCCAGGCCATCGACTCGCCAAATAGTGCGCCCGAGCCCGCCAGCGCCAACGCGGCAGCAAGCGCCGGTGTCGCGCACGGACTCATCACGGTGCCGATCAATGCGCCCAGCACCGCGGCGCCCCACAATCCGGACTGCGCTAAGCGGCGCTCGAAGGCAAGCGGTAGCCGAAATCCAGATGACGCCGGTTCGGAGCGCCACAACCAGAGGCCGGCCGCGACGACCAGCGCGCCGACAAGGACTAGCCAGGGCCCGGGGAGCGCACCAAGCAACAGCCCCAAGCGTGCCGCCACCAGGCCCATCGCGAGCAAGGCCACGTTCATGCCGCCGACGAAGGCCAGCGACAGCGTCCAGGCGCGGCGCGGCGTCGCCGCCTGACCGCCGACGTAGCCCACGGCCACCGGTACCGCGGCCAGCACGCAGGGCGAAGCCGAAGTCAGCACGCCACCCACCAGCGCGGCGGCCAGGCCTTCGATGCCGGTCATGGTGCGCGACCGGTGGGGGACAGATTGAGCTTGGCGAGGATCTCGTTGCCCGAAATCTTACCCATGTGCCGGCCGATCTCGCGGCCCTGCACATCGAAGAACACTTGCGTGGGAATCAACTGAATTTTGTAGCGCGAGGCATAGGCGGTGTTCTTCAGCAGGTCGATATCGATCACCGTCACGCGTTCCCCATGCTCGCGCGCGAGCGCGCCCAGCACCAGCTTCATCTCGCGGCAGCTCTCGCAGCTATTTGCGCCGAACTCCGCTACCACGGGCTTGCCGAGGCGCAGCGCCTGTTGCACCGCATCCCCTGCCACAGCGGCGGACTGTGCATCGGGCACGCGCCGGATCAGCGTATAGGCAGCGGCGCCCGCTACCGCCGTCGCGGCGAGGAATACGATGGCGACGACCAGAGTATAAGATCGCGCCGAGGATTCTTTGGTGGGTTCTGGCGACATGGTCAGGTCAGTTCAAGAGCAAGCAGGGAAGTTGGCAAATCGCGTTCAGGCTTGGCACACGGCCAGCCACTGTTCGATCTTAGCGCGCTTGGGGATGCCGCCCGCATGCACCACCTTGCCGTCTATCACCACCGCCGGCGTGGACATCACGCCGTAGCTCATCACTTCGCGCAGTTCTTCGATCTTTTGCAGGGTGACGGCGACGCCCTTAGCCTGCGCCACTTGCTCGATCAGCGCCACGGTATAGCTGCAATTGTCGCAACAGCCGGTGCCAAGTACTTTGATCTCTTTCATGACTGACTCCCTGTGTCGTTTAGAAAACGGCATTGAACACGCAATCCACAATTGGAACGCCCGTGTTGCCCAGCAGGTCGAACCGGGCTCACTTCACCTCCGGCACGCTCTTTTCTTCGCGTAGCCCCATTGCAGATCCTAGAACGGATCGATACCCGACGATCTGTTTCACGATGTTCTTGAGCTCGGTAAGGCGGAAGGCGCCTGCTGCAAGGGGAGGAAGGCCGAAGTCGGCCGCAATGATCAGCGGCAGCTTGAAGTCATCGGGATGACTGGTGCCATGCTGGCGGTCATGCCCTGCATGATCGCTTGTCACGACGATAAGGTAGGCGCCGCGTTTGCCGACGTTGGCCAGCAACGGCGCCAGCTCCTGGTCGATATAAGTAAGCTCTTCGAGGTATTCCGACGAGAGCCAGCCGGACTCCGTTCCCGCATCTTCGAGCCCGCTCACGTGCAGGAAGGCGAAGCGCCTGCCACCTTTTCCGAAAAAGGCACGGGCCAGGTCGATGCTGTCATCCCGTGCCAGCGCATGCTCGTCCACCGAATCGCTGAGCAAATAGCCAAGTTTCTGTTTGGCATAAAAGAAGGCCGTGCGAAATCCGCGCTTCCTGGCGTCGTCAAACAGTGTTTCCCTCGTTACCTGAGGCATGCCTGGCTTCCAGTCGTTGTCTCGCTTGCCGCTTTCCTCGGGCGTAAGACCGGTCATCATCGCCGTGTGTGCGATCAGGGTTTTCGGCGGATCCACGCTCTTCCCCGCCAGGGTGTAGCGCCCGGACCGCATCAGGGCGAATAGCGCTGGCGAAGTCTTTTCGCTCAGCGCGTCAGGATGTAGGGCGTCGATCGAAACGATGAGCACAGTCTCAACTTCGCCGGGAAAAGCAGGCAAGGCGATCATTAAACCGAGACACAGAATGCCAATCTTCACCATCAACGAACTCCACAAAACGTTATTTCTGGTCCAATTCACCCGCGCACTCCATCTTGCGTTCCATGACGTATTCAGCGCGTTTCCGGTACGCTCTTGTAGTCGTTGTCACGGCGAGAGCCCAGTGGCTTGCACGGTGGCTCCGGCCAGGTGTAGGCGGGATCCTCGGCGACATCCACTGATTCGATGGCCGGCCTGCTAACCAATTTTTTCGCGTAGACCCATTGCAAATCCTGGAACAGGTCGATATCCGCCGGCTCGAATTGGCCCGATTCGATTTTCTTCATCTGCGTGCGCACGTCTTTGGGATAGGTGGCGGCGTTGATGACGACGCGCACGCTTTTGCCGGTGGAAATCCGTCGGACCACGAAATCGCTTTCCTTCAGTGCGGGGTCAATCAGGTGCGAGCCGAAGCGGGCACGGGCGCCGGTGAGATACACCGCTACGTCGCCGCCGCAGGCAGAATTGTTGGAGGCGATCGCCAGATCGGTGCGGTCGATGACTCCGTCAGGGAACAAGCGATCGAAGGCCACTTTTAGCGCCGTGACACCTTCTACGAGGCCGCCGCAGAAATGGCCGTGAAATTTGATCAGATCCTTGATCGTGATGGTCTTGGTCTCAGCGGCGTAGCGTCCGTACTTATTGACCGTGTCGCGCACCTTGAATACCGGTGCGTGGGGAGCCTCCGCGAGCCATTGCGGGTAGTACCAGTCTGGCGCGTCAGCGGTCGGCGGCGCAGCAACGGCCTGCGAAACCGCAAACATGACCAGCGCAGTCATCGCGACCAGTTTCATCATGATCTACCTGGCCGAGCTGTCTTGCATCCGGGTGCTTATCATTATTGTCTCTCTATTCGTCATTCGTTCAGGTACTGCTGGCGGTGTTGTAGGCCGTTCGGTCAGGCCGGCATGCCGAGCAGGCGGCCGGTGATCTTGCGCGCCATCGGGGCCAGGAAGAAGATTACAGGCACGCCCACGACATAGGCGATCAGGAATGCACGCAACCAGCGGCCGACGAAATCCTCGACCAGGCCGACGTTGACGAAGGTAATGACCAGGGTCATCAGGGAGATCATCAGGGCGCCCATGACGGCGGAGAATACAAGGTGAAACGTTTTTTGCGGGTTCATGAGGTCGGAACTCCTATCGGATCAGGCGGCGGCGAGCCACTGCTCGATCTTGTCGCGGCTGGGCACGCCGCCTGCATGCACTACTTTTCCGTCGATTACCACTCCCGGCGTGGACATCACGCCGTAGCCCATGATGTCGCGCAGTTCCTCGACTTTCTGCAGGGCGACGGCGACGCCATTGGCCTGCGCCACCTGCTCGATCAGCGCAATGGTGGTGCGACAGTTGGCGCAGCCGGTGCCGAGCACTTTGATTTCCTTCATGACGAATTCCTCTGCTTGATTAAGGTTGATTAGAGAACGGCATTAAACACGTAGCCCACGATCAGGATGCCTGTGGCGACCACGCCGACAAACGTCGCGATCAGACGGATCTTGAGCACCTTGCGCAGGATGATCATCTCGGGCAGCGAAAGGGCGATCACGCTCATCATGAACGCGAGCACCGTTCCCAGCGCCGCGCCCTTGGCGAGCAGCGCCTGCACGATCGGGATCACGCCTGCTGCATTGGTGTACATCGGCACGCCGATCACCACCGCCAGCGGAACCGCCC
>Ga0334722_10002967_pt1 | contig 18638 bp, 19 predicted proteins | sample C3_bottom_MG_FD_207210 | JGI IMG/M metagenome (GOLD analysis project Ga0334722, IMG submission 207210) | Sediment microbial communities from Yellowstone Lake, YNP, Wyoming, USA - C3_bottom | ecosystem: Environmental > Aquatic > Freshwater > Lake > Sediment | place: USA: Wyoming | collected...
CCGCTGGCGCCGGCCGCGAACTCGATCGGATGCGCCCGCCCCGCCGCGATTCCGATCCGGAGTCCTCGCTCCGTACGGCGGACGCTCACGACCGCTTCGCCCTGCCGGAGCGCATCCAGCAGCCGGCCCGCCCCTGGGCCCTCCACCTCCACGACCTCGTCGCCCACCGCCGCCCGAAGCTGGGCGGGAGCGCCATCGGCGACGACATCGCCCCGCGCCAGGAGGACGACGCGGTCGGCGGGCTCGGCTTCGACGAGGTAGTGGGTGGAGAACAGCACGGTGGTGCCGTGTTCCCGGCGTTGCCGGCCGAGGATCGCCCAGATCCGCTCCCGGTGCTCGGGATCGAGGCCGACGGTCGGTTCGTCGAGAATGAGCAGCTCGGGCCGGTGGAGAGTGGCCCGGGCGATATCCACCAGTCGCCGCCACCCCCCCGACAACTGTCGCGCGAGCCGGCGGGCGTGAGGCTCGAGTCCCGCCTCGCTCATCGCGCGGGCGACGGCTTTGCTCACGGCGCTCCCGCCGAGTCCCGAAAGCCGGGCGGCGAAGCGCAGGTTCTCCTCGACGGTCAGGAGCCCGTCAACGCTGGTTTCCTGGAAGACAAGGCCCAGGCGCCGGCGGACCGCGGTGCGGCGGGCGCGAACGTCGAGGCCGAAGATGCGGGCGCTGCCGCGGGTAGGGGCGAGGAGGGTGGCCAGGAGGAGCATGGCGGTCGTCTTGCCGGCGCCGTTCGGGCCGAGGAGTCCCACGAACCCGCCGGTCGGCACCGTGAGGCCCAGGGCGCCAAGCGCACGCACACCGTCGTAGTCGCGTCCCAACCCTTCCGCTTCGATCGCGGGGGTCGAGGCGGTCACGCGCGCTGCGGCTCGCCGGAGAGGACCCGGTAGGCGTACTCGACCGGTCCCGTATGCTCCCCGATGGCGCTGTCGATCAGGCCGTGCTTCGGGGAGAGGGTGCAGACCGGATCGGTGTTCGCCGCGTCTCCGGTGAGGGCGAACGCCTGGCAGCGGCACCCGCCGAAGTCGAGGGTCTTCCGCTCGCAGCTCCGGCACGGCTCCTTCATCCAGGCGTCGCCCCGGAACGCCTGGAAGCCGGGCGACTCGTGCCAGATGTACTCCAGGGAATGGTCGCGCGCGTTCTCGAAGGTGAGCGTGGTGATCTGGGTGGCGGCGTGGCACGGCAGCACCCGGCCATCGGGAGAAACGACGATGTAGAGCTTGCCCCAGCCGCCGTAACAGGGCTTGGGGTAGCGCTCGTAATAGTCGGGGAGGACGAAGATGATCTGCATCCGGCCGCGGTATCGCTGGATCGCCTCCTTTGCAATCTCGTGCGCCCGGTCCACCTGCGCCCTGGTGGGCATGAGCGCGTCGCGGTTGGCAAGGCCCCACCCGTAGTATTGCGTGTTGGCCAGCTCCAGACGGTCGGCGCCCAGATCGCCGGCGAGATCTATGATTGCGCCGAGGCGGTCGAGGTTGGCGCGGTGGAGCACGACGTTGATCGAGAAGGCGAATCCCAGTTCCTTCACGATCGCCACGGCCGCGCGCTTCTGCTTGACCGAGCTCACGCCCGCGATCTTCTCGGCGATGTCGGGGTCGGAATCCTGAATCGAGATCTGGATGTGCTCCAACCCGGCATCGCGCAGCCGCTCGGCGCGGGGACGAGTCAGCCCCAGCCCCGAGGTGACGAGCGTGCTGTAGAGCCCCAGCCCTCGCGCGTGCGCGGCGAGCTCCTCCAGGTCCTTCCGGACGAGGGGCTCGCCGCCGGAGAGGCCGAGCTGGAGGACGCCGAGCGCGCGCGCCTGGGTGAAGACGCGCTTCCAGTCCTCGGTGCCGAGCTCGCCCTCCGCACGGACCATCTCCAGCGGATTGGAGCAATAGGGACAGTGCAGCGGGCAGCGATGCGTCACCTCCGCGAGCAGAGTCGTCGGACGGTCAGACGTCACGGATGAGCTCCCTTCGGGCCAGATCGGAGAGGTATTCGGTCACGTCCGCCGTCACGTCGGCCCCGTACCGCTGGCCGAGCAGCTCGACGATGTCCGCGACTGTTCTCACTCCGTCCATCAGCTCCAGGATTGCCGCGCCGGTATCGTTGAGGAGCACGGCACCCTCGGGATAGAGGAGGACGGGGCGCTTGCGAACCGGATCGTAGTCGAGCCGGGCCAGGCGCCAGAGGGTGGGACGCGAGCTGAGCGTGAGGGTCACCCTCACTCTTCCTTGTAGGCGTTGTGGATGGTGTCGATCATCGCCCAGAGCATGTCGAGCTTGAAGGCCAGAGCCTCGAACGCCTGGCGCTGGGTCTCGACCGTGGTGCAGTGCGCCTGCACGATCGCCAGGCCGTGCTTCACGTCTCTCGGCGCCTGCACGAGCCGGCTCTTGAAGTAGTCGAGTGCCTCCGGCGGGATCCAGGGATAGAACTTGGGGAACGACTCGATGCGCTGCTGGTGGATCCTGGGCGCGAAGAGCTCGGTGAGCGAGCTCGCGACCGCCTGGACCCAGGGCCTGGCGCGGCAGAAGGTGACGTAGGACTCGCAGATCAGGCGCACCGCGGGAAGGACGTGTCGTTCGTCCTCCATCTCCTCCCGGGGTACGCCCAGACTCACGCCCAGCCGGATCCACAGCTCGATGCCTCCGGTGCCCGGAGCGGTTCCGTCGTGGTCCACGATGCGCTGAATCCACTCGCGCCGCACCGCGGGATCGGGGCAGTTGGAGAGAATCGCCGCGTCCTTGCGGGGGACGACCCGCTGATAGGCGAGCCGGTTGGTGACCCACCCCTGGAACTGCCGCTGGCTCAGCCGTCCCTCGTACATGAGCTGATGGAACGGATGCTGGACGTAGTAGGAGCCGTTGAATGACCGGAGCGCCTCCTCCAGCTGCACCGGGCTCAGCGGATGGTCGAGCCGGGGGAACGGCGGCGGGGGCGGGGTGGCCAGCTTCGAGGCAACGAGTGTCGCGGTCATATCGGGGAAGTTAGAGGGTGAACCGCATGCCGTCGGCCCCCACGCGAAGGCCGTGGCGCTCCACCAGCGCCCGCTCCGCCGAGTCCTCGACGAGCATGGGGTTGGTGTTGTTGATGTGACTATACACCTTGTACCGGCACGGCAGCGCCGCGAGATGCTCCAGGCTGCCGTCGGGCCCCGAGACCGGAAGGTGGTCCATCTGGCGGGCGGTCCGGTCGCCGATGCCGAGGCGGATCAGCTCATCGTCGGTCCAGAAGGTGCCGTCGAAGAGAAGGAGATCGGCGGCCGCCAGGCGCGCGAGCAGTGACGGATCGAGCCCGCCGCAGCCGGGGACGAAGGCGCAGGCGCCGCCGCCGGCCTGGTCACGCACGAGGAGCCCCACGGTATGCCCCGGAATGTCTTCGCGGGCGAATCGCGGCGGCCCCGCCGGAACGGTAAAGCCCTCCACCACGAGACCGCTATCCTCGCCGCTGCGGTAACAGAGCGAGAACGCCGACCCCGGGACCATCTGCGTGACACTGACCTCGGCGAATGCCCGGGTCACGGGGAGGATCCTCGAGTCTTCCTCGAGAACGCGGAGCACCGACCGTGTCGCGCAGAGCTGGAGATGCCGGGCTTCCCGCAGGAGCACTATCCCGACGGTGTGATCGAGCTCGGCGTCGGTGACCACGATCCCCTCGACCGGCACGTGCCGGGAGCCTGTCGGCGCCGGGGCCGGCAGCCGGGTGAGCTGCTCGCGCACGTCGGGCGAGGCATTGAGCAGGAACCAGCGGCGACCGTCGGCGCTCACCGCGGCTGAGGATTGGCTCCGGGGAACGGCCCGCTGCGGATCGGCCCGGGCCACCCGACACGAGGGGCACCAGCAGTTCCATTGGGGGAACCCCCCGCCGGCCGCGGTGCCCAGGAGAATGACTTCCACAAGTACCTAGAAACACTGAGGGGCCCGCTTTCGCGAGCCCCTCAGGTCAGTTCGTTGACTTAGAGCGTCGCGACGTATGCGGTCACTTCCAACGTCACGGCGACTACTTCAGCCTCGGGCTTGGTCCAGGTCATGTCATTCTCCAGAGTGCGTGGTGGGTGGGCCTGGCGGCCCGGAATAAACCAATTGGGTGGACTCACCCAGTCAGGCCGGCCTTCAGCCCGACGACGCCCTCCTCTACGCAGACGGCGTGCCGTGAAACGGCGGCCATCGGCTATCGACCATTAGCTATTGGTGGGGAAGAGTTTACGAGACCATCGAATGAGGAAGAATCCACCGGGCTGAGGTCACCAATTACTGGGTGAAAAGACCCAAATGGGTGATATCCCCCACCTCGGTATCTAGCCTAACCCGTGCTTCTTGAGCCGATATCGGAGAGTATCGCGGGTGATGCCCAGCCGGGCCGCTGCCTTGGTCTGGTTGCCATCGCAGTCCCTGAGGGCCTGCTCGATGAGGGTCTTTTCCCACCGCTCGAGATCGGTTCCGGCCGGCGGAAGCAGGGAAGCAGGCTGGCTCTTTGCCTCGGCCGGCCGCGCCGCCGCGGAGGCAGCTTCGCCGTTCCCCGTGCGACTCAGGGCGAGATGCTGGAGATCGAGGGTGTCACCCTGGCTCCAGAGGACCGCGCGTTCGATGACGTGGCTCAGCTCCCGCACGTTGCCGGGCCAGGGGTAGCCAAGCAGGAGATCGTGGGCCCCTGGATCGAGTCGGCGAACGCGCTTGCCGTACTTGGCATTGAACCGGTTCAGAAACTCTTCCGCCAGGATCAGGACGTCGTCCCCTCGCTCCCGAAGCGGGGGGAGGTGGAGGATGATGACCGCCAGCCGGAAGTAGAGATCGCTCCGGAAGAGCCCCTGCTGCGCGGCCCGCTCGAGGTCGCGGTTTGTGGCGGAGAGGATGCGCACGTCGATCTGCCGGTCCCGGGTTCCGCCGACGCGCCGCACCGTGCGCTCCTCGACCGCCTTCAGGAGCTTTCCCTGGAGCGCCAGCTCGATGTCTCCCACCTCGTCGAGGAAGAGGAAACCGCCCTCCCCGGCCTCGAAGAGACCCATGCGTGATTCCTTCGCGTCTGTGAACGCTCCCCGCTCGTGGCCGAAGAGTTCCGACTCCATCAGGGTGCCGGGTAGTGCCGTGCAGTTGACCTCGATGAACGGCTTCGACGCGCGGGTGCTCCCGGCGTGGATGGTCCGGGCGATGAGACCCTTCCCGGTTCCGGTCTCGCCGGAAATGAGCACCGGCGGCGTTTCCTCGAGCGCCGCGATCTGGCGCGCCTGGTCGAGTACGGCGAGAAAGGAGGGGGACCGGCCGACCACGCCGGCCATCGGGATGTCGCGCGCCGCCTGCCGCCGGTAGTAGGAGAGCTCCTGCCGGAGCTGAGTCGTTTCCTTCGCCCGATCGGCCAGGAGCTTGAGCTCCTCCAGGTCCACCGGCTTCTTGAGATAGTCGAACGCCCCCAGCTTCACCGCCTCGACGGCACCCTCGATGGTGCCGTGGGCCGTCATGATGACCACCGGGATTCCGGCGTCGAACTCACGGATCCGCTTCAGGAGCTCGAGCCCATCCATGCCGGGGAGGCGCATGTCGCTGAACACGACGTCGGGGCGCAGCGTCTCCAGCATGCCGAGCGCCTGCTCGGCGTCTCCCGCGACCTCCGCCTCGTAGCCGGCCTCGATCAGGAATGCCTTGACCGCTCGGGCGAGCGTCCGCTCGTCGTCCACGATCAGCACCGTCGAGGCGCTCATGCTCCGCCCTCCGTCGGGCGCGCCGCGGGCGCGCGGCGGCCGTCGGCCACCGGGAGGCGCAGGCGGACCGTCGTGCCGTGGCCTTGCCGGCTCTCGATTTCGAGGTGGCCGCCGTTCTGCTCCACGTACCGCTTCGCGATGGCGAGGCCGAGCCCGGTGCCCTCCTGCCGCGTGGTGAAGAACGGCTCGAAGACCGACGCGAGGGCCGCCTCCGGTATGCCGGCCCCCGTGTCCGACACCTCGAGGATGACCTCGCCCGGTGCTTCCCCGTTTCCAACCGCGGACGCCGCGATTCGGAGGCGCCCGCCGCCAGGCATCGCGTCGAGGGCGTTGGACACGATCTCGAGGACCGCCTGCTCCACCTGCATCGGGTCGACCCGTATGCTGGGCAGATCGGCGGGGACGTCCACGCTGAGCTCGACCCGATGCTCGCGAATCGGCGCGGCGACCGCCGGGAGGATCTCGTTGACGAGACGCGGCAGGCTCTCCGCCATCGGATGAAACGGCGCCGGACGGCTGAAGCTGAGCAGATCCCTGATCCGGCGATCGAGCCGGTCGACCTCGCCGAGAATGGCGTCGAGATGTTCCGCCGCCGACGGCGATGCCGGATGCAGGCGGACGAGCTGCGCGGCGGCACGGAGACTCGCGAGCGGATTGCGGAGACCGTGGGCGACCGCCGCCGACATCTCGCCGATGGAGGCGAGCTTCTCGGCCTGGACCACCTGTGCTCTCGAGTCGTTGAGGTGCTGGGTCATGTTGGCGAACGCCTGTGCCAGCTCGCCGATCTCGTCGCGGGAGCCGACGGCGATCGGATGCCCCAGCTTGCCGGTGCCGACCACCGCCATGTCGCGGGTGAGTCTCCGGAGCGGCCGGGCGAGGCTGCGCGAAATGAGCCACGAGCCCACGAGGCCGGCCACCAGGGCGAGGAGGAAGATCGCGATGAGGCTGCGGCCCTCCGCGGAGAGGATCTCCTCGAGGCGGCCGTAGGCGCCGCGCACGCTCGACTCGCGCGCCCGCCGGTAGATTTCCCGATTCATCTGCGTGAGCGCGGGCTGGAGGCGGCCCTTGAGCGCGACCTGCGCCAGACGGTAGGCGGAGTCGCGGTGGCCGGCGTCGGCGAGGTCGAACACGCTGTCGGCGACGGCCGTGATCTGCCGCTGGATGCCGGCGACGCCGTCGGCGAGCGCGATCTCCTCCGGGCGGAGCTCCGCGCGCCACCGCTGCTGCCAGTAGCTGACGACTTCGCCGGTGAGCTTGAATTCGTTGCGCGCGGTGGGATCGAGGCCGCTGAGGTATCGCCAGATGATCTCGCCCTGGTCGAACATCGCGGTTTCGAGCTCGGAGTAGGTCCGGGTGCGCGACATGCTCTCGCCGAGTGCCTGGAGGGCGCGGCGCTCCAGCATGTTGCTGCGGATCGCCTCGGCGCCGACGAGCAGCGCGGGGAGAGCCATCAGGGAGAAGCCGAGCAGGAGCTTGCGCTGGAAGGTCACGCCGGAAAGCTACGCCAGCCCTGCCTCCCGCCACCAGCGGCAGCGTCCCCCGAGGTCCCGATCCGCGGAGCCTCCGACAATCTTGCTCGCGACAATGGAAGTTCCTACCTTGTATCAACCTACCCGCCGGAGGAACGCCGATGTCGGATGCCTTTCTCAGCTCCGACGACTTCGACGAACAAGCCCATCACCTCTACAACGAAGGCCGCTACGATGAAGCGCTGAGCATTCTCAAGGACGGCATCACCCTCTACCCCCACGCCATCGAACTGCACATCGGCAGAGCCTATGCCCATCTCGCCCGGGAGGAATACGCCTGGGCGCGGCGCAGCTTCGAGCATGCCCTGTCCATCGACCCGGACCACGAAGACGGCCTGGCCGGCCATGGGGAAACGCTGCTCAAGCTCGGGGACCGGGCCGGGGCGCTCCGGGCCTTCGAGCGAATCCTTCAGCTCGGGTTCGGGGACGACCACGAGTTGATGCTGCAGGTGGGCCGCGCGCTCTTCCGTGAGGGTCTGACCGCGCCGGCGCACCGCTTCTTCGAACTCGCCGCCGCGGCCCACCCCGAGTCGGCGGACGCGGCCGCCTGCCTCGGCTACGCGGCTCATCGTCTCGGCAACGACGCCGGCTCGCTCTACTGGCTGCGCCGCGCACTCGAGATCGACACCTCGTACAGCGAGGCCCGGATCTATCTCGCCAATCTGCTCTATGACCGGGGGGAAACCGAGGCCGCGCTCCACCAGCTCGAGCGGACCCTTCCGGAGGACCACTTCGACGAGCTTGGCATCTGGCGCCACATCGAACTCAAGAAGACCATCTATCGTCTGCCCGACGAAGATCCCGAGATCGCACCGTGGCTCGCGCGCCTCGGGGAAGTCTCCGGCGACCCGAACGCCATCGACATGCTCCTGGCGGAGGTCGAGGCCCAGCACGCCGACGGTTCGGTCAGTGACCCCTACCAGCTCGAGCTCTTCGGAACGCTCCAGAGCGAGCTGCACGCCATGCAGAAGAAGCCGGGGCAGGGCGAGTCGCACCTCGTCGTGACCCTCGCTGGCCACGCGCTCCGGGGCAACTGGGAGGAGATCCTGCTGCAGATGAAGGCCGCGGACCGTGAGTGGGCCCGGGGCTCGCTCACCGACTTCATGGCCAGCCATGTGCGCCGCGGCCAGACCGAGACGGGCGTCGTGATTCCGACGACCGACGCGGAGGCGTTCATTCGCGGCAGCGCGGAGGCGGGAGTGTTGCGGATCGTGCAGTAGGCCGGGCATCAACAGGAGAGGCGACGGGGAGAGAGGACAAAGAAGGGCAAACGGCGGTAGGATTCAGGCATGCCCACGTCTTCTTTCTCCCCTCTCCCGTCGGAGTGGGCCTGGACGGCCACGGTCCGCCGTGAGGTCCTTCCCAACGGTCTGACGCTCCTGGTCCAGGAAGACCGCTCCGCGCCCGCGGTGGCGGTGGTGACGCACGTCAAGGCGGGATTCTTCGATGAACCCGACCGCTGGGTCGGCGTCTCCCACGTCCTCGAACACATGTTCTTCAAGGGCACCGCGCGCCGGGGCGTGGGGGAGATCGCGCGGGAGACCAAGAACGCCGGCGGGTATCTCAACGCCAGCACCTCGTACGATCACACCAGCTACTTCACCGTTCTGCCGGCCTCGGGCCTCGCGGCGGCGCTGGACATCCAGTCGGACGCGCTCCGCCATTGCGCGATCGACGCGGAAGAGCTCGCCCGCGAGCTGCAGGTGATCATCCAGGAAGCCCGGCGCAAGCTCGACACCGCGTCCTCGCTCACCCAGGAAACGCTGCACGAAGTGATGTACGACCGCCACCGCATGCGGCGGTGGAGGATCGGGCACGAGGCCCAGCTGGCCGGGTACACGAGGGACGATCTTCGCGGCTACTACACGTCACGCTACGTGCCGGAGCGGACCATCGTCGCGATGGTCGGCGCGGTGGACCCGGATCGCGCCCTCGACCTCGCCCGCGCGGCCTATGCCGACTGGCCGGCCGCGCCGGGAGCGGTGGACCGGTCGCCCGAGGAGCCTCCGCGGCGCGAGGTCCGCGCCCGCACCCTCCGCGGCGACGTGACCCGGGCGGAACTGGCGATCGGGTGGCGCACCGCGCCGGCGCTCGCCCCCGATTCGCCGGCGCTGGACCTTGCGGCCGCCGTGCTCGGGTCGGGCCGGGGAAGCCGGCTGTACCGGCGGCTGCGCGAGCCGGGGCTGGTGACCTGGGTCGCCGCGCACAACTACGCCCCCACCGAGCTCGGGGTGATGAGCGTCTCCGCGGAACTGGCCCCGGACAAGGCGGACGCCGCGCTCGCCGGGATCGCCGAAGAGGTGACCCGCCTCGCCCTGCTCGGACCGTCGGCGGAGGAGCTCGAGCGGGCGCGCACGCTGATGCGGGCGAGGTGGGCGCGGCGCCTGGAAGCGATGGGAGGCCGGGCGGCGGCGCTTGCCGCCGCGGAGGCGCTCGACGGGTACGACTTTCTCGACCGGGAGTATGCCGCCCTGGGGGCGGTCCGCCCGGAGGATGTTCGCGCCGCCGCAGCGCGCTATCTCCATCCCGACTCGGTATCCGGAGTACTCTATCTGCCGCGCCAGGGCGGGAGCGACCTGACGGCGGGGTCCCTCGCCGCGGCCTTCGCGGTGACCCCGCTCCATCCGGCGGCGGCTCCGTCGGCATTACGGCCCGTTCCCCGGCCGGCCGTCCGCGCGCAGGGCCGTCGAGAATCGGGGGTGTGGCACACCGCCCTCCCCGGAGTGGATCTGCTGGTCTGGAAGAAATCCGGCGTGCCGCTCGTGACCCTGGGCGTTTACGCCCCCAGGCGCCATCTCGATCCCCCGCCGCAGGCCGGCATCGGCGCGCTGACCGCCCGCGCCTCGGTCCGCGGCGCGGGAGGGATCGACGCCGGCGGACTCGCCTTCGCGTTTGAGGAGCTGGGGGGAACCCTCTCCGCCAACGCCACGTCGGATTGGCTCGGCTTCGGAACCACGGTCCTCGCCGAACGCCTGCCGGAAGCGGCGGCGCTGCTCGACACCGTCTTTGCGGATCCCCGCCTCGACGACGATTCGGTGGCGCTCGAACGCGGCATCATGGAGTCGGAGGCGGCACGGGTCGCCGACGACATGTTCCGCTATCCCTTTCAGCTCGCCTTTGCCGAAGGCTTCGGCGAGCAGGGCTATGGGCTGCCGGTCGCCGGCCTTCCCGGAACTCTCCCGAGCATTTCCGGCGGAGACGTGCGTGCGTGGCACCGGCGCGCATTCCGGGAGGTGCGCCCCGTCGTGGTGGCCGTGGGGGAGATCGATCCGGAACGGGCCTCGGAGATCCTGGCCGGTGCATTCGGCAGGCGCGAGGAGGCGGGCGCGGCGGGCGCCTTGCCCGAAGTGGCCTGGGTGGGTGGGAACGGACGCGGAGTTCCCAGTCGAGTGGTGGAGCGGGACAAGGCGCAGGCGGCGCTGGCCATGGTATTCCCGGGACCGTCACGGCGGGACGGCGACCGCGTGGCCGCCCAGGTGTGGGCCGCGGTGGCCAGCGGACTCGGCGGCCGGCTCTTCGAGGCGCTCCGCGACCGGAGATCGCTGGCCTACACCGTGATGGCGAACGCATGGGAGAAGGCCCGGGCCGGCGCGCTCCTCGCCTACATCGCGACCTCGCCCGAGCGGGAGGAGGAGGCGCGCGAGGAGATGCTGAGGGAGTTGGAGCGGTTCACCCGGGAACCGGTGGGTGACGTCGAGCTGGCACAGGCGATCAACTACCTGTCCGGACAGGCGGAGGTGAACCGCATGAGCGGCGGCGCCGTCGCCGCCGAAATCCTCGAGGCGTGGATTGCGGGCACCGGGTTGCAGGAAATGGAAGACCCCGCCGCGCAGTTCCGTGCCGTGACTCCGGAGGATGTCCTGAGGGTCGCCTCGAAATACCTCGACCGCGCCCGCAGAGTCGAAGGCGTGGTCCGCGGCACCGGCGCGGCGAAGGCATGAAGGTGTCTGTCGCCGATATCCTGAGCGCGGTCAGGATTCCCCTGGCGATTGTCTTTCCCTTCGCGTCCACCACCTGGCGAATCGTCGTACTGGCCGCCGCTGCCGCTTCCGATCTGCTCGACGGCCAGCTGGCCCGCCGCTTCGGCAGCTCGCGGTTCGGCACGGTGATCGATCCCGTGGCCGACAAGCTCTTCATGGCCTCGGCGTTCGGCGTGGTCGCCTTCAGCGGGCGCCTGGAGCCCTACGAAATCGTGGGCGTCCTCCTCCGCGATATCGTCGCCACGGTGGCCTTCCTCGCGACGATCTTCTCCCACCGCCCCCGCGCCATCCCGGCCAGGGCAGGGGGCAAGGCGGTGACCGTGGCGCAGGTGCTGACGTTGCTGGCCTTCCTGCTGAATTCGCCCCACCTCAGGGAACTCGCCTGGGCCACGACCGCGATCGCCATCTACGCGATCTGGGATTACTACCACGTCGCGCTGCGCGCGGGGCAAAGGGTCGGCGGAGGCGGATGACGATGGAAACCAAGCGGGCGACGCTCGGCTGGACCGGGGGCCTGATCTTCAGGGGGGGAGAGGCCGGCGGCCCCCAGGCGGTGATCGACGGCGACAACGCCGCCGCTCCCGGCCCCATGCTCACGCTTCTGCTGGCGGCCGCGAGCTGCACCGGAGCGGATGTGGTCTCGATTCTTGAGAAGATGCGGGTGCGGCTTCTCGACTTCCGGATCGAGGTGGCTGGGGAGCGGAGGGAGGAAGAACCACGCCGCTACACGGCTATTCATCTCGAATTTCATCTGCGCGGCGAGGGTCTCGATCAGGCCAAGGCGTCGCGGGCCATCGACCTGTCCGTCACCAAGTACTGCTCGGTCCTCCACTCGCTGGCTCCCGATATCAGAATCACCCATGGACTCACGCTGGGGTAGCCTGATCGTGGCGGCGGCGCTCGCCGCGCCGCTGCCAGTGGCCGCCCAGCGAGTCGTGGAACTCGGAGCCCAGGCGACAGCGCTGGCCGCCGATCCGGGCTCGATGTTCGGGGGCGCGTACGGGGCCCTCAGGACGTCCCTGCGAACACGGGTGTCGGTGGCGGCCGGAGTGGGAGCGGTAGAGGGGTCTGCGGCCGTGCGAGGGGAGCTTCTCCTGCACTTCCTGCTCAACCCCACCCGCCGAACCGGGGTTGCGCCGTACGCCGCCGGCGGGGTCGCCGTCGTGGGCGGGCCGCTGGATGAAGGCTATCTCGTCCTGACGCTCGGACTCGAGAGCCGGCCGGGGGCCCGATTGGGGTGGTTCGTTGAAGCGGGGATCGGTGGTGGAGCGCGCCTTGCGGCGGGGATCCGCCGCCGGTGGTTCCCGGCGGGGTGGTCCAACTAGGAGCTGCTGCCGACTGCCTCGGCCTTGCGCTGGACGGGCCGGCAGAACCGCTCGCCGAGCGTCCGGAGCTGCGCCAGTTCCTCCTCGCTCAGGGTGTCGTACCGGTCGGCGAGGTATAGCATGGTGTCGTCGAACCAGTCCTTCTGATGCTCGGGAAGCGCGTCGATGACGCCGCACCGGAGAACGTGGCTGAACAGCTCGTCCCTGGCCTGCGAAAACGCGACATCGTCGGAGCCCCGCTGGGGTTTCTTTTCGTTCATTTCCCTTCCTGTTAGTGACTGTTTGGCCGTAGTTTGGGGCAAAAATATATCCGGTTGCACCTTTTGGTGCAAACCCCGGGTTTTCCCGGCCTTTCGGCCCTTTGATTAGATTCATCGACCGCAAACACATGAACTTGTCCGAGGGCCAGCCGCCGCCCTCGAGGATACCATGGCGGAGCACGACGAACTGTACGACGATGCGCGGGCGGATCGCCTGGCGGGGATGTTACGCGCCCTCGCGGAGCGCATCCGGGAGCTCGACCAGGCCGGCCAGCTGCTGGGCGGGGCGCCGGAGCTTCTCCGGCGTCTGGGTGACATCCGGAGCGAGCTGTTTCACTACGAAGTTCGATCCACCTACGACACTCCCGACATCGCCGAGAGCCGGCGGATCGTCGAGGAGGCACAACGGCCGGACGGCCTCTTCCCCGACGATTCGGAGGATGACGAGCAATGGCGACCTCGCCCGGCGGATTGAAGCGCTTCTACGCTGTCTTCCTGGTCCTGGCGCTGGCCGGGTTGGGCGCGCTCGGGTACCTCCTCGCCAAGCCGGCGACGGTGAGCATCCCGGTCAACGTCACCATCCAGCCGTCGGACACGGCGGGGTTCCACGGCTACGTGAAGGGTGACTCGGCGGCCCCGGTGGAGATCACCGAGTTCGCCGACTACCAGTGCCCCTTCTGCCAGACCTTCGACATGCTGCAGATGCCGGCCATCGACGAGCGCCTCATCAAGTCCGGGCGACTGCGATGGCGCTATCGGGACTTCCCGCTTCAGCAGCACCCCTTCGCCCGGCTGGCGGCCCATTCGGCCGCCTGCGCCGATGAGCAGGGCCGCTACTGGGAGCAGCACCAGCGGATCTACGAGGGACAGGCCGACTGGGCCGCTGCCCGCGACGCGTCGGGGATGTTCCGGGATTATGCCAAGGCGATCGCCCTCGACCTCGGGCGCTATGACGCCTGCATGTCGAGCGGCAAGTTCGCCGGCCGCATCCAGGCCAGCCAGGAGGAAGGCGCCCGCCTCGGCGTGACCTCGACGCCCACGCTGTTGGTCGGGGGCCGGCTGTACACCGGACACTTCGATTCCGACGCGATCATCCACTTCGTCGATTCGCTCGCGCCCCGCGCCGCCAAATGAACCTCCGCATGGGCGCGGCGTTCCTCAGTCTCCTGGGCCTCTTCGTTTCCGCCTACCTCTATCTCTACAAGATCGGCCGCATCGGAACGCTGGCCTGCGGAACCGGCGCCTGCGAGACGGTCCAGGCGAGTGTCTGGAGCCGGTTCGCCGGGGTCGAGGTGGCGCTGATCGGCGTCGTCGGCTACTCGGCGCTGGTGCTGGCGAGTCTCGGATCGCTGCAGCCGTCGCTGCTGGCGCGCCGGTGGCCGGTGACGCTCCTCGCCGGGCTGGCCGGCGTCGGCGTCGCGTTCACGGCTTACCTGACGTATCTGGAGCTGTTCGTCATCCACGCGATCTGCCGCTGGTGCGTCACCTCCGCGACGATCGTCGTCGCGGTCTTCGTCGTTGCGCTGCTGGAGCTTCGCGGGTTGTCGCGGCGCCGATGACCGCCATCCCTGCCTCTCCGGACGACCATCCCCACGCCGAGCCCGCGCGCGGGCGCGCGCTCCTCGCGCTCTCGCTGGCCACGCTGGGAGTGGTGTACGGCGACATCGGCACCAGCCCGCTCTACGCCTTCAAGGAATGCTTCGCCCCGGCATACGGCTTGACGCCCTCGGTCGAGAACGTTCTCGGCGTCCTCTCGCTGGTCTTCTGGTCGCTCAACTTCGTCGTCACCCTCAAGTACCTCATGTTCATCATGCGGGCCGACAACCGCGGCGAGGGCGGCATCATGGCGCTGCTCGCCCTGGTGCACCCGCGGCGCTCACAAGCAGGGACGCGGCGGCTCCTCCTGGCGCTGGGGCTCTTCGGGTCGGCGCTGCTCTACGGCGACGGGGTCATCACGCCGGCCATCTCGGTGCTCGGCGCCGTCGAGGGCCTTCGCGTGGCGGCGCCCCGGCTGGCCGACTGGGGCGTGCCCGTCATCTCGGCCCTGATCCTGGTGGCGCTGTTCTTCTTTCAGAGGCGCGGGACCGCGCGGGTCGGGGCGGTGTTCGGCCGGGTCATGATCGTCTGGTTCGCGTCGATCGCGATGCTGGGGGTGGGCGGCATCCTGCGTCATCCCGGCGTCCTCCGGGCGGTGAACCCGTGGTGGGCGATCGAGTTCCTCTTTCGCGACGGGCCGCGCGGTTTCCTCATTCTCGGCGCGGTGGTACTGGTGGTGACCGGCGGCGAGGCGCTCTACGCCGACATGGGGCACTTCGGCCCGCGGCCCATCCGGCTGACCTGGTTCACCGTGGTGCTGCCGGCGCTGACGATCAACTACTTCGGCCAGGGGGCGCTGCTTCTCGCCGACCCGGCGGCCACGAGCAACCCGTTCTACGCCCTGGTTCCGCCCTGGGCGCTGTACCCGATGGTCGTCATCGCGACGGCGGCGGCGATCGTCGCCTCGCAGGCCCTCATCTCCGGCGCCTTCTCGCTCACCCGCCAGGCGATGCAGCTCGGATACAGTCCGCGGATGACGATCCGGCACACGTCGGCCACGGCCATCGGCCAGATCTATCTGCCGCAGGTGAACCGCATTCTCGGCGTGGGGTGCGTGCTTCTGGTGCTGGCGTTCCAGTCGACGACCAACCTGGCCTCGGCTTACGGAATCGCCGTCACGGGGACGATGACGATCACGACGGTGCTGTTCTGCCGGGTCGCGCGTGACGTGTGGCGATGGCCGATGTGGCGGGTCGTGGCGATCGGGGGGCTCTTCCTCACGGTGGACCTGGCCTTCCTGGGCGCCAACCTGGTGAAGATCGGGACCGGTGGCTGGTTCCCGCTGCTCGTCGCCCTCGCCGTCTACACCCTGATGGTCACCTGGAAGCGGGGCCGGGTGGCGCTCGCGCAGATCCTGCGGGAGAACTCGCTGCCGATCGATCTCTTTCTCCAGGACATCGCGCGCCAGAAGCCGGCACGGGTGCCCGGGACCGCGGTGTTCATGACCTCCGATCCGTCGGGCGCGCCTGTCGTCCTCCTGCACCACCTCAAGCACAACAAGGTGCTTCACGAGACGGTGATCCTGATGTCCATCGAAGGGGAAGAGATCCCCAAGGTCAGGCCCGAGGACCGGGTGGAGCTGCATGCTCTGGGCGAGGGTTTCTTCCAGGCGGTGGGGCACTTTGGATTTACCGAGACCCCTGACGTGCCTTCCCTCCTCGAGGCGCTGGAAGCGAAGGGACTCCGGGCGCGGCTGCGGGAGACCAGCTTCTACCTTGGCCGGGAGACGCTGATACCGAACGGTCCGTCGCCCATGTCGCGGTGGCGGAAGGTGCTCTTCATCGTCATGGCCCGGAACGCGCAGTCGGCCACCGTGTTCTTCAATCTGCCTCCCAACCGGGTGCTCGAACTCGGTGCACAGATCCAACTGTAGCTGTCGCGGCCCCGCCACTCTTACCCCCGAGTCTCTTTTGCGGTAGAATGCCGCGGAGTGCCTCGGCAAAGCGTTGCACCAGGCTGCGATACGACACCCCTAACTCATTCTTTCCCATCACCCTGGAACGGCTGGCATCACTCTCGCCTTTCCCGGTGCGCGGGGTCGCGTAGCGCCCGTGGCGAGGCGTCCATACGCCCGACAAGAGCACACCCGGAGTGATCCGGGGCCGCAAAACTTGAGGTCTCGCGCAGCTCAGATGGGCTGTGAGAGATAGCTCGGTGCCGAAGGAGGATGGGATGTCCGCGCAGGACGTGGAACGCGGCTTGGTCGCGCCCGAGATACTTGGCCTGGAGACGCGCGTCGAGATTCGACGGGCGGCGGCCGAGTTGCTCGAGGGGATGCCCGAGGGCACCGGGCGGCTGGTGGTTGATCTGACCCATACCAGACAGGTCGATTCCGCCGGCCTCGGCGCGCTCATGCTGATCCAGCGGATGGCTGCGCAACGCCGCCAGATCGTCGTGCTCCGCAATCCGAGCGAGGAAGTCCGCTTCCTCCTCACGCTCACCAAGCTGTACGATCTCTTCCTCGTCGAGTCCGACTATAGCTGATCTCGCGCCCCCCTGAGTGCCGTGGTGCCTCCGGGATGGACGGCTCTGCTGCGGGCGATTAGTGTACGCGCGTGCCGGCTCATCCTCCTCCCGCGGCGCTCGCCGCGCGCGGCCTCACGCGGTCCTTCGGGCGTGTGGCGGTCCTTCGCGATCTCGATCTCACGCTCGCTCCGGGGGAAGCGCTGGCGGTCGCCGGTCCCAACGGCGCCGGCAAGACCACGTTGCTCCGGCTGCTCGCGGGGCTCCTCCGGCCCAGCGCCGGCGAGGTGAGCGTCCTCGGCCGTCCGCTGTACGGAGATCATTCGGCGCGCCGCGCCATCGGATTCCTCTCTCATCAATCACTTCTCTACGACGACCTCACTCTGCTGGAGAACCTGACCTTCGCGGCCCGGCTCTACGGCCTGGGGGACCCGGTCGAGCGCGCCCGGGAGGCTCTCGAGGCCGCGGGACTCTCCTCCCGCGCGGGTGATACCCCCGCTCGGCTGAGCCGGGGCCTCCTCCAGCGGGCGGCGATCGCGCGGGCGCTGCTGCACCGCCCGAGCCTCCTGCTGCTCGATGAGCCGTTCACCGCGCTGGACGAGCCGTCCTCGGCGCGCCTTCGCCAGACGCTGCGAGGCGTTCTGGCCGGGGGAGGGGCGCTGGTGGTCGTCACCCACCATCTCGCCGAGGTGTGGGAGCTGGCCACGCGCGTCGCGGTGCTGGTGAGTGGACGCTGGAGGTGCGACGAGCCGGTGACCGGTGCCGCCGAAGAGTTCATCCCCCGGTATCGGGCAATGGCCGATGCCTGAGTCGCTCAGGCTGGCGCTGGCGATCGCGGGGAAGGACATCCGCGCGGAGCTCCGGAGCCGGACGGCGCTGCTCTCCGCGGTGGTGTTCGCCGCGCTGGTGCTCGTGGTGTTCAACTTCGCGCGCGACCCCACCGCGATCTCCGCCACCGACCTGGCCCCGAGCGTTCTCTGGGTGACGTTCGCGCTCGCGGCGATGGTGGCGCTCAACCGGGCATTCACCATCGAGCGGGAGCACGGCGCGCTCGACGGGCTGCTCCTCGCGCCGGTGCCGCGCGGCGCCCTGTTCGGCGGGAAGCTGCTCGCCAACCTCGTGTTCGTCGGCACGGTGGAGGCCGTCACCCTTCCGCTCTTCGTCCTGTTCTTCAACGTCGACCTCGGTGCGGCGCTGCCGGGGATCATCGGCGTCACCCTGCTGGCGACGGTAGGTTTCGTGTCGGTGGGGACTATCTTCAGCGCGATGGCGGTGCGCACCCGGTTCGCCGAGCTGATGCTGCCGGTCCTCCTCCTTCCGTTCATGATCCCGCCGCTCATCGGCGCGGTGCAGGTGACCGCGCGGTTGCTGGCGGGACGTCCCTTGAGCGAGATGCTGGGGTGGCTCAGATTACTCGCCCTCTATGACGTGGTATTCGTGACGCTCTGTACGATGGCCTTCACCGCGGTGGTGGACGAATGACCGTGAGCGAAGCGGCCGGCCGGGCCGTGGCGCGACGGGGCCTCGGAATCAGCCTGGTTGCGCTGCTCGGGCTCATCGGGGTCTACCTGCTCGCCCTGAACTACACGCCGGTGGAAGCGCGCCAGGGCCTGGCCCAGAAGATCTTCTACGTCCACGTGCCGGCGGCGTGGTGCGCGCTCCTCGCCTTCTCCCTCGTCGGAATCACGAGCGCGCTCTTTCTCTGGCTCAAGGACCCCCGGCTCGACCGGTTCGCGTCCTGCTCGGCGGAGGTTGGGGTCGCGTTCGGCGCGGTGATGCTGACGACGGGCCCGATCTGGGCCAAGCCGATCTGG